>Ga0302324_100007743_pt1 | contig 22782 bp, 13 predicted proteins | sample Palsa_T0_1_FD_201949 | JGI IMG/M metagenome (GOLD analysis project Ga0302324, IMG submission 201949) | Peat permafrost microbial communities from Stordalen Mire near Abisko, Sweden - Palsa_T0_1 | ecosystem: Environmental > Terrestrial > Soil > Palsa > Peat permafrost | place: Sweden: Abisko...
CACTCTGCCCCTCTTCAGCCTTAGAGGAACCGGTACTGGCATTGGTGGCATTACCGGCCGACATATCGTTAGCGAGGGAACCATTGGGCCGGGCTCTTGGGCCTGTGCTGGATGCGCTGGGAGCCGGCCCGGATGTGTTGTTCCGCTGCAGGATGAACCAGACAAGGACGGCTGCGGCGGCCACAATCCATAAAATTAATTTTAAGGGGATCTGGTTCGTCTTCGGCACTGGTTCTGGGATCATGGTGGAACGCCGGCTACGTTGCGTGTGCCGAAATATATCCCAGACGCGGAACAGTAGCAAACATCGAACGCCCTAACTCAGGACATTGATCTTACCCTCCGGAGTCCGGGTGAAAGCATGTACCGTGGTGCCGTTCTGATCCAGGTGCCGCAAGGTCATCAGCCGTGAGGTTACCGAGATATGACTAAAGCCGTAAACCTTCTGCGCATAGGGCCCGCGTTGCGCAGGATCAACCTTGAGCGAGTACAAGTCCGCGCCGCCGCCGCCGGAAAGGAAATGGCTGGTCGGATGCCCCTCAAACTGCAGGTGCTGCAAGTCATGGTCGTGCCCCGCCATGTAGAGATCCACATGGTACTTGCGGAACAAGGGATCCCAATCGCGAATCAATACTGGGTGGTCTCCATGGGGGCCGTCCGAGTAGACGGGATGATGTGCGATGACACCGAGAAAAGGAGTCGTGCGGGGCCTCTTTAGCTCGGCTTCGAACCAGGCAAGCTGTTCTGCCTGTTGCTCCGGGGTCAGGGTGAAATCCCGCCCATGGCTTTCCTTGCCGTTGTCCTTTGGCATGTTGCTATCGAGGGCCAGAAACGTGATCGATGGATCCTTCGCAGGAAACTCAAAGCGATACCAGCGCGCGGGCATTGTCCAGCGAGTAGGCGCGCCGCTGTTGCGTCCGCTGCGCGCGTACTCGAGTTCCGCATCCACCTTGCTCTCCGGCCATCGCTGATAGTCGTGGTTTCCCAGCACGGCATACGCAGGGCAAGGGAAGTCGCCGGCGGGGTACATCTCTTCGAAGTGTGTTTGCCAACGGGTGGAGCTGGCGCCTCCCGCCAACTCGCCATACCAGTTATCCCCCAACAGAAACAGCGCCTGCGCGTGAACCGAATGCTGTTTGGCATATGCGCGCAAGCCCGCTGCCACCTGCGATTGCGCCGCAGGATCCTCATATCCCCAATCGCCTAGAACCAGCAACTGCGCGGCCGCAGGGTCGGACGGCACGGAAGTGGCCAGGCCTGAGAACGATCCAAGGCTGGCCAGCGCACTGAAAGCAAAGCTTTGCCGCAGAAAACGGCGGCGGCTGAGGGTATGAGCAGGCGAAGGGAAAGGCATACAGGCGGGTTATACCACTTTCCCGAGAATGCCTGAAGAAAGAGAACGCGATCGGTAAAGCCTCAGGCCTTTTCCTGCAACACGGGTTGGTCTGCCTGTCGCCGGTGCCAGCGGTAGGCCGCAAGCGAATTCTTCCAGAAGAACTTCTCCTCGGCCTGGCGGCCCTTGGCTTTCACAAAATCGCGCACAGTCGTGATGGTTTCCGCATAGGTCGCATGATGGTCGCTATTCGGCCAATCGCTGGCATAGAGAACGTGATCCTCACCGAAGACGTCCCAAAGGGCGCCGAGCGTCTCCTGGTCAAAAGTAGGACCGCCCGCCTGTTCGATTCGGCCAGCGATCACTTCAGAAAGCTTGACGAAGAGGTTTTTGTTTTGCGCCAAGTGCCGCAACAGCGACCAATACTCATCGTGAGCGGCTGCATCGGAGGGCACACGCGTACTGGGCAGGTGGTCGATCACGATCCGCAACTCGGGAAGATGATCCGCCACGCCGGCGATCGCCCGGATGAGACTGAGATCCGGATTCGCGCTATCGAGCACCAGGCCGCGCTCGGCCAACATCTTCAACCCAGGGAGGAATTCAGGCTTGTTAACGTCAACGGCCAAGTCCCGATCCCAGAGATTGCCGTACCGTATGCCCAGGAAGAGAGGGTTCGCGTGCAGCCGATCGAGCTCCTTCTGATATGTGGGAGTACCGGGAATCAGGTCGCCGACCATGCCCACAATGATGGGATGGTTCGCCGCAACGTTGAGCACCCAGTCGTTATCGCTGGCCAGGTTACTGGCTTCGATCACGATCGCGCCAACCACCCCAAAGGGGCCGGCAAGGCTCTGGTATCGCTCAGGCAGGGCAGCTTTGTAGAGTGCAGCGTCTGTCTTCGCAGGCCACGGCACGCCTCCCGGACGTCCTGGATCGAAGAGGTGAATATGAGTGTCGATGATGGGGATGGCCGGGGGAAGAGCTTCGGCTACCCGGCTTGTTGCCCATCCGCCGGCGATCGCTGCTCCCAGCTTGAGAAGTTCGCGCCTTTGCATGCACTCTCCTTTCTTTCCGCGTAATTTCAGCCACGCCACAGTAACAGAAGAAATGCTTTAAAATTCTCCTTTCGCTGGAGGAGCTTTGCAAAGACGCCATTTTCTGACCTCGTCCCTGGCCGCAGCAGCTGTTGCTCTGGCACCGAATGATTCCCAGGCTCAGACGTCCGCCAGCAAAGCCCGCGAATACTATGAGCTGCGCAAGTACCAGCTCCAGTCAGGACCGCAAAGTAAACTGCTGCAAACCTACCTGTCGGATGCCCTGATTCCTGCGCTCAACCGGATGGGCTTCTCGCCGATCGGCGCCTTCAACCTCGACCTTGGCCCCGAGACCCCTGCCCTCTACCTGCTTATTCCCTCGCCCACGCTGGAATCACTGGCTACGGCCGAGTTGCAGCTCGCCAAGGATGAGGAATTTATGAAGGCCGCGGCACCCTTCTGGAGCGCGCCGGCGACCGCGCCCGGCTTCCTGCGGATCGAGAGCTCGCTCATGATCGCGTTTGAAGGCTGGCCGCGGCTGGTGCTCCCGCCCGCTACCGCGCAGCACGGCAAACGAGTCTTTCAGCTTCGCACCTACGAAAGTCCAACTCAACAGGACCATGTACGCAAAGTGGACATGTTCCATAACGGTGAGTTTGAGATCTTTGCCCGCGCCGGTTTCTGGCAGGTGTTTTTTGGCGACACGCTGATTGGACCTCGCCTGCCCCAGTTGACCTATATGGTCAGTTTCCCCGACATGTCGGAGATCGATGTGAAGTGGAATGCGTTTCGCGACGATCCGCAATGGAAAAAGCTGTCGGCTCTGCCCAAATACAGCTTCGAACCGATCGTCAGCAACATCTCCAGCCTCATACTCAGGCCGGCGTCCTTCTCCCAGATATAGGACTATGCGCCGGGGAGGGGTATGTCATCCGGCTCTTCCTCGAGTCCGAGCTCTTCGAGGCCTTTGCCTCCGTGCTTTTTCAGGTCTGCGAGCAGTCCTTCATCCGTGAGGTCAAGCGGATGAGAGTTCTTCCAGTCGCGCTTTACGACCTGGTACAGACGATCCACGATATGTTTATCGTCCACTTCGATCGCCAATTCCCGCCTGCTGTCGAAGCTGCCGGGCGCCAGATTAATTGACCCGATAATGGCCCGTTCTCCATCGGCGAGCAGCATCTTTGCATGAAGCTTTAGCTTCTTCAGCTTGCGTATCTTGATGCCTATGTCGCTCAAAATGCGAAGCCCACCCACGCCCTCGATCAATTTGTCCTTCTTGAGCGTGTGCGGGGGCCGTGCCATCACGTGAATTTTTACTCCGCGTTCTTTTGCCCGTACCAGGCACTCGATCATCATCTGATCCTGGTAGCGTTCATTTTGTAACCACAGCGAGTGCTTGGCCTGGTTGATGAATTGGGTAATCCGCTCCCGTCCATTGCCGCGGCACCAGATCAGATGCCTGGATGCGAAATCCTGGCGGCTCCAATCCGCTTCGAAGCCGTTGATAACCTCTTCTACTTCGTGCGCGTGCCTGGTGATGATGGCATAGTCGCGAGTACCGGTTAAATTCTTGGTCTGCCAATTCAGCGACTTGACAAACGCGGTCTTATCGTCAACCACCATTGACTTTTCGTGGGTAAGATCAAAGACCGGATTGCTGTCGCGCACCTCGATGCCGGCTGCCTCCAGCTTGCTGCGGCTTTCATCATTCTCCGAAACACCACTTCGGCGCTTGGGATTCAGCATGACGCGCACGTTGACCCCCCTGCGATGAGCGGCAATTACCGCATCCAGCAGGGATGGATCGGTAAAGATAAACATCTTGATGCGCAGTGATTTGGTCGCGCCATCGATCGCGTCCAGAATCGGCTGGACAGAATCATCCGGGAGAACGATCAAGCTACGGGACATATACGGTGTTTCTCTGCCTCTAGGGAGCGGCCTTGGCCGCTGTTGTATCGAACTGTACACTATACAACTCGGCGTAGGTTCCACCCATCGCCAGCAGTTGATCGTGCGTCCCCTGCTCTGCGACCACGCCGTCTTTCAGCACGATAATTTTATCCGCATCGCGAATGGTGCTCAGCCGGTGGGCAATGGTGAGCACCGTTCGTCCTTTCATCAAGCGTTCGAGCGCTTCGATGACCAGTCTTTCCGATTCGGTATCCAGGGCGGCCGTCGGCTCGTCGAGAATCAGGATTGGGTTATTACGTATGATCGCGCGCGCGATACCGATACGCTGACGCTGGCCGCCGGAAAGCGTATCACCCCGATCGCCGACGAACGTTTGATAGCCGTCCGCCATGCGGGAAATGAACTCGTCTGCGTTGGCCAGCTTGGCGGCCTGGACAATTTCCTCGTCGGTGGCTCCTTCACGGCCGTAGGCGATGTTATCCCGCACCGATCCGCGAAAGAGCACGGTCTCCTGCAGCACATAACCGATCTGGTCGCGCAAGGCCTGCAACCGATAATCGCGCACATCGACGCCGTCCACCAGAACTTTGCCTGCGCTGGGATCGTAAAACCTCGGAATCAAGCTCATGATGGTGGATTTGCCGCCGCCCGTGGGCCCGACCACGCCGATCATCTGCCCGGGTTTGACGGTGAAGCTAACATCACGCAGCACGGGACAGCTTTCATCGTAGGCAAAAGCCACATGATCGAAGACGATTTCCCCGCGAATCACTTGCTCGCGCGCATCGGGTTTCTCGGGGAGTATGGCGTCGGCATCGAGAATCGTCCGAATGCGCTCCACTGCCACCGCGGTCTGGGCAATGGAGTTATTCATGCTGGCGAGGTCCTTCACCGGCTTGAAAAATGATCCCAGGTAGGAGAGGAAGACGGTTAACTCCCCCGCCGTCATCCATCCGGCAAGAATGAGCAGGGAACCGCGCCAGAGTACAAAGCCGATACAACATGCGACGATGATGGAGACGATCGGCGAGAGCAGGGCTTTGACCTGCCGCGCTTTAAGCGCCGCGGCCACGGTCGCATGGCTGACGGCCTCCAGGGTCTCTTGTTCCAGCTCCTGCCGTCCGAAGGCCGTGACCACGCGGATGGATTCGAGATCCTGCTGCACCACCGCCACGATATTGCTCTGCTGCTTGCGTACTTCATGGGTCGACTTCTTGACCGCTTTCTTGAACCGGGAGGCCAGCAACAACATCAATGGCGTCACTGCGACCGCGATCAAGGTAAAGTCCCAATTCATGCAGAACATGATCACCAGCATGCCCAGGATGGTGATCAGATCCACCACGATGCCCAGTGTGGCCGACGAGGCGAAGTTTTGGATGGTGAGCACATCGGCGGTAATCGTGCTCAGCAGGACGCCGGACTGGTGGGTGTCGTAGTAACGCAAGGAAAGATATTGCAGATGATGGTAGGTCCGCATGCGCAGGTCGTTGGCCACCCACTGGCCCACGCTTTCGGTGAAGTAATTGGCGACGTACGATGCTGCGGCGTTCAAAATGGCGATGAGGACCACGGCAAATGCCGCCATCATCGCAAGATGAACGCGGTGGCCATGGGTCAGCTCCGGCCTCAGCCAGGCGGCCATCCACGGAGTAAGCTTGCGGCCGAGGATTACGTTGTCGAGGATAATCTTGAGCGGCCAGGGCGCGGCCAGCGTCATCGCGCTCTGGACGATCATCGCCGTAAGAATGATGGCCAGACTGCCGCGGTAAGGGCGAAGCAGTTCGCGGATGAGGCCCATCATCCCCCGTCGCTCTTGGTCATCCTCTTGCTTTATAGCGACGCCATCCATGGAGGTTTCGACCACTCCGTTGCACCTCTGGCGAAAGAACTGGGTTCACACCACTTTAAACCTAAGGGGCTTCCTGTCGCAGCTTTTCCAGCCCCAGGAGAACGGAGCAAAGATTTGCTCCGTTTGGGACCTTCCGACTAACTGGGAGTTAACCTGCTGCCGTCGAGGACGCTTCCTGGCGGGAAGATTTATTAACACGTATCCGCCATCCGCGTCTGCTATCGTCATCTTTCGTAGGTTCTCGCAACTTCGGGTGAACCATATTCCGGGCCACGCGCGTGGGTCCCTTGGTCGCACTGCGCTATGAATGAAATATGTGGCGATCGCGTAAAGCTCTGCGCCGCGTGGTTCTGGACTAGTGTGGGAAACTGACCGGCCCAAATTTCGGGCTTTCTGCCTTCAGTTGGCGCTGGCGATCAAGTGATAGATTTGCGCTCCGTATTTTTCCACCGTGCCCATGCCAATGCCCGGCACGGCGAGCAGAGCAGAGTCGCTTGTGGGGCAGGTGCTGGCAATATTGCGCAATGTCCGGTCGCCAAAGATCCGAAAGGCCGGCATGTTTCTGCGTTTCGCCTCGGTCAAACGCCACGCCCGCAATGCCTGTTCCAGGCGAACTTGCCGTTCCGGAGGGGGAGCCTCAGCCGCGGCTGGCTTGGCTAGCTTGCCTTGTCGCAGTGTCGCGACAGTCGCACCTTTCTTGCCCCGCTTGGCCGGAGCAATCGCGGCAACCGCGTCTCTCATAATAAAAGGCGCCGTCTGGCTCTCATGGAAGTTCAGCCCCGCCGGCAAAATGCTGACTGTCCGGTAGGGAATCCGTTTGCCTTGTTTCTCAAAAACGGCATCGGCAAACGCCAGCAGTTCTGCCCGGGCCATCGCTCCCAGGACTTCTTCGAAGTCATCCCGGCTCATTTCGTTTTCCGGGAAGAGGTCGGCATGCAGCTTCCCCGTCGATCTCGCGGGCAAGGAGCGCAGCTTTTTAAGAACCCGATCGCACGCAATTCGCTCCGCATGCGTCGCTCCGCGAAATCTTTGCGCGACGCAATTGACAGGGGCGCAGAAATCGCAGATCCCACAGCCTGCACCGCTGTCCGACGTGTCCCCGAAGTGGTGAACCAGCGACGTCATGCGGCAGTGATGGCTCTCCGCGAAGCGGATGATCTCCTCGATCTGATCCTGCTTCTGCTCCGCCTGCATGGTGTAGGAACTTCGCCAGCCATCCACCCCACGGCAGACATTCTCCGCGTAGTCCAGCACTGCTCCTTTGTGAATCCAAAGCTTTTCCAGAGCCTTGTCGAAGATGTCCTCTTCCATCGCAGCCAGTTTGCGCACCGCCTCTTTGCTTTGCTGCTGGGCGCCAAGCTTGGCAAAAATTCGATCCAGTAACTCGACGGGGGGATAGTCGCGGCCAAAAAAGAAATCGTGGGTATAGCGGTCCGCGTAGGAATACATCAGCACCGCGCGACTCGGTTTTCCATCCCGTCCTGCGCGGCCTATCTCCTGGTAGTAGCCTTCCAGGCTTCCGGGAAATGCTGTATGGATGACAGTCCGGACATCGGCCTTATCGATCCCCATGCCGAAGGCCGTGGTAGCTACCATGACGTCCAGCTTGCCGCCCATGAATTCCTCCTGCACCCGCCGTCGCCGCTGGGCATCGAGCCCGGCATGGTAGCCAGCCACGCGAAACTCACTTCTCCAGGATGCGGACAGAGCTTCGGCCTGTTTGCGTGTCGGTGTGTACACAATCGCCGGGCGATTGCCGGCTTGGAGCAGGATCGCCCGCGCCAGCGTGGGGCGCTGCGACGGCAGCGCCTCCACAATCTCGATGCCGATATTTTCCCGGCGAAAGCCGTGGATAAAGTGCTTGACCGTGTTCAGCCCAAGCTGTGCCGCAATGTCCTTCTGTACCAGCGGCGTCGCCGTTGCGGTCAGCGCCAGCGCCGGAGCCGGACGAAGAGTCGGCAGGTACTGGCCCAGCATGCGATAGTCCGGGCGAAAGTCGTGACCCCATTGCGAGATGCAGTGCGCTTCATCGATGGCGATGAGGGAGGGCTTTCGCTTGGCCAGCATCTCAGGAAAGCCGGGCACGCGCAGCCGCTCGGGAGCGATAAACAGAAACTGAAGGTTGCCCTTCATGTAGTCGACGCAAGCTTGCCGCGAGCTCTCGCGATCGCGGCCGGAGTGGATGCACTCGGCGGACAAGCCAAGTTCCTTCAGCTTGCGCACCTGGTCATCCATCAAGGCGATGAGCGGACTGATCACCAGAGTGGTTCCACCGCGCGCCAGTCCCGGCAGTTGATAGCAGAGCGACTTGCCCGACCCGGTCGGCATGACCAGAAGCGCGTCTTCTCCCGCGGTGACTGCCTTGCACACCGCCTCCTGGTTCGGCCGAAAACTGGAAAAGCCGAACACGCTTTGCAGCAGCTGGCTGAGACTGGCGTCACTGGCGATGATCTTTCTCGCGGGAGTTTCCTGCGCAACCGCTGTCTCAGCCTGCGCGGGGCGCGGCGCTGTTCGAGCTACAGGTGTAGTTTGGCTCACTCGGCCCACCACCGAGCGAACGTAGTCGCTGATGCGCGCGAGAAAGGGATCGAGCTGTGCCTCGCCCTGCTGGATGCGGTTGAGGAATGCCTCCCATTGGCCCGTCATCGCCGGACTCTTCACTTCCGGGTGCACTACTTCAATCAGGTGTATCCCTTTGTCGGTGGCCTCCAGGCTCTTGCCCGCTCTCGTGATGTAGCCACGTTTCAAGAGCACTTCAATGATGGCCGCCCGAGTCGCCGGAGTACCCAGCCCGGTCTCCTTCATAGCGTCGGAGAGCTCTTTCTCGTCCAGCGTTCTCCCCGCCGTTTGCATCGCGGTCAGGATGGTGGCATCGGTAAATCGTTGTGGCGGCCGGGTTTTCTTCTTCAGGGCTTCCACGTGGGTTACCACCTGCGCTTGACCCTGCGCCAGGGTTGCCGGCAGCGCCTGATCGGTCGCCTTCTGTTCAGAATCTTTCTTCGGTTCCTGCCTTCGTACTTCACCGCCTACGTCGAGAATCTTCCAGCCAGTTTGCCGCACCACCGTCCCCGTGGTGCGATACCGGTCTACGATCGATTCCTTTTCGCTACGGATGGCTGTGATGACCGTGGTCACTTCCTGCAGGTGGTCATCATGCCACAACATGAGCAGGCGCCGGCAAACCAGGTCGTAGATCTTGCTCTCGTCGGCAGAGAGCCTGTCCGGCCGCAGAGCAACCGTGGTGGGAATAATTGCGTGATGATCGCTGACCTTGTTGTCGTCGACGTAACGCTTACCCAGGGCGCGTTCCCCCGTTCCCGGAGCCAGTTGCTGCCGGTACGGCCCGGAAATGGCGGCCACGATTTTGGGCAGCGTTTCCGCAATATCGCTGGAGAGATAGCGGCTATCCGTTCGCGGATAGCTGATGAGTTTGTGCTGCTCGTAGAGCGTTTGGGCTAGATCGAGCGTCTTTTGCGCGCTGAAGCCGTAGAGACGGTTGGCATGGCGCTGCAGTTCTGTGAGGTCATAGAGCAGGGGCGGCTGCATGCGCACGGTTTCCGAGCTCAAGCTTTCAATGGCAGCTTGGCCGGTCCGTGCCCGCGCTATGATCCGGTTGGCTTCCTGGCCATCGGCGGGCAATCTGTTGTTCGCCGATGCATCTTTCTCTTCGCCGGACTTGGTGTGGGGACGGAACCAGGTACCGTCATAGCTCTCTTTATGGGCCCCGAAGGTGGCCACCACCTGGAGATAATCCTCGGGCACGAAGCGTCGCAGGGTGAGTTCGCGATCGACGATCATGGCGAGTGTCGGGGTCTGGACGCGGCCTACAGAAAGCTCTTCGTTATAGACGATCGAGTAGGCGCGAGAGAGATTCATGCCCACCAGCCAATCGGCCCGGCTTCGGCCGGAGGCGGCGTCGGCCAGCCGGTCATATTCGCTGCCCGGACGAAGGCTCGCAAAGCCTTTGCGGATGGCGTCCGGCGTCAGCGAGGAGATCCATAATCTGCTGAAGGGCTTTTCACTTTTGGTCGCTTCGTAGATGTAGCGGAAAATCAGCTCTCCCTCGCGTCCCGCATCGGTGGCGCAAACAATGCGCGACACGCGTGGAGACTTGAGTATCTGTTGCACCACTTCGAACTGCTCTTTGCTTCGCTCGTAGACCACCAGCGGCCATTGCTCGGGCAGCATGGGCAGTGACTCTAAGCGCCATTGCTTCCACTGGGGATTGATTTGATGCGGCTCGGCCAGGGAAACCAGGTGTCCAATAGCCCAGGTCACTACATAGCCATTTCCCTGCAGGTAGCCCTTGCCCCGCTTCTCGGCTCCGAGTACCCGCGCAATATCGCGTGCAACAGAAGGCTTTTCCGCCAGAACAGCGACGGTACCGGATTCACTCGCCTGCATCGTTATTCTCAGTCTACCGCGATCCCGAGAGAGGGGTGGGTGCCCTTCCAGGAACCTTGACTTTGCATCTGTCCTCAGAAGCGGAGGCATCTCCTGCCCCACTTTTACGACACCAGCAGAAATGCTTTAATCGATATGTGGACGTTTCCCTCGTTGAAATAAAGCAAGCAGAACAAAGAATCCGCGATTTCATCTATTTTTCCCCCTGTCAACTCTCGGCCGCGCTCTCCGAGATGACCGGTCAACAGGTCTTTCTCAAGCTGGATAATCTGCAGCGAACCGGAGCCTTCAAAGAGCGTGGTGCGCTCAACCGCATCCTCCTATTGAACGAGGACGAGAAGCGGCGCGGCGTGATCGCCGCCAGCGCGGGCAATCACGCCCAGGCCGTGGCCTATCACGCTACCCAGCGCGGTGTCCTGGCGCGCATCGTCATGCCGCTCATGACCCCCCTGGTGAAGATCTCAGCCACCCGTGGATTTGGCGCCGATGTGATCCTCCACGGCGCAAACTACGATGAGGCCTGTGACGAAGCGCTCCGGCTCTGCAAGCTGGAAGGCATGACATTTCTGCACCCTTTCGATGACCATGCCGTGATCAACGGTCAAGGGACCATCGGTCTGGAGCTGTTGGAGCAGGTTCAAGGCCTGCAAGCGGTAGTCGTACCCATCGGGGGCGGGGGACTGATCAGCGGCGTGGCCTGCGCTCTGAAAGAGGCCAATCCGGCGATTCGTGTCGTTGGCGTGCAGACGGAGCGCCTTCCCTCCATGTTGCGTGCCATCGAAAATAGAGGCCCGATCACCCTGCCGGCGGAAGCGACGATTGCGGACGGCATCGCGGTCCGTCGCGCAGGAGATCTCACCTTCCCCCTCGTCGAACGCTTTGTCGATGAGATCGTCACCGTCGACGAAGAGGAGATCGCAAACGCAATCATGGTCCTGCTCGAAAGGGAGAAAACCCTGGCCGAAGGAGCCGGAGCCGTGGCACTGGCGGCTCTGCTGCAAAAGAAGACCTCGCTAAAAGTGGAAAAAACCGCCGTCCTGGTCTGCGGAGGCAACATCGATGTAAGCCTCCTGGCCAGGATTATCGAACGCGGCTTGGCCAAGGATGGCCGGCGGGTGCGCATTCGCGTCCACCTCGCCGATCGCCCGGGAGCGCTCCATCACCTGACCAAGATCCTCGCCGATCAGCGGGCAAACATCGTCGAGACGTTACACAGCCGTGCTTACTACGGCGTTAGTTTGGGTGACACTGTCATTGATATCACGCTGGAAACACGGGGCGCCGCGCATATCACCGCCATTGCCAAGGCCCTGGAAAGCGAGGGTTATCGCTATGAGCGCATTCAGTAAAACGTTAGGAACAACGCCAATGCAAGAGTTTTTGAGGTTGAAACGCCTGCCGCCGTATGTCTTCAACATCACCAGCGAGTTGAAGGCTGCTGCCCGGGCGCGCGGAGAAGACATTATCGATTTCGGCATGGGCAACCCTGACGGCGCCACGCCCAAGCACATCGTGGACAAGATGATTGAAGCGGCAGGTAAGACCGCTACTCATCGCTACTCCTTGTCCAAAGGAATTCCGCGGCTGCGCAAAGCGATTTGCAACTGGTATCTCAGGCGCTATGACGTGGAGCTGGATCCACTGACCGAAGCGATTGTGACCATCGGCTCCAAGGAGGGCATTGCCCATCTATGCCTGGCCACGCTTGACCGGGGGGACGTGGTGGCGGTGCCGAGTCCCAGCTATCCGATCCACATTTATGGGCCGGTGATTGCGGGGGCCAACGTTCGCGGCATCGCGGTGCACAGCACCGACGATTTTCTTGCCGAGCTGGAGCACAGCGTCCCGCTTATGTATCCGCGGCCGAAGATGCTGATCTTGAATTTCCCGGCGAATCCTACGACTCAGTGTGTGGACCTGGCATTCTTCGAGCGCGTCGTCGCCCTGTGCAAAGAATTCCAAATCTACCTGGTGCATGACCTGGCTTATGCCGATCTGGTCTTCGACGGATATCGCGCTCCGTCGATCCTGCAGGTACCGGGAGCGAAGGATATCGCCGTCGAGTTCTTCACCTTGTCCAAGAGCTACAACATGCCGGGCTGGCGAGTGGGCTTCATGGTGGGCAATCCTGAGCTAGTGGCGGCCTTGGGGCGGCTCAAGAGTTACTTCGATTACGGCACCTTCACGCCGATCCAGGTCGCTTCCATTCTCGCCCTGGAGGGTCCGCAGGAGTGTGTGCAGGAGATATGTGAAAACTACCGCAAGCGGCGTGATGTCCTGGTTAAGGGTTTGAATCAATTGAACTGGCAGGTACCGTTGCCCAAGGCGACGATGTTTGTCTGGGCGTCGATTCCTGAGCGGTACAAGGCGATGGGTTCACTCGAATTTTCCAAGAAGCTCCTGACAGAGGCCAAGGTCGCGGTCAGCCCGGGTGTCGGCTTCGGTGAACACGGGGATGAGCATGTGCGCTTCTCCCTGATTGAGAATGAAGAACGAACCCGGCAGGCATTGCGGGGCATCAAGCAGATGTTCCAGCAGGAAAGCGACTAAACAGAATCTCTCACCGGGGAAGGTGTCTGTGACGAGGAAGGGTGCCCCAGGTTCGCCACAGCGTACCTGGGCGATGATGAAATGTTTCCAATGCTTTTCCTTGAAGGTGTAACCGGAAATACAGTGAAAAGCAGTCGTAGGGCTCCGCCCGTCTTTTTCGTCCCACGTACACTGGTGCGAACGTGGGGCACCCGTCCAGTCTCGATAGTCATCTGTTAGGGGGAAGATGCTGAGCTAATGGAAATCGTGTGAGTGTACCTCCAGGTTGGTGAAGGACAACGGCTGTATGCGCCTGGCTTTGATATGGATCACACCGTCCTGATTCTGCAGCCCACCCTCGACCAGAACAAATTTGCTGCGCGTGACCACCACACGCTCTCGTTCATAAAGATCGGGAGTGATGATGACATTGGCGATGCCGGTCTCGTCTTCCATGGAGAGAAAGATGAATCCCTTGGCAGTGCCCGGGCGCTGCCGTGCAATGACACAACCAGCCGCGCGTACATAAGCGCCGTCTTGATAATTCCGCAATTCACAAGCGGACAGCACCTTGCTCGCCCGCAGCTCTTGCCGCCGGTAGTGCAGTGGATGCTGTCCAACCGTCAAGCCCGTGCCGGAATAGTCCGCACTCAGCCTCTCCTCGGTATTCATTTGTTGCAGGGGAGAAGAACTGGAGGCATGATGCGCCGACTTCAGCAAAGGACCAACTGGCCGAGCCGCTTCTTCTACTTGCCAAACCGCATCACGCCGATGATCGATGCCATCGAGCGAATTCAATGCGCCAATGCGGGCCAGCAGCGTGAGCTCTTTGCGATGCAGCAGCGGGAGACGCAGTGTCAGATCTTCAGTGGAACTAAATATGCCGGCTTGCCTGCGGGATTCGACCATCGCCTCCCCCACGTCCTGCCGTAAACCTTTGGCATACATCAATCCCATGCGTAGCGAGAGCTCGCCACTCTTGTCATGCTCAATCGTGCACTTCCACTCCGATACCTGTACATCGATCGGGCGTATACGCAAGCCATGACGTTGCGCATCCTTGACCAATACGGCAGGCATGTAAAAACCCATGGGCTGATTGTTGAGAATCGCGCAAGTGAACGCAGCCAGGTAACGCACCTTGAAATAAGCGGATGCATAGGCAATCAAAGCGAAGCTGGCAGCGTGGGATTCAGGAAATCCATAAAGTGCAAAGGACGTAATGTTCTGAATGATGTTTGCCTGGGTGGCTTCATCCAGGCCGTTTTTCGTCATGCCACTTCGCAGCTTCACTTCCAGTTGCTCCATGCGCTGCCACGAACGGCGCATACCGACGGCGCGGCGCAATTCTTCCGCTTCCGCGCCAGAAAAATCAGCTACCGTCATGGCCATGCGCAAAAGCTGTTCCTGGAATAAAGGAACGCCTAGAGTCCGCTTGAGTACTGGTATCAGCGATGGATGAGGATAAGTAACTGCCTCTTTTTTTTGCCGCCGCCGCATGTACGGGTGCATCATCTTGCCCACAATAGGCCCCGGGCGGATGATGGCCACCTGCACCACCAGGTCATAGAATTTGTCCGGGTGATTGCGCGGCAGCGAGGCCATCTGCGCTCGGCTTTCCACCTGAAACATGCCCACGGTATCAGCGCGCTGCAAGGTTTCGTATACCAGGGGATCCTGGGGCAACTGTGCGAGGTCAACCGGTTGATCGTAGTGCTGCGCAACCAGGGTAAGAGACTCCTGGATGACCGCCATCATGCCCAGACCCAGCAGGTCCACTTTGATCAGACCAAGATCGGCGCAGTCTTCCTTGTCCCACTGCACAACGGTTCGGCCAGGCATGGAGGTTCGTTCCAGTGGAACCACATGATCCAACTGGCCCTGGCATATCACCATGCCTCCCGAATGTTGGCCGAGATGCCGCGGCAGATCCTGAATCCGCATGCAAAGCTCGAGAAATTTGTGGATATGCGCATGTTTGACATCGAAGCCCGCATGGAGAAAGGAACGTTCCAGGGTGTCGTTCTTCCCCTTCCACTCCCACTGTGACACCAGGCTCGAAAGGCGCCCCAGGGTCTCAGGATCGAAGCCCATCGCCTTTCCCACTTCTCGTGCGGCTGACTTGCCGCGATAGGTAATCACGTTGGCGGTCACCGCGGCTCCTAGCTCCCCGTAGCGGTGGTAGATGTACTGGATCGCCTGCTCGCGCTTATCCCCGGAGGGCAGATCGAGATCGATATCAGGCCATTCCCCGCGGCTCTCGCTCAGGAAGCGTTCAAAGAGCAAGTCCATACCTACTGGATCAACCGCAGTAATTTCCAGCGCATAGCAGACCGCGGAATTTGCCGCGCTCCCCCGGCCTTGCACCAGGATGTCGTTCCGCTTGCAAAAATCAACCAGGTCCCACACGATCAGAAAATAGCCGGCAAACCCGAGCCTCTGAATCAAGGCCAGCTCATGCTCAACCTGCTTTTCAGCCTTTTCCAGTAACTTGCGATTGTGTTTGGCGCCGTAGCGTTTTAATACACCCTCAGCCACACGCTGGCGCAGAAAGCTGTCCATGGTTTCGCCATCCGGAACCGGATAGCGGGGAAATTCATAGCCCAGATCATGGAGTTCAAATGCCAGCCGCTCAGACAGAGCCACAGTATTCGCAATAGCCTGGGGAAGATCGCGGAACCGGCCCGTCATCTCCCGTGCATCGCGCAGATACCGTTGGCTGTTGGTAGTGAGCAGGCGGCCCGCATGCTCCAGGTCGGTATGGTGGCGTATCGCGGTAAATACATCGAGAATTTCTCTGTCATACGCTGTGGCATACCGAACGCCGTTGGTAGCCAGCAGCGGAAGGCGCAGGCGTTGGGCGATGCGGATGGCGGCCTGGTTACGCCATTCCTCCTCCCGCTCATCATGGCGCTGAACTTCTACATAAACGTTCTGTTGTCCGAAGACGCGAACCAACTGTTCGGCAACTCTTACTGCTGCAGATTCGCCTCCATGCATCAGTGCCGCCGCCACCGGGCCTTCATCGCCGCCGCTCAGGCAGATTAGTCCGGAAGAATACTCTTCCAGGTCCTCGAGAGTCGCTGCGCCTTCGCACTTGGAGGTCTCGCGCATTTTGAACCGGGTAATCAGTTGACAGAGATTTTGATATCCAGCGCGTGATGTGCAGAGCAGAGGCAGGCGCGCAGCTTCGGGGACATGGTGATGCGGTAACCATGCGGGAGGCATCAGGCGATTGCCCAGGCTGGATACTGCAATCTCCGCTCCTACATGTGCCCGTACCCCGTGCTTGCGCGCGAGGGTATGAAATCGCGCCGCACCGTAAACCCCATTGCGATCGAGCAGAGCCATGGCCGGCATATTGAGCTCGGCAGCACGCTGAATAAGGTCTTCGGGCAGTGATGCGCCTTCAAGAAAACTGAATGCGCTGGCAGCATGGTGTTCGATATAGCGCTCAGTCATACAGCGCCTCTACCTGCCAAAGTTCATGGGCAAGATCACGGGTCAGGCAGCAACAGAGCCAGGTTGCATGATCGGCAGCATCGTCAGCTCTGGCCACCAGGTCCCATTGCTCGTTTGACCAGAGAGTGGGTCTCCACCAGTCTCCGCCCGAAGACCAGGGGCCGTAAGCACGCTCGACTTTGTATCGCCTCTCACGAAAGACAAAGGAGGCTGGTTGCCGATTACGCAAGGTAACATTCACGGTTTCCGATGGCCGTAATTGCCGCATAGCTACGCGCTGCGTTCCCGGTTTCGCATCCAGCGTGGTAGAAGAAATCACAGCAAAAGGTTCGACGCGAAAGGCCTCCGGGCGATGTGTGTCTTTGAGCACCACTTGACCCGCGCAACCCTCGCCAACAATGCTGCGAATGCGAGCCAAGGTGACATCCAGCCGCATAGGTTCTGGTACTTGCGGAGAAAAAAGCCCAAGTTGTACCTTGCTGGTGCTGCCTGGCTGTGCATTCAAGGTAAGCCCAAGGATGGCTGCCAGCGGAGGATGCGCCTGCAAATCCAGGTGGATGAGCTTCAGCCATAGTTTTCGATCATTGTTGGGCAGAGCGGGCCGCACCGTTCGGGTATGAGTCGTGCCCCCTTCAAGATCCAGATCGAGAGTGATCGAGGCCAGCGCCAGTATGCGCGATTGTGCGCGCACAATAAGCTGATCGAGCATCACTCCCATGATAAAAAGCAGTGAATCAAGCAGTTCTACTGGTGAGTCCAGTTCCATTCGCTCTTCAAGAACCAGCACGGTCTCGATGGCGCGAAATAAATGCGGCGATTCTCCCCGCGCTAGCTGGCGCATTGTTTTGCCCGGTTGTCCAAGCCGGGTAATCAACTCGGTTTCCTGGAGATTCGCCAGTGCTCCGAGTGTCGTGATGCCCCACATGGAGAATGTTTCCTCATGTTCAGGAGAAAGATCGAGAACCGTGAGTGGTAAAGGTGCGAGCGCAGCGCTTTCCATTCCTCTCGGTACCACCCGTATGCCGGCGCATTTGCCTGAAGAGTACCCTCGCGCCAGGCACTTGCTGGCAATAAAATTGCTGCTGATGGCGATGGATGCTTTTACGCACAGTGCTTGCGTCTTTTTGAGCAGGCTCTCGCCTAATGTATCCGGAGAGCCAAAGAGCGTCTCTGTGCCGGCGATGTCGATGACACAGGTAAAGCAACAGTCACTGCTCTGATCTTCTACCCGTGGGGAGAAGCCTTCTGCGCACTCCAGCAATGCGGCGCGGGCTGCTGCCTCCTCGGCGCGCGAGCGTAGCAACGCCAGGGCAGTAGGAAACATCTCCATTTCCAACCGTGTCATGCCCAGGGCTATGCCGAGTGCTCGTGCCGCATCGTTGAGCGAACATACCTGCTCGAATGGCGGCTCGCCATTGAGCACGGCTATCGGCTTGTTCTGCAATTCCTGCCGCAGGCGCAGAAGTGCCTGGAGCGGAAATTCCTTTACGTCGACGCAGGCATACCGTTCCGTCATCTGCTGCCTGCCCAAAGGGTTCTGCCCTGCCACTGCGCTGTTTGCACGCTTTGTGGCTGCTTCCTGTCCCGGCCTGCCGTGGAGCGCATAGGGAATACATTCCCCGGAGATTGAGGAAAACGCTGGCGAGCTAACTCAGCGCGATGTTCCAGGCCGGTAAAGATGGTCGAGTCAGGAGCAAGCAAGCTGCCCGGCTGCAGACGAAGAACCAGGCCGGCACTGTTCCTGGAGCAGGCATGTTGGGTCAACAGCAGCACATTCGACTGCAGTCGCTCGGCTGCGGCACGGAAGCGAAACCATGTCGCCAGGGGCACACGCAAGGCATACTCCGCGTTCAGGCTGCCCATATCCAGCACGATGCAGCTGAATCCACCAGCCTGCAGCAGTAGATCCGTAACTCGTAGTGCCTGTTCCAGACGACTCCAGGACTTGCCCCTGGGAGCCGTTCGTATGGCAGCAGCCGGAAGCTTTGCGGGCTGCGGACCATCCTTCTGTTTCTTGTCTTGCGGTCGAGGCTTGTGCAGCTCTTCGACGGAACGAGGAGCGATGTGAGCCGGACCGAGCAAATCGCTGACGGCTGCAGAAAGGCCTTTGACCTCCATCCGGGGATGGCCCCCACCGCCTGGTGGCAACCCCGGTTTTACCTTGGACGTTTTTTCTGCCGTGCGCAATCCGCGCACTGGGGCTGGTGGCAAGGGCACAGGAACAGGAGACGAACCACAGCGCACCCAGAGCATCCGTGAGAGGTCCACCCCCATGGCTGCTGCGGATTCCGGGTGCAAGGTGTCGGAGACATCTACCCAGGCGCACACCTTGCCGCCCTGAGTTGTGCTGGCGACGAAGGTGAGCGCAAGCGAGGTGCGTCCCGAGCATTCCGGTCCAACCACCTCGCTGATGGCGCCGATAGGGAATCCGCCATGCAACAGGAAGTCAATTTCGCGAATGCCTGTTGGCGCAACGGGGTAAGGAACACGCGCCATTGGCGTGAGCGCCGAAGGAATTCTTTCCGCCAGGGTAGCTTCTATTTGTGCGCGTAGATGGCTGGCGGTCGGCATAGGCTTAATCTTCGCTTTATTTTCGCCTATTGCTGGTCTCCAGTGTCAACCGAGGATTGTGGGAAAAGTCCGGATCTTTATCTTCAAGCGATTGAAAGTAAGGCGCTTATATAATTTTATTTGGTATGAGCTGGAGGGCATTCTGGCTCTTCTACAGATAGGGATGAGGTACGTGGCTTGCTGTTCCGCGTAAGTGGATGAAACAGCCGGACTCCTCTGGCCGTCTCAAGTAGACGACGGCTGCATGCGACGGTACATTCTGCCGCATCGAAATGCTGCATCACAGGCTTGGTAGATAATCAATCCAGATAGGAATTAGGGGCTGAATGATTTTGGTTTTTTTTCATTTCGCGATTTTGGGGATGGCTGCAATCCCTTTGATCTATTACTCGCTGGCCCTGTTTAGCGCCTGGCAGTTTTTTCGATGTTCGCGCAAAAACCGGGGTCCCCAGCAAGCTGGCTTGCTGGGGTGGAAACCCGCTTCTGCCAGCTATACCCCGCCGGTAAGTCACCTTAAGCCGATTCGGGGACTCGATCCCGATGCCTACGAAAATCTCGCCAGCTTCTGCCGTCAGGATTATCCGGAATACGAAATCGTTTTTTGTGTAGGGGATTCATCTGAGCCTGCATTGCCAACGATTCAGAGACTCATTCGTGACTTTCCCGAATGTCAGATTCGCGTCCTGATCGGCTCCGGCCGGGTAGCTACTAACGATAAAGTCGCCAAGTTGGCGCGACTGACTGCAGAAGCAAAATACGAAACTGTGGTGATGAGCGACAGCGACGTGCGTGTGCAACCGGATTACTTGCGCACCATCATTGCCCCATTGGCGGATCCTAAAGTAGGGGCAGTCACCTGCTTTTACGTGCCCGTTCCCAGCGAAGAAAAAACTTTTGTGCAGCGCGTTCAATCGGTGGGAATGCTCTCTGACTTTTATGCCGGGATTCTGGTTGCCAAGCAGCTGGATGGAGTTAAGTTTGCCTTGGGTCCAACGATTGCCACGACGCGTAAGCATCTCGCCGGCTTTGGCGGCTATGCGGCAATTGAAAACCGTCCCGCAGACGATCTGCTGGTGGGACGCTTGATCGCAGAGCAAGGCTATGAAGTAGAACTACTGAACTATACGATTCACACGGTGTCCGACTTCCAGTCGCTGCGCGACCTTTTCCTCAAGCGCCTGCGTTGGACGGTGGTAATGCGCATTATGCGTCCCTGGGGGCATCTGGGCCTGATTTTTACTCTTGGCTTGCCCTGGGCCCTGGCAGCGATCTTGGTACAGCCCACACCTGAAGTGGCGTTCGCATATCTGAGCGCATATTTCGCCTTCCGTATCGCCATGATGGAAGTGATTGGCAGGTGGGGTTTGAAGCAGCCAGGCATTTACAAAAAGCTGTGGCTGCTACCGGTATGGGATCTGCTGGCCGCCTGCATATGGCTAACCAGCTTTACCCGTAACAGCATTCGTTGGAGAGACGGCTACTACTACATCCGCAATGGAGAATTAATCCCGGTTGACCCTGCTGCAGCCATTCGAGCGGCGGAGAAAGCTCCCGAACGGGTCTAAGTCTCTCCGCCGCGCGCGTTTTTTACAGTGCTGTCTTGGCAAGCACAGGCTTTTCCGCACGCCGGTCATTTTTGGGCTGGCGCCAGTTCACCCGCGGCAGAAACAGTGCTGTGTCGATGCGATCGCGGTAGCGAACCGCAATATCGATGAGTGAGTCCAGCAGGGAATCGGAGAGAAAGTGCGGGGCAAGGCCAAGATCGATCAGCTTGGAGTGCTTGGCATTGTAGTAATGCTGCTCCGCTTCGACGCGAGGATCAGACAGGTAGTCGATCTCGACTTTCAGCCCCATTTGCTTGCCGGCATTCTGCACCAGGTGGGCTAGATCGAGCACAGAAAACTGCTCGGTGAATTGGTTGAAGACGCGGAATTCTCCCTTAGCCGCGGGATTCAGGCAGGCCAGCTCCACGCAACGGACGGTATCGCGAATATCTAGAAATCCGCGCGTCTGGCCGCCTTTGCCGTAGACCGTGAGCGGGTGGCCGAGGGCCGCCTGGGTGCAGAAGCGATTGAGCACCGTGCCGAAGACCTCGTCATAGTCAAAGCGGTTGATCAGTGCTTCATCCAGGGCGACTTCGTCGGTCATGGTTCCATACACCACCCCTTGGTTCAGGTCGGTGGCGCGGGTTCCCCAGATCTTGCAGGCGAACATCATGTTGTGGCTGTCGTGGACCTTGGAGAGGTGATAGAAAGATCCCGGCTGCTTGGGATAAGGGAGCACGTCCTTGCGGCCGTTGTGCTCGATGGTGATGTATCCCTCTTCGATATCGATATTGGGCGTGCCGTATTCACCCATGGTGCCGAGCTTGACCAGGTGACAGTCGGGCTGGAATTCGCGCAGGGCGAAGAGCAGATTCAGGGTGCCCACGACATTGTTCACCTGGGTGCCGACAGCATGATTGCGATCAATCATCGAATAGGGCGCGGAGCGCTGCTCAGCGAAGTGGACCACGGCTTCTGGCTCAAAAGTCTTGATAGTCGAAGCCAGAAACTCGTAGTCCGTCACGTCGCCGACGAAGAGCTCGATAGACTTGCCGGTGAGCTCGTGCCACACGCGCAAGCGATCGGCGAGCGGGCGAATAGGAGTGAGGGACTGCACTCCCAGTTCGTGGTCCCAAAGACGACGCACGAAGTTGTCGATAATAGCGACTGAATGACCCTGTTTCGATAGGTAGAGAGCGGTAGCCCAACCACAGTAGCCATCGCCTCCAAGTACGGCAATTTTCATAGTTTCTCCAGATCGTTAACCAACTGTTTATATTGTATGGCCGGAAGCAGGAATTGGATGATTCGTGAGCAGGACTTTGCCGCCACTCTTACTGACGGGATTGAGCTGGTTCTGGCTTACCAGCGACTTTAAATGATCAACCTGGTTGTCCCTGGCGAAGATGTAATATCGCTCAGGCCGCCGCCAGAGCTCCTGGAATTGGCTGTCGTCGATAAACACGTTTGCTGAGCCGGGAGCATACGAGCCATAGACCATATTGAAGAATCTTCCGTTCAGCAGCAGCGCAGTCCTGTTGGTATAGAAGAAAACGGAAGAAAACCAGTAGTAGTGGTGGTCAACGATCAACTCGCCTTGCGGCGATCTCTGGAGCGCTTCGATCAAGGGCTTGGATGACAAGTATGGGTCGAAGGTGACCATCGCCAGGCGGGCGGCGTTAAAGAAGAAGACCATGCCAAGGGCAATCGCCAGGTAGACCTTCTTGTTGGCCCTCTGGAGGGTGCCCACGGCCGCAATGACAAAGGCAACCGCGGCTAGACCCAGCGGCAGCCGAAGGTAGGCAAAAGACCTGAAAGTCAGGTCTTCCATGTGGCCGAGCGACAGCTTGTACGCGCCCGGATTGGATGTCAACGCCTGAGAGATGTCTCCCGGGGTGGGGACGTGGCGATCCGCGATCAGGATGGCAATTGCCGCCACCGCGGCAACGGTGAAGATCACCGTCAGTAGCCGTGTCCCTCCTCTCACAAGTTTTCCATCCGTCGCCATCGCCGAGCCAATCAGCAGCGCCATCGCCGGGTAGATCGGCATCGAGTAATACTCCTGGGTGGTCGAGAAGGTGAAAAACACCATAACAAAACCAATCCAGCACAGCGCCAGGAGGCGGGTCTTTCCAG
>Ga0302324_100007744_pt1 | contig 22777 bp, 15 predicted proteins | sample Palsa_T0_1_FD_201949 | JGI IMG/M metagenome (GOLD analysis project Ga0302324, IMG submission 201949) | Peat permafrost microbial communities from Stordalen Mire near Abisko, Sweden - Palsa_T0_1 | ecosystem: Environmental > Terrestrial > Soil > Palsa > Peat permafrost | place: Sweden: Abisko...
GGCTTGCCGTCGAGCGCGAGCGAACGCAGCTTGAGATCCTCGCCGTCGAGCACGAGCGGTGCTGGCGTGTTACCGCCGTTCGGCTTGACCTTGAGCCTGGCGCGGACCCTCGTTGCCGTGGGATCGAGCGAGACCTCGAGCTCAACCGTTTCGATAAGCCAATCGGGTGGACGGTAATCCTTCAGCTGAATGAGGCGTGGTTCTTCGGTGCGCATCGGCTTGATGTAGAATTTTTGTAAGTCAATTGAAAGCGTGGCGGGGGACGTAGCGGGATCGAGCAAAGCGGAAAATCCGGGCTTATGGATCTGCTTTGACGCTCGTCCCGGATTCGCTGGCGCTCAATCGGGCTACATTGCACATCGGGGAAGCGAACTCGCTTTCGATCGGGATCATGAGTGAATTGTGAGCTTCCGATGAACCCTTGTTCATGTCCGTCACGCCGGTTCGCCCAATGTGCATCTCTAAAAAATTGCGCTTCCGGCTTGTTTAGCTGATGCCGGGCGCGCGCGCTCGCCCGGGGTGTCAGGATTCCCGCAATTTGATCTATGTTTTAGCGCGCTTGCGCACACGCAATCGCTCGTTGCATGGACAAAACGCACGAACGGTGCTAGACGAGCCGTTCTATTCTTAATCTTACACACGTAAGCAATCTCCCAAGGATCGCTCAAAGGCAGGAGGACTCTGCTATGTCACAAGCGAAGCAGGCTTCGAAGCGGAAGCGTACGACAAAAGCCGTACCGGTGGCTGGACTGGCCGGGTTGTCTTTGTCGCTGGTGGGTGGCGCAACAACGGCAATCGGTGGACCGGCGGCGAATATTCCCATGCAGGCGACGGTGCCGAGTCACGAAATTACTCTTGGTGAAGAAGAGATCTCGGACGTCAGCTTGGCGACGTTCTACGTCTTCGACAAGGAAACCGCAGAGCAGGCCCGGCCCGAGCTGCAGCTTGTCAGAGGTGGGTGTGGTGGACACGGCGGCGGACACGGCGGCTGCGGTGGCAGAGGCTGCGGTGCTAGAGGCGGTTGCGGCGGACACGGCTGCGGTGGCAGAGGCTGCGGCGGCAGAGGCTGCGGCTTACACGGTTGCGGATGCTGGGGCGGTTGCGGTTGCGGCTGCTGCATCTCTTGGGGTGGTTGCGGTCCCTGCTAGACTAGACCGCTTCCGGTTACATTGACAACCGTAGGTCGTTATGGCCGGGTTTGAGCAGGGTCGACCCGGCCAACTACATCTCGTTTGCAACGCCGCCTGCGTGAATGGGCGCGTCGGGCGTGCGCGTAGCCGCCGGGCGGGCGTCAGACCTTTTCGAGAAGCGCTAAATCCGGAAACCCCAGCCCGCGAGCCGGATGAAGGCGTTCTGGCAGTCGGGGAATACGCGCCTTTCACTGGCAGTCCGGAATAACAGCGAAGGTGTGCGTACAAACGTCATGACAGGCGATCACGGGGACAATGTCGGACCGCATAAAAGCAAAGACGTTCCGCAGTTCGCGCCGAATTTCACCGTCTATATACTGCCGCCCAATGTCGTATGTCTTTATTCCGAGCATCGGAAGTTCTTTCTTCACGGCGAACTCTATTGTGCGCTCGCCTCCGCGATAGCAGAAGGCGGAAAAAGTTTTCGGCAGCTTGTTCGCGAGCTGGGGCAGCATTTTCCGTCAGACAAAATCCACGAAGCTTTGAAGCGGTTGGTCGACCGCCTCTATGTCGTTTCGGCATCGGCCTCTTCCGCCAGCGTCGTGGCCGCCTATTGGGGCAGCCTCGGTCTGTTGCCGGAGGCCGCGGAGAAAAATCTTCAGAAATGCCGTGTGCGGATTCAGGCGATCGATGTGCAGGGCGCAACTGAACTTGCCGAAGCCCTGACAGCGCTCGGCGTTCGCGTCGTGAATCGCTCCCCCGACCTGACGGTCACGCTGGTGAGCGATTATCTCGATGGGGCACTGGCCGAATTAAACCGGCAGCATGTGTCGGACGACACGCCCTGGGTCCTTACCCAACCCTCCGGCATTTTTCCCCTGGTGGGGCCGGTGTTACGTCCGGGCAAGAGCGCCTGCTGGATGTGTCTTGCGGATCGCATGAAGCGGAACCGGCAGATCAAAGCGCTGCTCGAACGCGGAAAGGCTCGCTGCGTCGCGGTTTCGCCTCTCGCCAGGCATACGTTCGGACAGAGCGCCATCCAACTTGCATCCGTCGAAGTCGCGAAAGCGATCGCCACGGGGTTTCGGACGGAATTGACCGATCACATCGTCAGTCTCGACCTGTTAGGCTCGACCATCATGAAGCATCACGTGGCGAGGCGTCCGCAATGTCCGGCGTGCGGCCGCAAAGAGTTGCGGGACCTGCGCCGGGCGCCGGTGCCGGTCGAACTTGCCGCCGGCGGCAAACTGATCATGACGAGCGGCGGATACCGGTCTGTTTCATCGCGAGCCACGGTTGCACGTTTTCGCAAGTTCGTGAGCCCGCTTACCGGAGTGGTCTCGCGGCTTGAGCGTATCGAAGCCGATTTGCCCTTGAACACCAACTATCACGCCAGCCACAATTTTTCGCCGACCGCCGAGACGGTCGATGACCTCAGGGCGGGATCGGCCGGCAGCAGCTTTGGCAAGGGCAGTACCGCGGAGCAGGGCGAAGCCAGCGCGCTGATGGAGGCGATTGAGCGTTATTCCGGGATGTTTCAGGGCGATGAGATCAGGGCGACACGGCGGTTCACGGATTTCCCGTCGGGCGAAGCCATTCCCCCAAACAGAGTCCTGTTGTTCAGCGACGCACAATACCGCCGACGCCAGACGCCCGATCCGGGTCATATGCAGGTGCCGGCGCCTTTCGACCGATCAGCCGAGATCGAATGGTCGCCGATCTGGTCTCTGCGCGACAAGCGTTTCAAATACCTTCCGACCACGCTTTCGTATTTTTTCTACAAGGGACCTGCCGCCTTCCTGGCGGATTCCAACGGCTGTGCGGCCGGCAACACGCGCGAGGAAGCAATCGTCCAAGGTTTCCTCGAACTGGTGGAACGGGACGCGTATGCGATCTGGTGGTACAATCGCGTGCAGCGGGCGGAAGTGGACCTCAGCCAGTTCAACGATTCTTACATTCGTGATCTGCAAAGCCAACTGGCCGAAACCGGACGACGGCTCTGGGTGCTCGACGTTACCAGCGATCTCGGAATTCCGACCTTTGTCGCGGTATCGCACTGGATGCAAAACGGTCAGGAAAATATCGAGTTCGGTTCTGGCGCGCACTTCGATGCGCGGATCGCTTTGTTGCGTGCGTTGACGGAGCTGAATCAGTTCCTGTCGATCGGTCTGATGGGCGGAGGGAGCGGGGAAAAGTCGAGCCTTGACGGCGTCAATCCATTCCGCATGCAGGATCATCTTTATCTGACGCCAAGCGGAAATCCGCCGGTCCAATCGGCTTTGGGCTCGAAGTTCGATAATTCCGACGCGCGCGAGCAGGTAATCGCATGCGTACGGCTTGCCAGGAAAGCGGGCCTCGATTTCCTTGTCCTCGATCAGACGCGTCCCGACATCGAGGTCCCGGTCGTCCGGGTGGTCGTTCCGGGATTGCGGCATTTCTATCGCCGTTTCGCGCCCGGCCGGCTTTACGATGTTCCGGTCAAACTCGGATTGCGTGACCGGCCGATCAAGGAAGACGAGCTCAATCCGATTCACCCGCATACTTGAGGTCGTCCCGGCTTGCGCGCCCCCGGAACAAGGTCAGGGCGACGGGCCGCGGCACCAACCATTTCCGCCCGGCTCACCGGCCACGTCACGCTCGAAGCGCGCGCGGACGGAGAAGTCGCAGCCTGCTTCAACGGCTATTCGGTCGGCTTGGGAACCTTCAGCGCAGGCGTGGCGGATCGCGCGCGGGATCTGCGCACGGGGTTGCCACTCGCTGCGTTTGAGTCCGGCGGCCGAAACTTCGACAAGGAGATTGATCTTTTAGTTCGGCGACTGGCCAGGCGCGGTCTGTTGGAGTACCGCCTCGGTGGGGCGCGATATGGCGTGGATCAGGTCGTCATCGAACCGCAGGTCGCGGATTATTGGCCGCGAACGCCGAAGCTCGGCGATGCCGACGTTATCGTCCTCTCGCGCTTTGCGTATCTGCGACGGCGCGGCAACGAGATGGTGCTGGAATCGCCGCGCGCCAGGGCGCTGTTCAAAATTTGCGATCCGAAGATCGCGAGCGCCATCGCCGTATTGGCGACGCCGCAACAAATCAAACGGCTCCGCCGGCAGGACGGTTTTCCGGGCGTCGAGCTTTTAGGCTTGCTGGCGGATTGCCAAATCCTTTTCAAGATCGCCGCCGCCGGCGACGATGGCCTGCGGCCGGCCGAAGGTGACGAGAACCTCGTTCTTTGGGATTTTCACGACCTTCTGTTCCATACGCGCAGCACGCAAGGCCGACATGCCAACCCGCTGGGCGGAGTCTATCCGTATGCGGGCGTCATTTCTCCGCCGCCCGCGGTGCGGCCCCGCTGGCCCGGGAAGAAGATCGAATTGCCGAAGTTCTCGGCGGCGCATTCGCAGGCAATTTCGCCGGTCGCCAGGCTGCTGCGTGAACGGCACTCGACGCGCGCGTTCGACGATCAGCGACCGATTACGCTTGCCGAGCTTTCGCGGTTCCTCGACGACACCGCGCGCGTCCTGTCGATCGGCAAAAGCGGGATCGATCCCGCCGGCTCCGGCCCGTCGATTGAGTACGCCATCAGGCCGTACCCGTCGGCAGGCGCCAGCTACGAGCTTGAGCTCTACCTGGCGGTCAATAAATGCGAAGGGCTCGGCCGAGGATTCTATCATTACGACGCCGGCGGTCACACGCTGGTGCCGATCGGTGCTCGCACGAGCGAACTCGAAGCGCTATTGACGGGAGCCGAATTTGCAATGGGCGCTCCTGCCGCACCCCAGATCCTGATCACGATCGCTGCGCGCTTCGGCCGGATTTCATGGAAATACAGCTCGCTCGCCTATGCGCTCGTTCTCAAGGACGTCGGAGTATTGTCTCAAACCTTCTACGTGATTGCTGCCGATATGGGGCTCGGCGGTTGTGCGATCGGGATCGCCAATATCGATCTGTTCGAGAAGATGACGGGGATCGGGTTTCACGTCGAGAGCCCGGTCGGTCAATTTGCCATCGGTCGCGGCCGCGACCCGGGGGCTGCCGGCCGATCGACAATCTGAGTGCCTCGCCGACGCGGGCGCGATTGCCACGCAAATGACGACGCGGCGGCCGACGGCGCTCCCAGTCGTCCATCGGCGGTCTCGGGCTTTACCAATTCCACCGCCGGGCGCGCGGGTCCGAGGGATCGCGCAATGCGACGCGTTCGAAGTATCCGAGCGGGCTGGAATTCCGCCTTCCCATCAAGGCGAATGTGGCGCCCTGAGGGTCCATGCATTCGACGATCCAGCTGGCTTTTGACACCTCCATCGGGCCGTTGAGGATCTCTCCGCCACCGGCCTTCACGCCCTTCGCCGCCGAGTCGATGTCATTGACGTTGAAGTAGTACAGCCAGAAGGGGACCGGCACGATCGGAGGCTTTGTGCAAATGCCGCCGATCGTCAGCCCTCCGGCCGAGAACAGCTGATACGCGCCCGTCGGGTCGATTTCAGCGTCCGCCTTTTGCCAGCCAAAAATCTCGTTATAAAAAGCGAACGCTTTCTCCCGGTCGCCGGCGAGCAATTCGTGCCAGCCGCCGCGGCCCGGTGTGCCCGGCGCCGCAGGTTGCTCGCGACGGGGGTTCAACCACTTGACCAACACAAACGTTGCCATCTGCGGATCGGCGACGACTGAAAAGCGGCTGATGTTGGGGATGTCCATCGGCGGCACGTGCACGGCTCCGCCAAGGCGCTCGATGCGATCGGCGGCAGCATCTACGTCGTCGACTCCGACGTATCCGACCCAGCTCGGCTTCGCAGCCAAGTCTTTTACGTTTTTCGGCAGGCCCATCAACCCGCCGACCGAGACGCCCCCGACGGTAAACAGGGCATAAGGCATCCCCGGCATCGACGCGTCTTCGATGCCCCAGCCCAACACCTTGGCGTAAAAGGCCTTGGCTGCCCCCATGTCTGTCGTCGTCAACTCGTACCAGACGAAACGGCCATGAGAATCGGCCATGCGTGTTTCTTCCTTCAAGGCCGCAAAAAACTGCCGCGTCGCGTTTGCGCCGAGCCGGCTTTTCGCGGGATCATTGCGATGCGAAGTCGCTAAATATCGGGGGGGTCGAGAGAGCGCAAGGACGATAGACCCGTCAGGAATTTGCGCCCTCTACTTTATTAGCTCCCTGTCATTCTAATGACCTTCTGCTTCATGTCTCCTTCATCCCTCGGCGCGGTTCGGCGTGGCCGATAACCCGCCCGATGGTTGGAAAACGCCGCCGCAGCCCGCGCTCGATGCCGTCAACCCGATCGTGGACCGCGCTGACCGTCAGCATCTGATCGACGCCGCAGTGGAAATTTACGATCTCACCATCGGTGGTCTCGCGCACCCGCACGTCGTGTACTTCGCCGAGGCCAGGTACGCCGGTGGCGAGCGCCGCAAGGGCTTCGCCGATCTCCGCAACACGCGCGGCGGCGGCGTCCCGGCCGGCGAGGAGCACGGCCGGCAGCGGCTCGATGTGGGTTTCCACCTCGACCTCCGGCCCCAGTTCCTCGCGGATCGCCTCCTCGAGCCGGGTCGCAGTCTCGTGCGCGGCAGCGAGGGGCAGAGTGCCCTCGACCTCGAGATCGGCCGACACCGACAAACGACCGCCGAGCGCCTGCACGGCGACGTGGTGAACGGCGAGGCCGCCGTTACGTGCGATCAGCATGACGCGTTCGCGTACCGTTTCGTCGTCCAGCGCCCGCGGCTCGGTGGTGATCGTGACTTCGGCTTCGGGAAGATCGGCCCGGATGGCCCGTGTCAACCGCTCTTTGATCGCGGCGACGCGGTCGAGCGGCAGTGTCCGGTTTACCCCGACGGCGAGTTCGACGAACAGCACCGCGCCGCCCGGCCGAACGCGCACGCGCTCGACGCCGACGATGCCGGGTACCCGTTGCGCGATCGCCGCCACGCGCTCGCTCACACCGGCCGGCGCGGTGTCGGTCAACGCGTCGATGGTGCGCCGGCCGAGCCGCCAGCCGGCGATGCAGATGAAAATAGCGACCACGAGCGCAGCCGCCGCGTCCGCCCAGGAAAAGCCGAGCGCGACTCCGCCCAGCCCTGCCAGCACCGCGACCGACGACCACATGTCGGATCGGAAGTGCAGCGCGTCGGCTTCAAGCGCCTGGCTTGAGGTCTTTTCGGCGACGCGCCCGAGCGTGCGCGCGCGGAAGAAGTCGACGACGACCGAGATGGCGATGATAGCGAAGGCCGCCGCCGTCGCCTCGACCGAATAGGCACGCTCGCCGAAGAGCCGCTGCACCGCCTCGAAGGCCACGCCTGCCGCGAGCAGAAACAGCAAAGCGGTTTCGGCGAGCGCGGCCACGCTTTCGACCTTGCCGTGGCCGTATTGGTGCTCGGCGTCGGCCGGCTTGCCGGAAATGCGCACGGCGACATAGGTCAGTATCGTGGCGGCGAGGTCGAGCAGCGAATGGGCCGCCTCCGACAGGATCGCGAGCGAGCCGGTGAGCAAACCGACGATTGCCTTCGCCGCGGTCAGCCCCGCGGAGGCGGCAATCGACCCGAGCGCGGCTCTTTCCTTTTCATTCATGCTGGTCATCGGCGCGACACTATGCCTGCGCGGCAAGACCGACTAGCACCGCCAGACATGCGCACAGGGGAGAATAGGCAAATGTGTCGAGTCGCGCGAAGCGGCTTTCGCGTATCTTCTTGAAGAATCCGACGTAGCGGAAGTCGCCGACGGCACGCAATGCAAACGCCACTGCGATGAGCCAGGCGCAGACGCGAACGAAGCTGCTCAACCCGGGAACAGCGGGCAGATCAAGCCAGCCGATCCGAAACGCCAAGACGGCGGCCATCGCTAATAGGACCACGGCGACCATAATTGTGGTCAGCGCCGTTGGTTTCAGGGCGGGCCGCTCATTCAGGGTGGGAATGGCAGCGCCTTTGCCGGCCTTACCGCCGCGGGCCCAATAGACATGCAGATCCGAGAGTACGATCAGGATCAGGATAGCGGCCGTTCCGGCGATCATGCTGAGTGCCCGTCATGGGATCGGAGCGCGACCCGCGAGGAGTACGTCGTATCAGAACGTCATACTACCGTAAGGCCGCTCGATCGATGGAGCTGATTCAGCGGCCACTCGCGCCGTATAGTCGCAGCCTAGACTTAGCTGTGATCGTTCCGCGACACGGCGACTAAGGAAATGAAACTTGAAACGAAACTTGAAATGAAACTTCCTGGGTGATGTCCGGTTTGGGTCAAAAGCGTGTCTGGTCTACCCGATGGCGGAGTTGTCGCTACGGGCCGCGATTGAATACTCCGGAAGGAAATGGCATGCCTGAACGGAAGCGGCTATAATGTCGCCGTTCCGCATAGGACTTCTCCCCGGTGGCGTTTCAGGCGCAAAACCCGGACTTTCGGGCCTTCATTGAAAATCTTTAGCGCCCAGCCGTTCATGATGGCGTTGGGCGCCCGGCTCGGCGACGTCGAGCCCGGCATAGTCGAACTTATTCTGTCGATTCGTCCCGATCATCTCCAGCACGGTGGCGCCGTGCACGGCGGCGCCATTGACGCGATGGCGGACAATGCAGCCGGCGCGGCTGCGGCAACCCTGTTGGCCCTTGGCCAAGCGACCGTAACCGCAGAATACCGGATTTCGTTCTTGTCGCCGGCAATCGGTGACACTCTGATCGCGCGCGGTGAGGTACTCAAGCCTGGCCGCAGCATCATCCATACCAAGTGCGACGTGGCAGCGCGCGCAGGCGACCGTGAGACGTTGGTTGCGACCGCGCTTTCCTCTATGGTGCCATTCGCGATGCGTAGCGGCTGACGCTAGACGCGTCCTGACTTCCTATGCGACCAATCGCGACGGGAAGACGTCGTCCCGCTTCATGATGTCTTCTATCCTTGTCATGATATCTTTTATCGGCCTGGTATCTGCGGGCGAAACGACCTCGAAACAGCAGTGGCATTTCGCGCAACGCCAAAAATGACGGATGTGCCGCCCATCCCGATACTCTGACCTTTCCGGTGCAATCAGGTCATTGTCGCATTGAACGCAGTTTATTCCGAAGCTTGAGCGACGGTGGATGCCACTGTCAGCATGCGATCTCCCTGCTTTCGCTCGACGTAGCACGGGGACATAACAGTAGTATGGCACTTGGCTCAGCGGCGACAGGGCGCACGCTTTCCGTTCAGCCCATGCGTGATGGACACGCTCCATCAATTCGCAGCGTCACAATCGCTTCGTCATGGCCGAAGTGGACGAGGGCGGTTTGGTCGCGTTGTCGTCAATTTCCGCGACGTCGGATCTCCATCGGATTTCGTTCAATGGGAGAGCATCCACGGCCGGCGCGCCGGAAAGCCCTTAACACCGGTGCGGCCGGAGGCGCCGCGGGCGGTCCTGTCGGGGCGAAGCGATTTTCCGGAGCAACAACCACAATCGCTGCCATGTGTCCGCTTCATGTCGGACAACGCCCGTGGCGATGATGCGCTTCGCTCGTTGGTCGCGTGCGCGAGTCTGCGTTCCGCGGACATCGACGCAAAGTACGGCGCGGTTAGAAACGCCCGCGGGGCATCCTTCCCGCAACCCGGACATTCATGCGCCAAATCGGACTCGGCCATCGGCCTCATGTCCGTAAAGGGTCCACATCGATCGCACGAATATTCATAGACGGGCATCGGCTTTCCTCGTCAGCTTTCCGAAACGGCATTTCCGTCCTGAAGAACAGGGGCGGTGAAACCGGCCGCCCCCGCGCGCCGTCGGGCCGGACATCGTGAGTCGGCACGCGTCATTTGTCGGGTGACATGGGAATATCGATGCCGCCCTTGACGTGCTTGATCGGTCCATCCGCGCCGGGCATCACGTCGAACGCGAAGATGTCGGTCGGAAGCCACAACGTGGCGCAGGCGTTGGGAATGTCGACCACTCCCGAGATATGGCCCTGGCACGGCGCCGTTCCAAGGATTGCGTAGGCCTGGGAGGGCGAATAACCGAACTTGGTCAGATATTCGATGGCGTTCAGACACGCCTGGCGATAGGCGATATGGACGTCCAGATAGTGCTGCTTGCCCTGCTCGTCGACCGAGATGCCTTCGAAGATGAGATAGTCGTTGTAAGTCGGCACGATCGGCGACGGTTTGAAAATCGGATTCTTGATTCCGTACTTGGCCATACCGCCCTTGATGAGATCGACCTTCAGGTGCAGCCAACCCGCCATCTCGATGGCGCCGCAGAAGGTGATTTCGCCGTCGCCCTGGCTGAAATGAAGATCGCCCATCGAGAGGCCGGCTCCCTTCACGTAGACTGGAAAATAGACCTTTGAGCCGCGCGACAGATCCTTGATGTCGCAATTGCCGCCATGCTCGCGTGGAGGAACAGTGCGAGCGCCTTCGGCGGCGATCTTGTTTTTCACGTCACCCTTGGCCGTGCCACAATGTGCCGTGGCGGCGAACGGGGGATTGGCCAGCGGCGGCACGCGGGTCGGATTGGTGTCGATAAGGGTCTGCTCGCGCGCATTCCAGGCTTCGAGCATTTTCTGGTCGGGCAGGCAGCCAATCAGACCGGGATGGACAAGGCCGGCGAAGCTGACCCCTGGGACGTGGCGGGAATGGGTGTAGAGACCCGAAATGTCCCAAATCGACTTCTGCGCTAGCGGGAAATGATCGGTCAGAAAACCGCCGCCATTTTTCTTGGAAAAGAAGCCGTTGAAGCCCCAGGCGCTTTCCGGGAGGATGCCGATATCAAGAATATCGACGACGAGCAGATCGCCGGGCTCGGCGCCGTGAACGCCGATCGGGCCCGAGAGAAAGTGCACGATGCTCAGATCGATGTCGCGCACGTCGTCGGCGGATTCGTCGTTCTTGATGAATCCTCCGGTCCAGTCGTAGGTTTCCATGACGAAGTCTTCGCCGGGCTTCACCCACTCGAGGATTGGAACATCCGGATGCCAACGATTATGGATCATTGCGTTCTTGTAGGGCGATTCCTTAAGGTCAATCTTCACGATCGTCTTGGGCATTTCAGCTCCTTCAGCGCAAATTGGTGAACTTCAAACAACCCACACTCGGCCTTGGAAATGCGTTTTCAAACCGAGAGGAATTGGGCGATCGCCGCCTCGTCGACATTTTCCCGGGTGTCGGCATGCACGATTCGGCCTCCTTCCATGACCAGAATACGATCGGCGACGTCGAGAACGAAGCTCAGCAGTTGCTCGCAGACAACGATGCAGATGTTACGGATGCTGCGGATGTCGCGCAGCAGCCGCGCCAGATCCTTGATGATGGACGGCTGGATGCCTTCCGTCGGCTCATCCAACAGCAGCACCTTCGGGTTGCTGGCGAGTGCGCGCGCGATGGCCAGTTGCTGTTGCTGACCGCCGGACAAATTGCCGCCGCGGCGATTGGCGAAATCCGCCAGGATCGGGAACAAGTCGAATATTTCCCGAGGGATTTCGCTCTTGCCGGTGACGATAAGGCCGGTTTCGATGTTCTCCTTGACGGTCATCGTCCCGAAGATCTGCCGCCCTTGCGGGACGTAAGCGAGCCCGCACGCGACACGCTGGTAGCTGGGCAGCCCGGCTACGTTAGTGCCATCGACGACGATCTCTCCCGAACGCGCTGGCATAACGCCAATGAGCGATTTCATGAGCGTGGATTTGCCCATTCCGTTGCGACCCACGAGCGTGACAATCTCGCCGGCGTGCGCCGACAGATCGATGGCATGCAGGACTTCGCTTTGCCCGTAGGCCGCGGAAAGGTTGTGAACTTCCAGCATCCTGCCCCGTCCTCAATGACCGAGATAAACTTCTTTGACTTTCGGATTGTTCTGGACCGATTGCATGTCGCCTTCGGCCAAGACTTTGCCTTGGTGCAGGACCGTCACCCGATGCGCGATGCTCTCCACGAACTTCATGTCATGCTCGATGACGATCACCGAGCGATTCTTGATGATTTCTTTGAGCAGCTCGGCGGTTTTCGCCCGCTCCGATACGCTCATTCCGGCAACCGGCTCGTCGAGCATCAGAAGCTCGGGGTCCTGGATGAGCAGCATGCCGATTTCGAGCCACTGCTTCTGGCCGTGGCTGAGCGTTTCGGCGGACCGGTCGAGCTGTTCTTGCAAAAAGATCATGGCGGCGATCTCACGAACGCGTTCGATGACCTCGTCAGTGCGTTTCCAGAACAGCGCGCCGGCAACGTCGCGGCCGCGCGGTACCGACAATTCGAGGTTCTCGAACACGGTGAGGTCTTCATAGATGGTCGGCGTCTGGAATTTGCGACCGATGCCGCGGCGAACGATCTCCTGCTCCTTGCAGGCCGTTATCTCCTGATCCTTGAACTTGATCGAGCCTTCGGAAACTCTGGTGCGCCCGCAAATCAGATCGAGGACGGTAGTTTTGCCGGCGCCGTTCGGCCCGATAATGACGCGCAACTCGCCGTAGTCGATGTAGAGATTGAGATCGTTCACGGCTTTGAAGCCGTCGAATGACACGCTGACTGCTTCGAGCGCGAGCAGGAAATCGGTGCTGGAGGCCATTGTGATCGCTTTCCTACTCGGCCGGCGCCGGCGCTGCGCTTGGCTCGGCGCGACCGGGGCCTTTCCACGTTGCGAATTTTGTCGCGAACTTCGGAATGATCTGGTCGGTCATCAGGCCGGCGATTCCGCGCGGGAAGGCGACGACGACGGCGATGAACAATCCGCCCATCGCGAACAGCCAAAGCTCGGGGAACGCCTCGGAGAACATCGTCTTGGCCCAGTTCACCAGGAGCGTTCCGGCGACCGCGCCGACGATGGAGTTGCGGCCGCCGACCGCGCAGAAGATGACCATATCGATGGATGGCACGATGCCGACGAAGGACGGCGACATGAACCCGACCTGAAGGGTGAACATGGCCCCGCCGACACCTGCCATGGCGGACGCCAGGCAGAATACGAAAATCTTGTAGTTGGCGACGTCGTAGCCTGAAAAGCGGACACGATCCTCCTTGTCGCGCGTGGCGACCAGGATGCGTCCCAGCTTGCTGGCAAGTACGAAGCGCGCCACGAACATGGTGCCAAGCAGCAATATGCAGCAGATGAAGTAGAGGACATATTTCGCGCCGTCGGTGCGGATATCCCAGCCGAGCAAGGTCCGCAGGTCGGTGATGCCATTGATGCCGCCGGTATAGCCCTGCTGGCCGACGATCAGGATGGTCATCACTAACGCCAGCGCCTGGGTGATGATGGCAAAGTAGACGCCGCCCACCCGCCGCTTGAATAGCGCCGCGCCGAGAATGAATGCCAGAATTGTCGGCACCGCGATGACGGCGATCAGGGCGAGCGGCAGCGATTTGAACGGAACCCAGAAGTAGGGCAGCGCCGTCAGCTGATTCCAATCCATGAAGTCGGGGATGCCCGGCGTCGACTGGATCTTGGTATTGGCGACGCTCGAAGCCTCGAGCTTGAGGAAGGCGGCCATGCAATAGCCGCCGAGCCCGAAGAACAGTCCCTGTCCCAGGCTGAGGATTCCAGTCTGTCCCCAACACAGAACCAGGCCGATGGCGACGAACGCATAGGTCAGGTACTTGCCGACGAGATTGAGCCGAAAGATGTCAAGAACAAGCGGCAAAAGGACCAGGATGAGCACGGCGATTAACGCAATACCGATAAGTTCGAGCCGGCGGGTATCGATGCGGTTTGCGGACGCGACTGACATCGGTGCTTACCTCCTGACCTTGAGCGCGAAGAGTCCCTGCGGGCGCAGCATCAGGATGCCGATGACGATGAGAAGCGTAAGAACCTTCGCCATGGATCCGGTGAGGAAGAATTCCAGCGTGGATTGCGATTGTGAGATGGTGAGCGCGGATGCGATGGTGCCAAGGAGGCTCTGTGCACCACCGAAGACCACGACAAGGAAGGTATCGACGATATAGAGCTGGCCGGCGGTCGGCCCGGTCGAACCGATCATGGTGAAGGCGCTGCCGGCGATGCCGGCGATGCCGCAACCAAGGCCAAAGGTCAATCGGTCGGTCCGCCGCGTGTCGATGCCGGCCGCGCCGGCCATGGTGCGGTTCGCCATCACGCTGCGCACCTGCAAACCCCAACGCGATCTGAAAAGCAGAAGCGCAACGCCGGCAGTGATGAGCAGCGTCAGACCCATGACAAACAGGCCGTTGATCTGGACCTCGATGGTGTCTGTGACTTGCAACGAGCCCATCATCCACGGCGGCAGCTCGACACCGACCTCGCGCGCTCCAAAGCCGGAGCGAAACGCCTGCTGCATGATCAGGCTAAGTCCCCAGGTCGCCAACAGCGTGTCGAGCGGGCGCGCATAAAGACGGCGGATCAGCGCCCACTCCACCAATAGTCCGGCCGCGCCGGATGCGATGAACGCGACCACCATGGCGACGAAAAAATATCCGGCGTACAGGCCCGGCAAATAGCTCGCGAACAGATGCGAGCAGAAATAAGTCATGTAGGCGCCGAGGATCATAAACTCGCCGTGCGCCATGTTGATCACGCCCATCTGGCCGAAGATGATCGCGAGACCAAGCGCCATAAGCAGGTAGACCGAGAACAGGATCAGGCCCGAGAAGCCCTGCATCACCAGGATCGAGCCGAGTTCACCGAGCGAATAGCCGAACATCGCGTTGCCTTGCGAGCATGGAATGGAAGAATGTGCCTCGGCGACTGCGCGCCGAGGCACTCTCTCGCGCGCTTATTGGTATCCCTTCGGGAACGGATCGGGCTCCATGAGTTCGGCGGTCTCATAGATTACGTCGTACTGGCCGTCGAGACGGGCACGTCCGACGCGGGTCTTGCTCCACAGGTGATGGTTCTCGTGGATGCGGACATATCCTTCCGGCGCGCCCTTGAACTCGACGCCCGGCGAGGCCGCTGCGATCTTGTCAATATCGAAGCTGCCGGCCTTCTCCACCGTCAGTTTCCACAGCCAGGGCCCCAGATAGGCGGCCTGTGTGACATCGCCGATAACGGTCTTCTCGCCCCACATCTTTTGGAACGCCGGAACGAAGGCCTTGTTGTTAGGATTGTCGAGCGACTGGAAATACTTCATGCACGCATAGGCGCCGACGATGTTCTCGCCGCCGATGCCGAGGATCTCGTCCTCGGTGACCGAGATCGTCATCAGGGTCTGCTTGGTGAGATCGATGCCCGCAGCTTTCAGTTGCTTGTAAAAGGCGACGTTGGAGCCGCCGACAATGATCGCGTAGATTACGTCCGGCTTCACCAGCTTCATCTTGTTGATGACGGAATTGAACTGAGTGCTGCCGAGGGGGAAATACTCCTCGCCGACGACCTTGAGTTTAAGAACATTCTCAATGTGCTTGCGCGCGATCTTGTTGGAGGTGCGCGGCCAGATGTAGTCGGAGCCGAGCAGGTAGAAGGTTTTGGCTCCCTTCTCCTTTTCCACCCAGTTCAATCCGGCAAGGATCTGTTGGGTGGCTTCCTGTCCGGTGTAGATGACATTCTTCGACTGTTCGAGACCTTCGTAAAAGGTGGGGTAGTAGAGCATGCCGTTGTATTGCTCGAACACCGGCAACACCGCCTTGCGCGAGGCTGAGGTCCAGCAGCCCATCACGGAGGCGCATTTGTCCTGGACCAGAAGCTTCTTCGCCTTCTCGGCGAAAGTCGGCCAGTCGCTCGCGCCGTCTTCTTGGATGAACTTGATCTTTCGGCCGAGCACGCCGCCTTGCGCGTTGATCTGCTCGATTGCCAGCTTCTCGGCTTCTACCGATCCGGTCTCGCTGATTGCCATCGTGCCGGTGACCGAATGCAAGATGCCGACGGTGACTTCGGTGTCGGTAACCGCGAGCCCCGTCGTATTCACCGCCGCCGTCGGCGGCGCCTCGGCGAGTGCCAATTGCGGGAGCATCGCCGTGGCTGACAATGTGGCCGCGCCAACGAGGAGTCCGCGGCGGGTAGGAGAAAGGAGATTTCCTGGATGTTTTTCCGAAGACATGCGACGCCTCGATTCAGCAGTGGTTGTTGCCCGTCGGAGCAAGCGGGACTCGCTCCATGAATCGGAGACTGCGCTGATTTATTGCAGTGCAGCATACGTCGATTGACGTATATGCCTACGTTGAACGCCGTACCATGATGCCCATTAAACAGGGGAAACCGGGCAAAATGCGATCAAAACGGGAACGTTGCCTTGTATTTATTCTTTTGCAGCGCACACTGCTTGGTCTTTCGTCACGGGCGGACCGCTTTGTACCGTTAGATTTGGCTAGGACGCGTGAGATAAAACGAAAACGCGCGACAGGCTAGGGAAGTAGGCGGACCGGGGAGAGCGCAGATCGTCAGAGCATGAATTCAGATGGTGACCGCTCATGACAGCGCAGCAACGCATCGTCCGCGTCCGGCGTAACTACAATCAGTGGGTCGCAAATCAGACCCTTGAGGATTACGCACTTCGCTTCACCGCCAAGACCGCGCGCCGCTGGTCGAGCCTGCGTGTCGCCAATACAGCGATAGGAGCGGTCTCTTTCCTTGCGCTGGAGGCGATCGGCGGATCGATCACCGTCAACTACGGCTTCGCCAATGGTACCGCCGCCATTCTGGTAGTCGGTGTCCTAATCCTGCTCACCAGCCTGCCGATTGCATACTACGCAGCAACCTACGGGGTCGATATCGACCTGCTCACGCGCGGCGCCGGCTTCGGTTATCTCGGATCGACGATCACCTCGCTGATCTACGCCTCGTTCACATTCCTGTTCTTTGCCATCGAAGCGGCGATTATGTCGCTCGCATTCGAAATGTGCCTCGGCATCCCGCTATTCGTGGGTTACGTGCTGAGCTCGTTGATCGTCATTCCCCTGGTCACGCACGGCATCACCTTCATCAGCCGTTTCCAGTTCTGGACGCAGCCGGTATGGATCGTACTGCACCTCATTCCGTTCATCTACATCGCGGCCGCCGACAGCGCATCGTTTGAGCGCTGGACGAATTTCTCGGGGCTCGCCGGCGCCGACGGTGGATCGTTCAATCTCGTGCTACTCGGTACTGCCGCAACTGTCGTGTTCTCGCTCATCGCGCAAATCGGCGAGCAGGTCGATTTCCTGCGGTTTCTGCCGACACGCGGCGAGACGGGAAAGCGGGCCTGGTGGATCGCCTATCTGGCGGCGGGGCCCGGCTGGATCATTCCCGGGATGCTGAAACTCCTGGCCGGGTCGTTCCTGGCGTTTCTCGCCGTCGAGCATTTCGTACCGCTGCCGAAGGCGGTCGAACCGACGCGGATGTATCTCGTCGCCTTCGAATACGTGTTTTCCTCGCCGCAGATGGCGCTGGCGTTCACCGGCGCGTTTGTCGTCATTTCGCAGCTCAAGATCAACGTGACCAATGCCTACGCCGGCTCGATCGCGTGGTCGAATTTCTTTTCGCGTCTCACGCACAGTCATCCCGGCCGGGTGGTGTGGCTGGTGTTCAACGTGACCATCGCGCTCATGCTGATGGAACTCGGTATTTTCAAGATGCTTGAGCACGCGCTCGGGCTCTACTCGATCGTTGCGGTTTCCTGGGTGAGCGCGCTGGTCGCCGATCTCGTGATCAATAAGCCGCTGGGGCTCAGCCCTGCCGGGATTGAGTTCAAGCGCGCGCATCTCTACGACATCAACCCAGTCGGTGTCGGCGCGATGCTGGCCGCAACGATCGCCGGCATCGCGGCATTCTCGGGCATTCTTGGAACGACGCTGCAATCTCTATCGGCGTTCCTGGCGCTCGCCGTCGCCTTCGCCATGGCTCCCTTCATCGCCTGGGCGACGCAGGGCCGGTTCTATATCGCGCGCACGCCGCGACAGAGCTGGAACGGTCAGGACGTGATCCGTTGCTCCATTTGCGAACACCATTTCGAAGCCGAGGACATGGCGCATTGTCCGGCCTATTCCGGGGCGATTTGCTCGTTGTGCTGCTCGCTGGAGACGCGTTGCCGCGATTGCTGTAAACCGCAGGGCCGAATCTCGAACCAACTCCTCGCCCTGTTCGGTGAGGCGCTGCCGGAGCGAATCGTCAGACTGCTCAACACGCATGTAGGCCGCTATCTCGGCGTATTGCTGCTTTTCGTCGGCGTGATCGGGGCGGTCCTCTCGCTCGTTTATTTTCTGATCTCACTGGATATGGACGGCCCCCGCGACGTTCTGGCATCGACGTTGTGGACCGTGTTCTTCATCCTGATCATCATCGCCGGCGTGGCTGCGTGGCTTTTCGTTCTGGCGCAGGAGAGCCGTCGCGTTGCCGAGGAGGAGACGAGCCGCCAGACCGACCTTCTCATGAACGAGATTGAGGCGCACAAGCGCACCGACGCCAAGCTGCAAAAGGCCAAGGAAATCGCCGAAGCGGCGAGCACGGCCAAGAGCCGCCATGTCGTCGCCCTCAGTCACGAATTGCGGACGCCGCTCAACGCCATCCTCGGCTACGCGCAACTCCTCGAGCGCGACCCGGCGATTCCACAGCCACGGATCAACGCCATAAAAGTTGTGCGTCGCAGCGCCGAGCATCTATCCGGCCTGATCGACGGACTGCTCGATATCTCGAAAATCGAGGCAGGCCGCTTCCACCTCAGCCGCAACGAGGTGCAACTCTCCGATTTCCTCGAAGAGCTCGTCGCAATGTTCCGCCTGCAGGCCATCGCCAAGGGCATCGAGTTTCATGTTCAAATTGGCCGCCTGCCTGCCGTGGTGCAGACGGACGAAAATCGTCTACGCCAGATTCTGATCAACCTCCTGTCCAACGCGATCAAGTTCACCGATTCCGGACAAGTGACGTTCCGTGTTCGCTATCATCACCAGGTCGCCGAGTTCACGATCGAAGATACCGGCGTCGGCATTCATAAGAGTGACCGTGAGCGAATTTTCCAGCCGTTTGAGAGAGCACGCACCGTCGGCGCCAGGGCCACGATCGGGACCGGACTTGGGCTCACGATCACCAGCCTGCTGACAAAGATCATGGGCGGCGACATCACCGTTCACAGCGAGGTTGGAAAAGGCAGCACATTCCGCGTCAAGCTCTTCCTGTCGGAAGTATCGCGTCCCCGTATCGCGTCGACGATGGAATACCGCGTGCGGGGTTATGTCGGACCGCGGCAAACCATTCTTGTGGTGGACGACAACGAGGTGCAACGCGAACTCATCCGCGATCTGCTTGCACCGCTCGGTTTTCTGGTCATGAGCGCGGGAACCGGGCGAGAGTGCCTGCAGATTGTCGAGCAGACCAATCCAAACCTCATCCTTCTCGACATAGCGATGCCGGAGATGGACGGCTGGGAAGTTGCGCAACGGCTTCGCCGCCAGCCCGGCAAACGCTCGGCAATACTTATGTTGTCTGCTAACGCCATCGAGCCGCATCATATGCTGGAAGCGGAACGGCTCTACGACGACACGCTGATGAAACCGATCGATCTGCGCCAGCTGCTCAAGAAGATCCACGCGCTAGTCGATATCGAGTGGCTCTACGAGACGGAGGGAGCTTCGGCGTCGCCGCCGGCCGCGCCGGCGGTCGCATCCACGCATCCTGGCCGTCGCGACATCGACGAGCTGATCCGGCTCGGTGAAATCGGACATGTCACACGGATACTCGAGAAACTGAGCGAGATCGAAAGCAGCGCACCGGAATGCTGTGAGTTCATCGCCCGGATGCGCATCATGGTGAACGCTTTCGATTTCACGCGATACGCGTCCGCGCTGCAGGAGGTTCGTGGCGCTCATGCGTAGGAGTGAGACTCGCGACATCGTGCTCGTGGTCGATGACTCGCCCGAGACGCTGAGATTGCTGACCGACGCGATCGAAGAGGCCGGCATGACGGTTCTGGTCGCGCGCGAAGGCGAGCATGCGCTTTCGATCGTCGAAAAAGTCGTACCCGACGTCGTTCTCATGGATGCGCTCATGCCAGGCACCGACGGTTTTGCGACCTGCCGCAAGCTGAAGCAGAACCGGGCCCTCGCACACGTACCGATCATATTCATGACCGGACTCACCGACACCGAGCACATCATCGAAGGACTTGAAGCCGGCGGTGTGGACTACATCAGCAAGCCGATCGTCCCCGGCGAACTGTTGGCGCGGATTCGCGTGCATCTTGCCAATGCCCGCATGGCGCACAGCGCCCGCACGGCGCTCGATGCATTCGGCAGGTTCCTGCTGGCAGCGAGCCACACGGGACGCGTCCTTTGGTATACGCCGCAGGCGGCCAGACTGCTCGGCGTCGCGTTTACGGATTTCGACCGGGAGGACTACGTCCTGCCGCGCGACGTCCAGGCGTGGTTGTACCAATGCGCGGCAGCGCAGCCGGGATCCGAGCCGGCGTCGATTAATTTGAAGGCGCGCACTTCCTCCGCCGGCATGCGGCTGATCTACATCGGGCAAATCGGGCCCGATGAATATCTGCTGCGGCTCCTGGAAGCTGAAATCGACGACGACCGGACGTTGCTCAAGCAAAAGCTGACGGTGACCTTGCGCGAGGCGGAGGTGCTTATATGGATCGCGCGCGGCAAATCAAATCGCGATATTGCTGAAATTCTCAAACTCAGTCCGCGTACCGTCAACAAGCATCTGGAACAAATCTACGCCAAGCTCGGTGTCGAGAACCGCGCCTCTGCCGCAGCCCTCGCAGTCCGAACCATCGGCATTCGCTGACGCAGGGCGGTATCTCCCTGCCGAGATGCTCGGCCGGCCGTGTCCCGCACCAGCGGCAGCGGCGCCCTCGGTCACTGCTGCCCGCGACGCCGTCGTCAACTCCGAACGCGGTCATGTGTCGGTTCGGGCAGAGGTCCGGTTAGGAGCAGGGCCTGACGACGGTCCTGCTCCGATCGCGATGGAGCCTTAGCCTTTCGGCTTCTCGGCCTTCCACGACTTAATCAGTTCGTCGTAGTCGACAGTGACTCCCTGCGGCTTCTCGTTGGCGAGCTTGCGCTGGGGCGCGAGGTCGCCGTCCTTTTCTGCCTTCGCGTACCAATATTCGGCGGCCTTTTCTTCGTTCAGCTTGGGACCGAGCTTGCCTTGGACGCCCGACTTCTCGAGGCGAGCCATGATGGCATCCTGATCACGCGCCAGACCATCCATGGCCTGCTGTGGGGTCGCCTCGCCGGAGATCGCCTTTGACACGTTCTGCCACCATACCTGCGCCAGCTTGCCATATTCGGGCACGTTGACGCCGGTTGGCGTCCACAGCTTGCGCGCCGGGCTGCGGTAGAACTCGACGAACCCGCCGGTCTTCGGTGCAAGTTGGGTCATCGCATCGGCCCAGATGTCGCTTTCGCGGATGACGTGGAGAAAGGTAATCGACTTCTTCAGCGTGACGGTTTTCGACACGCAGAATTGGCCATAGAGCCAGCCGGCCTTAACGCGCTCCGGTGCCGCATATTTGAGGTAGGTCCAGCAGCCCACGTCCTGGTAGCCGAGCTTCATGCCTTCCTTCCAATAGGCGCCGTGCGGGCTCGGAGCCATGCGCCATTTCGGCGTGCCGTCTTTGTTCATTACTGGCAAATCGGGTTTGGACAGTGCCGCCGTGAAGGCGCTGTACCAGAAGATCTGCTGGGCGATACGGCCCTGGCCGGGCACCGCGCCGGCCTCGAGGAAGTCCATGCCGGCCGCTTCCGGTGGCGCATATTTCTTGAGCCACTCGACGAATTTTGTCAGGGCGTAAACTGCCGCCGGACCGTTGGCATCGCCGCCGCGGCTGACCGACGATCCGCGTGGAATGCCGTCCTCCGCGCGAATGCCCCATTCATCCACCGGACGCCCGTTGGGTAGGCCGCGGTCGCCGTTTCCAGCCATCGAAAGCCAGGCATCGGTGAAGCGCCAACCGAGCGACGGATCCTTCTTTCCGTAGTCCATATGGCCATAGACACGCTGTCCATCGATCGTCTTCACCGTATTGGTGAAAAACTCCGCGATGTCCTCGTAGGCCGACCAATTGACCGGCACGCCCAGCTCATAACCGAATTGTTTCTTGAACCCTTCCTTGAGCTCCGGCCGTTGGAACCAGTCGTAACGGAACCAGTATAGGTTGGCGAATTGCTGGTCGGGAAGCTGATAGAGCTTACCGTCGGTGAAAGTGGCAAAGGACAATCCGATGAAGTCGTTGAGGTCCAGGTTCGGATTGGTGATGTCCTTGCCTTCGCCTGCCATGAAGTCGGTCAGCGAGCCGCCGACGACATCGTTGAAGCGCGGATGCGTTCCGATGAAATCGGAATCATTCATCCAAAAGTCGTAGATCGGCTTGCCGGATTGGATTTCGACTTCAATCTTGTCGACGATCAGGCCCTCGTCCATCATCTCATGATTGACTTGAATGCCCGTGATCTCAGCGAAGGCCTTGGTCAGCGTCTTCGATTCATATTCGTGAATGCCGAGGATTTCCGACGCGCAGCTGACCTTCATGCCCTTGAACGGCTGCGAGGCCTTGATGAACCAATCCATCTCGGCCATCTGCTGATCTTTGGTCAGCGTCGAGGGTTGGAACTCGGAATCGACCCACTTCTTGGCCGCATCCACCTGCTGTGCATAGCTTGGCGTCGGCGTAAGCAACGCCGGCGCTCCGACGGCAACGGCAGCCGTCGTCGCCGCCGTCCCCTTCAACACGTCACGTCGTTTCAGATCCATTGTCGTTTCCTCCCACTAGCCCGCGCGCTTTATGCGCGTGGGTATCTGACGCCCTGTCAGGCAAACTTGAACATCGCAAACCCGTACACAACG
>Ga0302324_100007747_pt1 | contig 22768 bp, 15 predicted proteins | sample Palsa_T0_1_FD_201949 | JGI IMG/M metagenome (GOLD analysis project Ga0302324, IMG submission 201949) | Peat permafrost microbial communities from Stordalen Mire near Abisko, Sweden - Palsa_T0_1 | ecosystem: Environmental > Terrestrial > Soil > Palsa > Peat permafrost | place: Sweden: Abisko...
CGGGCCGCGCCCTGTTGCGCCAAGGCCGCCCGTACGAAGAGGCGGTCGCCAGGATTTCGCCGTACAGCGAAATCCGCGACCCAATCCCGGCGCGCGACTCGTTGCGCGTCCTGATTCAACGCCCCCGGGAGGAGCGCCGCATGGCGTTCCTGTTCGTCAACAGTCGGCTGGAAGGGCAACTCCCCGCTGACCATCATGGCCGTCACGGACGGGCTAGCCGCGCGCGCCCATGCTAAAGCCGAAGCTAAAATTGAATTGTTCCCGCTAGCGGCCCGTAGCTCAGTTGTTTACGAGCGCATGGGGACCGATTCGATTGGGGGCGTTACAGTGGAATTGATTCACGCGTATATTAACCGAAGCGAAGAGCAAACAGCATGTGGAAGGGGCGCACCCGCCGGGCTGGCGCTGCCTATCGCTCGCATACCTCCAGCGCCAATCGCTCGGGCGTGGTCACGCTTCGAGCGGCGTGCACGCCCTGGTCTCGCCCAGCATTCCCTTCGCCCATCGCGTCAGGCTGCGCGAAGGGACCAGCCATGCCCATGGGCCGCGGGCTGCGCCGTTTTGAGGCCGCCGGGCTGGCGACCACGCTGGGCGGCAGGACTAGCGCCAGTCGCTCGGATGTGCCATCGCGCGGTCGTGCGTCCTTCGCGGCGGATGACGCCCTGACTCGGACGGCATCTCCTCGCCGTCCGCGCCCCCATCCGCCCGCCGGCGGTCGCGGCGCCGGAACGGCGGCGATCCGAGGCGGCAGCCCGCGATTCAGTTTGAAGAGCCGTAGCCCAATTGCGCTGCCTTGAGGAGAACGCTCCTGGTGCCCAAGTAGGCCAGGTGGGCGTCATTCTCGACAATCCCCTGAGACAGCAGCGTGAAGCGCTCTCTGAAAGTCAGTGGTTCCGCAGTGCACTCTACCAACATTGTGGATGTCTTCTCAACCTCGACGAGGTAGGTTCGCATAGCGGTGACGCAGTTTGCATGCATCTCCAAGAATTCCTGCCGGTTTATACGACGACGCCTTTCCTTTGACATAAGTCGCTATGCACGAGACCCACCAACGCCGGTCTCTGTTGAACCGATTCGCCCACCGGCGAATTGCGGATTCGGTTTGGAAGGAGCGAGGCGTTCGGATGGTAACGAAATGCGGTCAAGTGACCGCGGGCGGTCAAGCGCGAAGCGCCAGCCGTGCTCATGGTATCGTCGCAATCTTTCGAACTCCAAGCTTTCGCAGTGTCCGATGTTTGTGTGCGAATCTCTCTTACCTGCGCGTCGGCTAAAATACCCGCAGTCTTCAAAGCGCTCTCAAGAGCGTTAATTGCAAGCCGCTGGGAAAGAAGAAGCGTCAGCAGTTCTTTCCATCCACCGTCCGTCACAGCTTGAAACCCGTTTTCGCTTCCTTGTTGTGAGTGTGTCCGCTGGCCAAAAACGTAGCCCACCCCATATTACAGAAAGCCGATTTTTCTGGCCACTTCGCGTTATGCTCCGGCATGACCGAGGACGATCCTTTCCGGCCAGGCAGGATTATTATATGACGCGGCAGCGGGGGCGGCGAGCCGCGCCAGCGTCTCGCGGTAGTTCCAGGGCATCCACTCCGCTGGACTGCGCTTCAACTCTACCGCGTGCCGTTGCAACTCGGTCAGATGATCAACGGATTGGCTTGACAGCCTACAGGTGAAGTCATAGTGGGCGTCGGGGCCGCCGTCTCGATCGCCGTTAAGAAGATTCTTCGCGGACGGCAGCGTGACGAAACCAATCGGGTGATCGCATTCCGTTCGCAGTGGGGGTTCCAGAGCGAATACAATCCGGCGAGCGGCAATGAAAAAGGTGGCGTGGAAGGTGAGGTGGACAGGTACCGCCGGAATTACCGAGCACCGCCCTGGCCTGGGCGGCGGCCCAACCGCCGGCACCGCTGGCAGCAGCGTTTAAAATCCGCGCAGAATGACCACTTTCGGCTTGCCTTGTCCCCGCCACATGAGCAATGAATGTGGTGGCGAGAACATACCATGACCGAATATCCCTATATCCTGTTCAACAAATCACCTGGAGTAGGTACGCTCGAAACCGACGGAACCTCCCCCGAGAGCATCAGCACGGCGGGCGATATCACGGGATATTACACGGACGCGAATGGCGCTCACGGCTTCGTGCGCGCCGCCAACGGCGACATCACCACGTTCACCGCTCCGGGTACGGGCATGACCCGCTGTGAAGCCAGGGCCCAAACCATCAGATCGGCGGGGACCGTTGCGGGATAATTGCTTCGACGCCAGCGGCACGGCTCACGGCTTCGTGCTGACACGATGAGGACGTGTTCCTTCTGCGGTTGAGTTGGCATGACAGCAACTGGAGCGATGCCGCCGGTCCGTCGGACGTGGAGGGTTGGAACGGAACGGATCCCCCGAACCCGCGCGCCAGTTTTGCCACGTCGCGGCGACGGTGCCCGCCGCGAGCCAGTGTTGCCATCGGTGCCAACGGGCGGCCAACGGGCAAACGTCACCAAGGGTACCCCCCCAGGTAGGCGATGATTGGCCCTGACAACAAGACCCCGATAACGCCCATTGTCGGATGCTATCTGAAAGCGCTCCGGCTTGGTGCAGCCGACAGCAACATCTGCACCGGCCGCGCTCTACTTATGTCCTTGAAGCAGGTTCGTTAGAGGAGCCCTCCACCAGCCCCTCGGTCTCTCAAATCTCTGAAGATAGGAATCATTGGGCGCCAGATCGGACCAACTGAGAGCGCCTTCCGGAGGTTAGCAAAACCGCCCAGAAAGATTGGAAACAATGGCCTGTGACGTGCTGTGTGGTTGATGGATTCACGTTAACATACAGGAGGTTTCCATGAGGCTTTTGGAAAAGGCAACGCGGAAAACTGGCTGGATCACGGCATGGGCGTTGGCTCTCCCCGCGATCTCCTTGGGGCAGCAAATTGTGGTTAGCTATGGATATCCAACTACCAACACCGCCCTCTATGATATTACGACAGGGCCGGACGGCGCTTTGTGGTTCACTGATTACAATGGTCAGGAACGGGCGCATCACAACGGCCGGGGCTACGACCGAGTACCCGATCCCCAACGCCTCCGCCCAATATGGGATCACGGCTCGGCAGGACGTCGCCCTGTGGTTTGCGAACTATAACGTGAGCATGATCGGGCGCATCAACACCGCCGGGGCCTTCACCGAGTACCCGATCCCCACCGCCTCCAGCCTCCCCTATGGGATCACGGCGGGGCCGGATGGCGCGCTGTGGTTTACCGAGTCCGGTGCCGACAGAATCGGCCAGGTTCTCTTTTTGACCGCGACTCTGACCGTCAGCCCAGCCAGCGGCAGCGACAAGACGAACCTCAGCTTCATTGGAAGCGGGTTCGCCCCGGACGAAAGCGTCCAAATCTACACGAGTGGTTTCGGTTCCGCGGTGCTGGCCAGCGGCACTACGGGTTAACAGCTTTCCGTAGCGCGTACTTGCCTCCCCAAGTACGTCTTGGATCATCGCCCATTGGTTAACAGGGGGGCATGATAAACAGATCAATAAACAGATCTTAGACCTTATTTTGCGCGCCCCCGACCGCGTTGGCGTGTGGGCCAAGACCGGGGGCGGGGCCGAGCCGGCGGGAATCGTGGCCAGAAGCAGAAACGCCCGCCAGGCCGGAGCCTGGCGGGCGGGAAGGGGGCGGGCGGTGTTACTTCGGCAATCGATAGCTCCGCTCACCTCCTTCGGGCTTGAACGATTCGACGGTGTAACGGCGCTTGCGAACGAATTCCGCGCTCAAGTTCTCAGCCCAGCCTGAGTGGCGCTTGGCTTTTCCAATCCAATAGATTGTGCGGTGTTTAATCGCGACGACAAGACAGTTCAAAACCCTCCGTGGAAAGGGATTTATATACTTGTTTTTGAAAGCTTAGCTGATTTTGAGATGCAAGCGTGCCTGAACTGCAGAGGGCTGGGCTTGACATGAAGAAAATGTCCATCGTCGGCAAGGACTATCATACCGACGAGCGCGTCGTCGGATACTATAACGCCGGCGACCGCATGAAGTATTGGGGCGAGCAGGGCGCGTTCTGGGGTGGCATCTGGGGGATGTTGTTCGGCGCGGCGTTCTTCGCAATTCCCGGCATCGGGCCGATATTGGTAGCCGGTCCTTTGGTCGCCTGGATCGTCGGCGCACTGGAAGGCGCCGTCGTGGTGGGGGGGATTGAGCGCACTCGGCGCGGGGGCTGTATAGCATCGGCATCCCCAAGGACAGCGTGGTGAAATACGAGTCTGCGCTCAAGTCCGACAAGTTCCTCCTTCTGGCTCATGGCACAGCGAACGAGGTGGCCAGGGCCAGGGGCATCATGCAGACGACGCACCCAGTCGAGGTTACCGTACACGCGGCGCAGCGTGAGCAAGTCGCCGCGGGTAGCGGCAGATAGTCGTGCGAATCGCCAGGTCGAGGTTGGGCTTCGGAGGCGGCAAAGGCAGCGGCTGGCGGCCTGCTGCATTGACCGTGGCTGGCGGCAGCCTCACTAGCCGTCGTCCCGTGCGCTCTGTGCGGTACGGCACATCCCGGCATAAAATACCCATCAAAGGGGATTCACTTGAGCGGCCCGGTTGAATTATGATCTGTTGTAGGTGAGCACCGTGCATACGACGTTCCAGAAGATTTCCCAGAACGTACCAGCCATCATTTGCGTTGCGTTACTTCTCTCGGCCGGCGCCGGGCTGGCACAGCAACCCGCGCCGCCGGAACAGGCGCCGCCACCGGGCGCCGGGCAGCCGCTCTCTCCGGATCAACTGGCCAACCTGGTGGCGCCCATCGCTCTCTATCCCGATTCCTTACTCAGCCAGATCCTGGTGGCTGCCGGCTATCCGCTCGAGATCGTCGAAGTCGGCCAGTGGCTCCAGCAAAATCGCAACCTGCAAGGCGCCCAACTGGTGGAAGCCGCGCGTCAACAAAACTGGGACCCCAGTATCCAGGCCCTGGTCGTTTTTCCGGACGTGGTCACCCGGCTGAATTCGGCTATTCGTTGGACCACCGATCTGGGGAACGCCTTTCTCGCCCAACAGGCGGATGTCATGAATGCCGTGCAGCTTCTGCGGGCGCAGGCCAGCCAAGCGGGCAAATTGCAGTCGAACTCTCAACTAAACGTCACCACCCAAACGGATGGAGGGCAGTCCGCCATTGAAATTCAACCCGCGGACCCCGCGGTGGTTTATGTGCCGGTTTACAATCCGGCGTACTTTTGGGGAGCCTCGTTGTATGGTCCGTATCCACCGCTGTTTTACCCGCAAATCGGTTTTGGATTCGGTTTCGGCGGAGGCATCTACATCGGGGGCTTTTTCGGCGGCCTCGGATGGGGCGGTTGGGGATGGGGACCGAACTGGTTCGGCCACTCGATTTATACGAATAATTTCTTCTTCCACCGCTACGGTTTCGGCGACTTCCATGGCGGGGGCTTTGAGGGCCGGGGCGTCTGGGCACACGATCCAGGGCACCGCCTGGGAGTCCCTTACTCCAACAGCGCGTTGTCGAACCGCTACCGGGGCGCTGACACAGCCCGAGCCACCGGCGGCGGCTTTGGAAACCGCGGCGCGGAGCAGGGCCAGCGTTCCGGAAATGCGGGGTTCGATCAGCGTAGTTCCGGCGCGAACCATAGCGCGTTCGGCGGAATCCAGGGGCGCAGCCAGACCCGGGAGCAGAGCGACCATGGCTATTCGAGCCTCGGAGCGGGACGCACGCAATCTTCGCGTGGCGGCGGAGGCATGTCCCGCGGCGGCGGAGGCGGGAGACATTAGGAGATTGATGTGAGAGCCCTTACCATCGCGTTTAGCGTAGCGTTCGGAGTACTGACCCTGGGGATTCCGGCAATTGCTCAAGCGCAAGCGCCCAAGACCTTCGATTCCGCCGACGCGGCCGCACAGGCGCTGATCGACGCTACGGAAAAAGACGACGTGGCCGCGCTTTCCGCCTTGTTCGGCGCACGCGGCAAAGCCGTGCTCACCTCGGGCGATGCGGCCCAGGACAAGAAAGAGCGCGCGGAATTCGCGCGCCTGGCCCGCGATAAGCATCAACTCGAGCCCGACCCGTTGAACTCCGCAGTCACGATTCTGGCGATCGGTTCGGAGGATTGGCCTTTTCCTATTCCCATCGCCCACAGCCAGGATAAGTGGTACTTCGATGCCTCGCAGGGCGCGGTAGAGATGCGCGCGCGGCGTGTCGGCGCAAATGAGCTGGACACCATCGAGATTTGCGCGGGTTACGTCGCGGCGCAGTTGGAATACGCAGCGAGAATCCGCGACAAACACGGAATGCTTGAATACGCGCAACGAATTTCAGGAGCCCAGGGGCAGCTCGACAGTCTCTATTGGGGCGGCAGTGCGGCGCCGCTCGTTCCCAAGGCTTTCGCCGACGCGGCAGTTGAGACCGGGAGTGGAGCCGCCGGTAAAGCCAAGCCGTACCATGGCTATTACTTCCGTGTACTGCGAGCCCAAGGGCCAAACGCGGAAGGAGGCCGGCACAACTACATGGCGAAAGACTCCATGATCGGCGGGTTCGGTCTTGTGGCGTGGCCCGCGCACTACGGCATCTCCGGCGTTCACACCTTCATCGTCAACCAGAATGGCGTCATCTACGAGAAAGACCTGGGCAATCCCGCGACCAGCCTGTCGACTACCGTGGCAAGCTACGATCCGGACAAGTCCTGGACGCGAGTACAGTAGGGGCGCCTTGGTGCAGTACAGTTCATTCGCCCGTGAAATACCCGAAAAAGGGTATACCCTGCGGCCCCGCGTGCACCCTATGATCGAGGGTAGGTGAGCAACGGCCAAACGATCAGGCACGCTCCTCCGGGAGTCCTGGAGCAGTTGCGGGCGCTCGATGCGTGCACCGTATCCAATGCCGTCGAGCGGCTGGACGTAAGGCTGCGCAACGAGGGGTTTACCGATATTTCGGTGCGATGCCTGTCACCCGGCCTTCCGCCCATGGTGGGCTATGCCGCTACCGGCCGGATTCGCACTTCCGCCGCTCCCACCGCGCGGTATTGCTACTACGACCACATGGATTGGTGGGAGTATCTGGCGACCATCCCGGCGCCGCGTGTGATCGTGTTCGAAGACATGGACGCCAAACCCGGATGCGGCGCCCTGTTCGGCGAAATCCACGCCCAAATCGGCCGCGCCCTGGGCTGCATCGGATACGTCACCAACGGCGCCGTGCGCGACCTCCCCGGCATCCAGAGGACGGGTTTTCATCTCTTTGCGAGGGGTGTTTCGGTTTCTCACGCCTATGCGCACGTGATGGATTTTGGCGCGCCGGTGGAGGTCGCAGGATTGCGTGTGAAGCCTGGCGACCTGCTGCACGGGGACCTGCATGGAGTCGTCTCGGTTCCCGCCGCTATCGCCGAAGAGATCCCCAAAGTAGCGGCCGAACTGCTCGCGCAGGAGGGAGATCTCATTCGGTTGTGTCAGCCTGGGCAGTTCTCCATAGAGAAGCTGCGCGGTCTAATCGAACGGACCAGACATGCCTGAACCGCACCACGATCCAAAGGGAGTGCTTCTCGTTGGAATCACCTTGGTCGCGTTAGCTACGGCCGGTATGGCGGCGTGCTCCCGCGGCGGCCGCGCGGAGGCCGGGGAAGCGGTCGTGACCGTCCCGGTGGGAGTCACGCGCGCCATCCGCATGCCGCTGGAGCGCCAGTTGACCTTGTCCTCCGAACTCGTGCCATTCCAGGAAATCGAAGTCTACGCCAAAGAATCCGGCTACGTGAAAGATCTCAAAGTGGACTACGGCACGCGCGTCACGCAGGGGCAATTGATGGCGGTGCTGGAGATCCCGGAGCTGGAGGCGCAGTTAGAAGAGGACCAGGCAGCCATCAAGAACATGGCCGAACAAGTGACGCACGCCGCACGCGAACTGAGCCGCGTGGAAGCCCAACACAAGGTCGCTCACTTGCAGTATGACCGTCTAAAAACCGTATCGGATTCCAAGCCCGGACTGGTCGCGCAACAGGAAGTGGACGATTGGCAGGGAAAAGATCTGGCGTTGGAAGCGCAGGTGGAAGCATCCAAGTCGGGCCTGCAGTCGGCCCAAAGCGTACTGGCCGGCGCGCAGGCCAAGCTGGTACACGACCAGGTGTTGTACGACTACTCGCGCATCACGGCTCCCTTTGCCGGCGTGGTCACGGAACGCTATGCCAATCTGGGCATGCTGATGCAGGCCGGCACGAGTTCCAGCACGCAGGCCATGCCGCTGGTGAAGCTCTCGCAAGACGACTTGTTCCGCCTGGTGATTCCGGTGCCGGAATCCGACGTACGTTACATTCATGTGGGCGATCCGGTGGACGTGCGGATTTCATCGCTGAACCGGACTTTTCCAGGCAAAGTGGCGCGGTTTTCGGCGGATGTGAAAGCGGATACGCGCACTATGCATACGGAAGTGGATGTGACGAACTTGAACCGCGCATTGATCGAGGGCATGTATGCGGAGGTCACTCTGAAGCTGGAACGCAAGGCAGCCGCGCTGACGGTGCCGTTATCGGCCGTGGACCACGAGGGCGATCGCACCAGCGTGCTGGTGGTGACTCCGGCCAATACAATCGAGGAGCGGACCGTGACTCTTGGCGTTCAGAATGCCAGCTACGCAGAGGCGCTCTCCGGCCTGACCGACGGCGAGCACGTGGTGGTGAGCGACCGCGGCGCTCTAAAGCCCGGCGAAGCGGTACTGCCGAAAACCATCGATCTCTTGAACTACGAGGGCAAGAATTAGGCGACGATGGCGGGCTTCTCGATTCGCAACCCCTACTTTATCGTAGTCATCTGCCTGGCGCTGGTCGTTATTGGCGTGGTCAGCTTGGCGCGCATGCCGGTGGATCTGTTTCCAGCTATCGACATTCCGGAGGTGGTGGTCGCCACGTTTTACTCCGGCATGCCGCCGGAAGACATCGAGTACGATATCACCAATCCGCTCGAGCGCTTCTTTACGCTGGCCAGCGGCGTGGATCATTCCGAGTCGCGCTCGTTGCTGGGCGTCAGCATCATCAAGGTATACTTCCAGCCGGGAACCAGCGCGGACGCCGATGTCACCCAACTCTCCAACCTGGCGCTGGCGGACCTGAAGCGGTTGCCGCCAGGCACCTTGCCGCCCGTGGTTCTGAAGTTCGACGCCTCCAGCCTGCCGGTTTGCCTGCTGACCGTAAGCGGCGAGGGCCTCAACGAGACGCAATTGCACGACTACGCCCAATTCCAGATCCGCAACCAGATTGCCGTATTGAAGGGCGCCGAGATTCCGCCGCCGTTCGGCGGGAAGTACCGCCAGATCATGGTGTATGTGGACCCGTACAAGATGGCTTCCCGCCAACTCAGCCCCATGGATGTGGTGAGCGCGGTGAACGACTCCAACCTGATCATACCGGCGGGGGACGTGAAGGTCGGTCCAACCGACTATTACGTCTACTCAAACAGCATGGTCACGGACATGCGCGAGCTGAACAGGCTGCCGATCAAGACCGCCGGCAAGTCCTGGGTGACCATATCGGACGTGGGCAAGGCGGAGGACGCCAACCAGCTCCAGTACAACATTGTGCGTGTGGACGGGCAGCGGTCCGTGTATATTCCGATCATGAAGCAGGGCGGGGATACCAATACGATTGAAGTGGTCAATGGCCTTCGCAAACTGACTTCCCACCTGTTCGATCTTCCGAAGCAATTAGTCACCAAGGTAGTCTTCGATCAGTCCGTGTATGTGAAGGAGGCCTTGGAGACGGTGCTGCATGAAGGCGCCATAGGCTTGGTCCTGACTAGCATCATGATATTGGTCTTCCTGGGGAGCTTGCGGGCCACCTCGGCTGTCCTGCTTTCGATTCCCCTCTCGGCGGTGGCCGCATTCGTGGTGCTGGCTCTGATGGGCGCCACGGTGAATACCATGATCCTGGGCGGCATGGCGCTGGCTTTTTCGCGGGTGATCGATAACTCGGTGATCTCGCTCGAGAACATCTACCGGCACCTGGAAATGGGCGCGTTGCCGGCGGTCGCGGCGGAGGTGGGCGGCGCGGAAGTGAGCCTGGCCGTGCTGGCGGCCACGCTGGTGGATGTGGTGGATTTCTTCCCGGTGGTGTTCCTTTACGGCGTGAGCAAGTTCCTCTTCTCGGCCCTGGCTCTGGCCTTTTCGCTGTCGCTGCTGGCATCCTTCGTGGTGGCGATGACGGTGATCCCGCTGTTCTGCTCGCGATTCTTGAAGCAGCACTCCCCGGCCGAAGGCGGCGCCGAACACCCGGTCGCGGAGCATCCGGGCGGTAAATCCTGGGGGGATAGGTTCAACGCCGGATTCAACCGCGGATTCGGCAAGGTTCTGGATTATTACGAACGCTCGGTGCGCCGCGCGCTAATGCGGCCCGGCTGGACCGTATTGGCCCTGGTCGGTGTGTTCCTGCTCAGTCTGGCGATCTATCCGTTTCTGGGCGTGGCATTCTTTCCACGGACCGACGCCGGCCAGTTCACCATCAACATGAAGGTTCCCACGGGGACCCGGATTGAAGTGACCGAGCAGTACGTAAGGAAGGTGGAAGACCTGATTCACCAGGTGGTGAGCCCGCATGATTTCAAGATGGTGGTTTCCAATATCGGTGTGGTGAACGATTTCTCGTCGCTGTATACCGATAACGCCGGCGAGTATACCAGCACGGTTCAGGTGGCGTTGAACGACGATCACGCGGTGAGCAGTTTCGATTACATCGCGCGCGTGAGGAAGGCCATCGCCGCGCAGTTCCCGGACGTGCGCACCTTTTTCCAGAGCGGCTCTATGGTGGACGCGGTCATCAACATGGGCATGCCCGCGCCCATCGACGTGCAGGTCAGCGGCTCGAACTTAAAGGCGAACTTCGCATTGGCGCAAGATCTGGCCACCCGCATCCGGACGCTTCACAACGTGGGCGAAGTTTATATTCCGCAGGATATGAACTATCCCGGCATCCGGCTGGATGTGGACCGGGTACACGCGGGCGAGCTGGGTCTGACGCAAAAGGACGTAGTGGATAACGTGATCACCGCGCTAAACTCCAATTACATGATCGCACCCAATTACTGGGTCGACGATAAGAGCGGAAACGACTACTATCTTACCGTCCAGTATTACGAACATGGTCTGCCCGCCATACACAACATGCTGGATCTGCGCAACATTCCCCTGCGTGCGCCCAAGGCGGCCCAGCCGACTACGCTCGATTCCGTTGTCAAGCTGACGCGCATCCAGAGCCCCACGGAGATCGATCATCACCAGATCCAGCGCGTGATGGACGTATATGTGACCCCCTCGACCGAGGATCTGGGGCACGTCACGCACAGCATTCAGGAGGTTTTAACGAAAACTAAGATTCCCGAAAACGTCCGGGTAAATCTGCGCGGCATGGTGGAGGGGATGCAGGCGTCCTTCAAGAGCTTCGGATTCGGGTTTATGCTTTCGTTCGTTCTCCTCTATCTCATCCTGGTGGCCCAGTTCCGGTCTTTTGTGGATCCGTTGCTGATCATGCTGGCGATTCCGATGGGGTTTGTGGGCGTGCTGGTGATTCTGCCTCTAACCCACACAACACTGAACGTCATGTCCCTGATGGGCGTGCTGATGCTGGTGGGCATCGCGGATTCCAACAGCATCCTGATCGTGGATTTCGCGCATAAGCTGGAAGAGCAGGGATTGCCTGTGACGGATGCCATCATCACGGCATGCCGGGTGCGGCTGCGCCCGATTTTGATGACGTCGCTGGCTACCATCATCGGCATGATTCCCATGGCACTGAAGTTAGGGACGGGGGCCGAGCAGTATACCCCCATGGCGCGCGCCATCATCGGGGGACTGACTTCTTCCGTGCTGTTGACTGTGTTCATCGTCCCAGCCGCCTACTTACTCGTCTACGGGAGGAAACATGCGGAATGACCCAGTGCGCGCACTGGTGGCACAGGCTCTAGCCTGTTGGCTTCTGGCCGGCGCGGCTCTGGCGCAGACCCCTTTAACGCTCCAGGATGCCGAAGCGCTTGCCCTCAAGAATCATCCGCAGGTGCAGGCCGCCCAACTGAATTCCCAGGCTTCCCAACAGGCGGTCGCGGAAGCGCGCGCGGCCTATTTTCCGTCGCTCCAGGCCGACGTCACCGGCTCGCAGGCCAATCCGCAATCCCGCATCGGCGCGGGATATCTGTCGGCGTCGCGTCTGTGGGACCGGTTTGGCCAAGGCATCACCGTGAGCCAACTCATCACCGATTCGGGGCGCACGCGAAACTTGGTCGCCAGCTCCAGGCTGCAAGCCCAGGCCAGCGCGCAGACGGCCCAGGCCACCCGCTACGACGTGCTGCTGCGCGTGAATCAGGCGTACTTCCAGGCGCTGCAGGCGCAGGCGCTGGTGAAAGTGGCGGACGGGACAGTGGCCGCCCGCCAGCTTGTGGTGGACCAAGTGACAGAACTGGCGCGGAACAAGCTGCGGTCGCAATTGGACGTGAGTTTCGCCTCGGTGGGCCTGGCGCAGGCAAAGTTAATGCTGATCCGCGCGCAGGATGGCGTCCAACAGGCGTTCGCGGAATTGACGCGCGCGCTGGGCGCCGACAAGCAGCAGACCTACAAGCTGATCGAGGAATCGCTGCCGCCCAGTCCGCCCGCGGACTCCGCGGACATGGTGGCACAGGCGTTCCAACAACGGCCGGAACTGGCCGGTATGCGGCTGGAAAGAGAATCGGCCTACCGGTTTGAACGCGCCGAGCACGATCTTTCGTACCCTACAGTGAGCTTGATCGGCGTGGGCGGCTTCATCCCTTTGATCCACCAACAGACGGCCGTGCCGGTCTCCCCCGAGTACGAAAGCGCGGCGGTGAATGTCGAGATCCCCATATTCAACGGCGGATTATTCACCGCGCGCCGGGAGGCCGCGCGCTTCAAAGCGCGGGCGGCGGATCAGAATGTGCGGAATATGGAAGAGAGCATCGCGCGCGATGTGCGCGTGGCCTGGAGCGATTCGACTACGGCGTATCATCAACTGGACGTGACCGCGGAGTTGCTGCGGGAAGCCACCATGGCGCTCGACCTCGCGCAGGGGCGCTATAACTTGGGGCTCAGCACGATCGTGGAGCTGACGCAGGCGCAGTTGAACCTGACCCAGGCGGAGGTGGAAAATCTCGGGGCCAAGTACGATTACCAAAAGTCGTATGCGGTGCTGCAGTATGCCATCGGAATGTTGCGGTAACGTGGCGCAGGCACTCCTGCCTGCCGCGCTGGCACTCTTGCCAGCGCAGGCGAGCGCAACTCGCCTCAGGTACCCGAAACCGCGTAATAACCGTGTTCGGCTTGTAGGTGCACTCCCTTGCGCGCAACCGCGACCCGCAGCTTGTGGTACTTGCCGTCCCAGTTGCCGGCGGACGGCCGGTACTCAACGCTGTAACTGGCGCGTGCGTCGGCTTCGATCCGGGCGATCGCACGGTTCAGGTCGATCGTCGAGAACGCGTAACCGCCCGTGGCGCCGGTCAGGATATCGAGCGAATCCCGATCCAGAATTCCGCGTTCCAGGCTGACGCCTGGGTCGGCCGTGTAGACCGTAATTTCAGAGCGAACGAACCGCCCGCCCAACTGTTGCAAATATGGGGCGCCGTAGAACCAGGTCCGATCCACAAACTGAATCGTGCTTGGTATGCCGTAAGTGATCCACAGCAGCTCCTTGGACCCGCGCAACACCGACATGCGCGCACGCATATCGTCCAGCGCGGTGTAGGTGGCCTTGAAGCGCTCCTGAAGAGAGGACGGCGAAGTGGCTCGGAATTCCAGCGGCTTCAATTGGGTCACCTTCTGCATGGCGGCGTCCATCAAAGCCCCGGTATCCTTGGGCCAGGAGGCGTCGGCCACCCCTTCGGCAAGCGGCGCAGCCGGCAGGGCATGCACCGGATAGAGACTGCCATCCGGCGCCAGCAGGTAGAGGAAGACAGGGCCGCTCGATTGCACATGCGCCAAAGGAGCCTTTATGGCGTTCCAGATAGCGCCACGGGACGTCTCGCTGGAATTTAGCAGGTCGAACAGAATGACCACGGGGCGCGGTCCTTCGCTTTGGTTCAGATGCAGGGAAACGATCTGCTGCGGCGAGCCATTATCGGAGACGGCGAGTTCGGAGGCTGTCAAATCGGGAACCGGCCGGCCTGCGGAATCCACAGCTACCAGATTGAGGCGGACAGGACGCTGGTTATCGGCGCTAGTTTGGGCATGAGCCGTGAAACCGGCGGCCGCGAATAGCAAGCAGGCTGGCAGAAGCCCGGATAACTTCAAGCATTTCATCATCTTCTCTCCTGATGGTATGACGCCAATGCGGCGCGCGCGTTCCACCGATTATTACCGATTACTAATGTACCCCGCACGGCGTTTCGCGACCGTAACCCTCGCGCGCGGGGGAGCGCCCCATAGAAACCGGGGCGTTTTGATACCCTGGACTCACGGAGCGCGATGCGAGCGTTGGCGGTTCCTACCCTATATTTTGTCGCCTTGCTGGGACCTCGCCTCCTTTCCGCGACCCAGTGCGCAGGTTCGGTTAGAGCCGCCGACCAATGGGTGCCCGGAGCCACCGTCACAGCCAGCCAGGGCGGCGCAAAAGTAGTGGCATACACCGACGATACGGGCCGTTACACATTGGATCTGGCGCCCGGCGTCTGGAACATCCAGGTTGAGATGTTCGGATTTACAACCGCGCAGGACCAGGTAACCATCGGCAGCCAGCCGGTCGCCAGGCACTGGACGCTGGAGATGCCGCGCACTGCCCAGGCGCCCGGTTCGAGCCGGTCTCGCGGTGGCCCCCGTGGCGGGCAAGGGGCAGTGTCACGCGGACCGCGCGCCGGACCGAATCCTGCCGCCGGTCCAGGATTTCAGAACGCCCAGGTGAAAGCCACCGACGATGGCCAACAGGCGCTCGCCGCCGCCGCGAACGCGGCATCCGGCGATCTGGGCGCCGATCCGGGCGCGAGTTTGAGCATCGAGGCTGAGGATTCCTTGCTGGTTAACGGCAGCACCAGCGGTGGCCTGGCCCAATCGAGCGACGATGAGGCGCGGCGGGAGCGTATGGCCGGAGCCGGCGGGGCCAACGGCGCCAGTGGCGGGTCTGCCATGGGCGGCGGACCGGGTAGCAGCCAGTCCCTGGGCCTGCCTCCGGGGATGAGCGCCCCCGGCAGCGATACGCTCGGCTTGGGCGGTTTCGGAGCCAGCGGCATCAACGGAGGCTTTGGCGGCGGGCCGGGCGGCGGGGGCCAGGGTCCCGGCGGCGGAAGAGGTGGCGGCGGAGGACGCGGATTTGGGGGCGGCGGAGGCGGGGGAGGCGCCAACGGCAACAACAACCGGCGCGGCCCCTATAACGGCCAATACGCTAGTTTCGGCAATCGGCGGCGCAGCCAGCCCACCTACACCGGTTCGGTGTTCATGAAGTTGGAAAATTCCGCTCTGGATGCCGCTCCTTACTCCCTTAACGGCCACGCCGAGCCGAAACCGTCGTATGCCATCGCCAGCTTCGGCCTGAATGTGGGTGGCCCTCTCAACATTCCCAAGATGCTGCATTACCCTCGCGCTTCCTTCTATCTGACTTATCAGGGCACGCAGAGCCGTAACCCCTATAGCCAGCAATCGTCGGTCCCCACGCTGGCGGAGCGCAGCGGCGATTTCTCGCAAACGCTGGTCAACAACACCCCCGCGATCGTTTTCGATCCCACCACGCATGTGCCGTTTCCCAACGATGCGATCCCGGCCTCGCGCATCGCGACGGCTTCGGCTGGACTGTTGCAGTATTTCCCGCTGCCCACCTATACCGGCCTGGTGGAGAACTACGCCATCGTCACATCTACTCCGAACAACAACAACAATGTCGGCCTGCGGCTGAACATGCCGATCTCCAATAAGGACCGCCTGAACTTCAACATCCAATACCAGAACCGAGATTCGAAGACCGAGCAGCTATTCGGCTTCCAGGATTCCGCTAGCGGTTACGGCCTGAGCGCCTCGGCCGGCTGGAGCCACAGCTTCGCGCCGCGCTTCAACAACAGCGCTAATCTGACCTTCAGCCGGAACACCAACCAAACGTATCCGTATTTTGCCGATACGGAAAACATCGAGGGCAACCTGGGCATAACCGGCACGTTGCAAAATCCCTTGAATTACGGTCCGCCCAACCTTTCCTTTTCTAACTTGGGAAGTCTTGCGGATTCCGCGCCGGTCCTCACTCACAATCAAACCACCAACTTTACCGACACCCTCACCTACGTATTGCACAGACGGCATAACTTGGGCATAGGCTTCCTCTACCGCCGGACGGATGTAGACAGCCTGAATTATCAGAATGCCCGCGGATCGTTCACCTTCAGCGGCCTGCTCACCAGCCAATTGATCGACGGCCAACCCGTATCCGGCACGGGTTTCGACTTCGCCGACTTTCTGCTCGGCTTGCCGCAATCCAGTTCCCTGCAGTTTGGCGATGGCAATTACAATCTTCGAAGCTGGGCCACCGGCTGGTATGCGCGGGACGATTGGCGCCCCAGCCGGGGATTGTCGATCAATCTCGGCATCCGCTACGAATACTTCGCGCCCTACACGGAGTTGAATGGTCGTCTGGCCGACCTGCTCGTAGCTCCCGGATTTACCGGCGTGTCCATAGTGACGCCCGGCGCCGCCGGCCTGCCCAGCAGCCTCATCAAGCCCGACCTGCACGCGTTCTCACCCCGGCTGGGTATTGCCTGGCGGCCTTCCGCAAGAGCATCTACTGTCATCCGCGGCGGATACAGCATTTTCTACAGTCCGTCAGCTTACTCCCAGCTCGGGACATATCTGGCCACTCAGCCGCCCTATTCGACGAACCTCTCCCTCACCACCAGCTCGACGGTTCCCCTGACGCTGCAGAGCGGTTTTCCGATCATACCTTCCCAGACCATCTCAAACACTTTCGCGGTGGATCCGAACTTCAAGCTGGCGTATGCCCAGACCTGGAGCTTCGCGATACAGAATAGCCTCCCGCATGGGTTCCTCCTGGAACTCGAGTACATCGGCACCAAAGGCACCGATCTGCCCGTCGCGGAGCAGCCTAACCGGCCGCTGCCCGGAACTTCGCCGCTGAATACCCAGGAACAACTGCAGATCCCATATGCCACCAGCTTCACTTACGAAACCTCGCAGGCTAATTCGACATTCAATGCGGGACAGGTGCGCTTCACGCGACGTTTTGCGCGGGGCGTCTCCTGGGTGATGCTCTATACCCGGTCCAAATCCATCGACGATGCGTCCAGCTTCAGCGGCCCCGGCGGCACCGTTGTGCAGTTCATCGACAATCTGAATCTGGAGCGCGGCCTTTCCAGCTTCGACCAGCGCAATAACCTCCAGACTACGTTCCTGTTGTCGTCGCCCGTGGGGGTTCACGGCCTCTTGCGCAATGGCGGCTGGGCTACCAAGACGCTGGCCGGCTGGACGGTCAATGGAACGTTCACGGCCGCGTCCGGCATCCCTCTCACCGCGCTGGTCGCCGGCAATCTCTCCAACACCGGGGGCTTGGCCGGTTCGGGAAGCACGCGCGCGGAGGCCACCGGCCTGCCCCTCTACGGCGGCGGCTACCCCTATTTCAATCTGGCCGCGTTTGCCGTGCCTCCGCCGGGTGAATTCGGCGACGCCGGTAGAGATACAATTACGGGACCGTTCCGGGTGTCCTTCAATTCTGCGTTGAACCGCGCCTTCCGTTTCGGAGACACCCGCCGTCAACTGCAGTTACGGCTCAGCGCCACCAATGCGCTCAATCACGTGGCCATTACCGGTTTCGGGACCACCGTGAATGCGGCGACTTATGGACTGCCCACCGCGGCCACCGCAACACGAACGGTCCAGTTGCTCTTGAGGTTCAGCTTTTGAGACCATTCGCCATTGCCGCCTTACTGGCGATCTCGGCCACCGCACAGCAGCCGCAGCCGGTCTTCACCGCGAACAGCAACTTAGTCATCGTGGATGTCACGGTGCGAGACAAATCCGGCCGGCCTATCGAGGGCCTGAGGGCCGGGGATTTCGCGGTATTCGAAGATGGCAAGCCCCAAAAGATCGCCATGTTTGAGTTTCAGAAGCTCAGCGAGGAACCCGCGCCGCCTCCCAAGTTAGCGCTGGCCGACCAGCTCAAGCCTCCCGAAGCTCCCAAGACCACCATCACCTCGGAAAAACCGGGCCAGGTGCAGTATCACGACAAGCGTCTGATGGTCTTCTACCTGGACTTTTCGTCCATGGGCATCAGCGAACAATTGCGGGCGCAGGAAGCCGCCCTCGATTACGCCGCCAAGCACATCACCAAGGACGACCTGGTGGCCATTTTGCTTTATACCAGCCAGATTCAGGTGCTGACCGATTTTACCGCCGATCGCGACGTCATCGACAGCATCCTGAAGGCTCTGCCCATCGGCGAAATGAGCGAGCTGGCCGGCCTGGCGGATACCGACGACACCAACGGTGAGGATACCGGTGCGGCCTTCGTCGCCGACGAAACCGAATTCAATATCTTCAATACCGACCAAAAACTGGCTGCCATCGAACAGGCCGCCCGCATGCTGGCGCCATTGCCGGAAAAGAAAGCGCTGATCTATTTCTCGGCCGGCGTCAACAAGACTGGAATCGACAACCAGGCGCAACTGGAAGCTACTATTAACGCGGCCGTGAAGGCTAATCTGGCAGTCTATCCCATCGACGCGCGAGGTTTGATGGCGGATCCTCCCGGCGGGGACGCCAGCCACGCCGCTTCGCGCGGAACCGGCATCTACAATGGCTCCGTCTACAACCAGCAGAGGGCCACCATCAACGATTCGCAGGAGACGCTGTACACGCTGGCCGCGGATACGGGGGGCAAGGCTTTCTTCGACAGCAACGACATTACCGCCGGCATTGTACAGGCGCAGCAGCAGATGCGCAGTTACTATCTGCTGGGTTACTACACGACTAACGCGGCCCAGGACGGCAAGTACCGCAAGATAACGGTCAAGCTGAATAATCTCGCATCCGCGAAGCTCGAGCATCGCAAGGGCTATTACGCGTCCAAGGTGTGGGGCAAGCTGAGCGGGCAGGAGAAGGAGCAGCAGTTGAAAGAGGCGCTCTCCGCCGGCGATCCGGCGACGGACCTGCCGCTGGCGCTCCAGGTGAACTATTTCCGGGTAGCTCCGACAACTTACTTCGTTCCGGTCTCGATCAAGATTCCCGGCTCGGTGGTGGCGCTCGCGGCCAAACGAGGCGCCAGCGTGACGCAGTTCGACTTTGCCGGGCAAATCCAGGATGAACAGCATGCCGTGGCCGGCAACGTGCGCGATAACATTACCATCCGGTTGGATGGGGCGAACGCCGCCAAAGCCGGCCACCAGAGCTTCCAGTACGACGCCGGATTCACATTGGAGCCCGGCAGATATCGCTTGAAATTCGTCGTGCGCGAAAACGCGACGGGCAAGCTGGGGACCTTCGACACGCGGTTTACCATCCCGGATTTGAGCGCGGATACCACGGGTTTGAAACTCAGCTCCATTGTGTGGAGCAGCCAGCGCGAGCCTCTAAAAGCCGCCGTCGGCGCGGCTGAAAAGATCACCGCCAAAGAGCGGCTGGCTAATCCGCTGATTGTGGGCGAAGAGAAGATCGTACCCAACATCACCCGCGTTTTCCGGCGCAGCCAGAATCTTTACGTCTCCTTCGACGTCTACGACGCGCAGGCCGATCCCGCGGACGCGCAAGCCTGCCGCCTGAAAGTGCGCATGAGCCTGTTCAATCGCAAGGGCGTGAAAGCCTTCGAGGTCGGACCGGTGGACGCCACGCGCTTGGCCCCCACGCGCCCAGGAGCGGTGCCCGTGCAGATCCAGGTTCCGCTGAAGGACCTCGCCCCGGGACGCTATATCTGCCAGATTGATGTGATCGACCAGTTAGGGCGGAAATTCGCATTTCCGAGAGCGCCGTTGGTCGTGCTATAGGCCGCCCACGGACTCAATCCCCAGTTCCCGCAGCAGCGGCGCCGCATGGTAAACCTTCTCCAGCGATTCCACAATCCCCTGCACGGCTACATGCACCGCGCGCGCCTGCTCCTCGACGTACAAATAGGTATTCGGGAGGCTTTCCAGGTTCCCATCGAAGACGACTCCCACCAATTCGCCCGCGCGGTTCACCGTTGGACTGCCGGCGTCTCCGCCGCCGATATCGCACGTGCTCACAAAGTCCAGCGGCGTGGTCAAGTTCAATGCCGCCTGGCTCTCCACCCAGCGCGGCGGCGCCTGGTACGGCTCTTCGTTGGTACGGCGGTAGAACAGGCCGCCCAAAGTTGCCGCGTAGGGCTGTGGCGTCCCCGCCCGATCGGTATAGCCCTTGACCGTGCCGAACTCCACCCGCGGCGTGGACGTGGCATCCGGGTATTCGGCGTCGCCGAACAGCGCGTAGCGGTATTGCGCGATCTTCTCGGCGGCCGACGTATCGAGGGATTCGATCAAGTCTTCGCGCTTCTTCCGCAGCCGGTTGCCCGGCTCGTCCAACAGGCGCGCCAAGCGGATCATGGCATCGTCCGAGCTTGCCGGCTGCCGGCGCTCGGCGGCGTTTTTCAGCTTGGTCGATTTCACCAACTCTCCAGCGGCCTGCTCCAGCGTCTGGCCCCCCAGAATGGACCTGACCGGCGCATCCTTGCCTTTCAGATTCTTTAACTCTTCCAGATACTGCGTCAGCAGAATGGTCTCCAAACGGTCGTGAATCGGACCACCCGGAACCGCCACTGGCTCGCCTCGCACCAAGGCGCGCGCGATCCGGTAAAGCTCCGATCCGGGCGCCGGCGACGCCTCCAGCAGTTGATAAGGTTTCTCGAACGGAGCCCAACTCTTGTACGCGGTGGCCACTTGGTCCCAGACCAACCCGCCCTGTTTGCCCAATTTCGGGTCGTTCTCCACCGCTTGCCGGATCTTCGAATCGAAGATCGTTTTGCGTGAAACCAGCCGGTCGTCCCGCAGGCCAATGAGCTTGCCGGCGGCGGATTTGTAGCTTTCGAGGAAGGCCGTCAGAACCGGCTGCGCGGCCTTGCGATCGTTCTCGCTCCTCGCCGCGAAAGCCGTCAGTTGCTGAATCCGCGGCGCCCAGCGCGCCAGGGCAACGGGCAGCGCGGTATCGCGGAGGAAGGTCAGTTGCGCGGCCGTGGTGGCGCGCGCAGTGGCGGCCGGATTACCTACTGCAAACACCAGCTCGCCGTCCTTCGCCCCCGCCGCGCTCCATTTCAAATAGTCCGGAGTGGCGGCCGGCTTGCCATTTTCATACGCGCGCAGGAACGCGATATCCAGCCCGTACCGCAGATAGGTCAGACTGTCGCGCTCTCTGCCGAAAAACGCCAGCGCATATTCCGGCGCAAAAACCAGGCGGATGTCGGCGTACTTCCGATACCGATAGAGATCGTAGCGGCCGCCGGAAAATAGCGTGACCACGGTGCAGGCGTATCCGGAACTGGCGGCGCACTCGGTTTCAATGTGCGCGGTAGCCGCGTTGCGTGCGTCCAGCGCATTAGCCACGGTGGCGCCTTGCGCGGCGGCTTTCACTTGGTTGGTCACATCGTCGATCTGCACCAGAACGCTCGCATCGAGGCCCACGCAGCGCGTCTCGGCCGATTCCGCCGCGGCGTAAAAGCTGTCTTGTCCGGCCACGCACGCCGATACCAGGCGGCGGTTGGTGAGCAACAGGCCGTGAGAGGACACGAATGCGCCCGACCCGGCGCCGATTCTCACGGAAGACAGCCGCATGTGGTCCAGGAACTGGCGCGTGGCCTCAAAGCCGTACTTCTGCTGAACGGCGTCTTTGGGAAACTGCTGGAACAGCCACATGCCCTCGTCCCCGGCCGCGGGCAGGCCGCACATCCAAACCAGAAGGATCAGCTTATGTTTCATGCCGCTTTGGGACTCATGTTGTTAAGGGTCGCACCACGCGGCGCGTTGGTTACAGCGCCGCTGCCCATTGTCCATGATAGAGTACGGTCTGGGTGCTGCATGCGGCGAATTCCAAGATTTGGCTTGTTCCTGCTCTGCGCCGCTCTCTGGGCGGCGGACCCGGCCTGGAAATCCAGACCAATCGCGCAATGGACTGCGGAAGACGCGAAACAGGTGCTCGCCGATTCCCCATGGGTGAAGCATGTCACGCCGCAGCGCCTGCGCGACCTGAGCCCAGACGAGCGGCGGAACGGCGGAAACATGCAGGCAGGCATCGAACCGGGCGTTGGCTTGGCGGGGATCGGTATGTTTGGCGCGCGCCTGCAGGCCATAGCCTTGAAGCGCGCTCACGCCGGAGCCACGCCCGATCCGGTGGTGGTCCGGTGGGAGAGCGCTCCGATCCGCGCCGCGGAGTTGAGAGCGGGCGAGACCGCTCCCCTGGTGGACGACGCCTGCTACGCGGTGGTGGTCTATGGCATCCCCCTTCCTCGCCGCTGGAATCTGGCGAACGAACTGAAATCCGTCGCGTACTTGAGGCGCTACCGGAAAAAGGATTTGAAGCCGTCGCGCGTCGAGATCCTGCGTGGAGAAAACGGATTGGCCACGGTGGTGTATCTCTTCCGGCGTTCGGTGGAGATCGCCCGAAATGACGGGAACGTCGAATTCGTCGCGCAACTCGACCGCCTGTTTCTGGAACAGTTCTTCGATGTCGCCCAGATTTGGCTGATGGGTCAGATGGAAATGTAATTGATTAGCGCGTTGAGAGGGTCAAGAAGAATCGGGCGGCTCGGCTCCATCTTTGATCAGGCGGTGAAAGACATCCGCCACTGTGGCGACGCCTTTTTTGACGGTGGTGCGGGCC
>Ga0302324_100007748_pt1 | contig 22765 bp, 23 predicted proteins | sample Palsa_T0_1_FD_201949 | JGI IMG/M metagenome (GOLD analysis project Ga0302324, IMG submission 201949) | Peat permafrost microbial communities from Stordalen Mire near Abisko, Sweden - Palsa_T0_1 | ecosystem: Environmental > Terrestrial > Soil > Palsa > Peat permafrost | place: Sweden: Abisko...
GAAGGTTAAGTTCTGGTGTCCAAGATTGACGCCCGCACCAGGCCTGCGGATTGAAGGCCGCAGGCCCTTAGCCGGTGCGGCAGGGATCGCCTACGCCCGCCGTGGCCTCGGCTTACGGTAATCCGACGGCAGTGCCCGCCACCGACGGATCTTCCTGGCCGACCCTCGACCCTTTCGCGTTCACCTATATGACATCAAGTGGCCGTCTGCTCGTTCCTTTTTTATTCAGCTTCTGTTCACCTGAGGTGAATATCAATGGCCTGGGTAGCAGGGTATTGCCGTCCGCAGGTTGATCGAAGACGAAAGAGGTCACGGTGGCGTTGGACGCGGACCGAGCGCACCACCCGTGCGGCTACGGCCAGGCGGGCCAGCAGGTTCTCGCCCCGACCGCGCTCAGCCCGGCCGCCTTCGCCCGGCCGGTATTGGCGGTTCTGCCGGCCGCGATCGGCCCGCTGCTCGCCACCCGATCGCGATATGCAAGATGACCGCTGGCGCCGCCGGAGGAGACAATCCGGTCCCCTGGCCACCGGCACCGCGGCCCGCCGAGCCGTCGTCGGCGCGGGGTGACGCTGGCCTGGCCGCCGCGCGCGCATCGGTCCGGACCCCGAGGCCCACGGGGTCCACGGCGGTCCTGGCCGACCGGATGGCGGCGGCTCTCGTGCACCGTGAGCCGGGCTGGCGGCTACCCCGCCGCAGCGCGCTGGCCAGGCGATACAACGTCAGCCTGACCGAGATCGACGCCGCCATCAGCGACCTGGCCCGCCGGTCCCTGGTCCGCCGGCTGCCGGACGGGCAGCTGTACCGGGCCAGCCCGGCCGACTACTGGATCCCCGTCGAGGGCGCGGCCGGGCTCGGTACCCGGCTCGACCCGATGGGGGGCACCATTGCCTGCCAGACCCGGCACGTGTCGCGGCGCGAGGCACCGCAGGATGTGGCCTGGGCCCTTCGGCTGCCGCCGGGGGCGCCCATCCGGGTGGTGCGGTGCGTCTGGGTGTCCGCGGGCGATCCCGCCGCCGTGTCCACGGCTTACCTCCACGATCCCGCTGCCCCGGGGGACGGCTCCGCGGACGGCGACGCGGACGTGGAGCCCGATCAGGAGTTCTCCTCGTTTGACTCGGTGCTCACGACCGTGCCCGCGGCCGCAGTGAGCGTGGAAATGGGCCCGCCGCAGCCGGCCGTGGCCCGCAGCTTGCGGCTGTCGCCCGGGCAGGCGGTGATCACGGTAACGGTCAGGTTCGATGACGCCGCCACCGGCGAGCCGACCGGGCTCACCGTGGTAATGCTGAAACCAGAGTTGTTCCGGGTCGCCATTGACACCACCGAGGCGCCGATCGGCGAGCCTTTATTGGTCTAGCCGCCCAGAAGCGGTAGCCTGCCTGGACACGTGCGCGTTCCACCTGGAACGCTGGAGCCGAGATGCCGGCTGAGGTCGTGACAGAGGCGGAACAGGTGCCGCGGCGGGCCCGATACCTCGTCCCCCGGGGACTACCGCGCCGTGGCGAGATCATCGCTGCCTGCGTGGTGCTCGTCGTTCTCGCGCACGTCCTGTTCGCGCAGCTGACGATCATCCTCGCCGCCGTCTTTTATCTGGTCACCAAGGTAACCAGATGGCGCCTGTCGTGGCTGACGGTCCCGGTAGTGGCCGCGGTGGCGTGGACAGCGGCGGTGGGTCCCCGGGCCGCGGCCACCGGGTTCGCCGACGGCCCCGCCCAGGTGGCACGCTACCTGGGCGCCAGCGGCCAGCAGATCCGTCACCTGCTGCACTTCACCGCCGCGTTCGGCGGGATCGATCGCTGGCTGCCGCGGCAGCTTCCGCTCGCCATCGTCACCGGCGCCGCTGAGGCCGCCCTGGCGGGCTGGCTGAGCTGGCTGCACACCGACGAGCGGAATGTACTGCCGGCCCGCCCCGGCCTGATCGTGGCGGCCCGGCGCGCCCTGGCCGTGCGGGCGATCCGGGCCGGCGCCGTCGTGACCAGGGACGGCGGATGCCTCGGGGTGGAAGCGGGTTCCGGCGCGCGGGTCGCGTTGGCCTGGACCGAGGCGGCAGGCGGGATATCGGTGTGCGGTTCGGCGGGGCCGGACGTGCTGACCACCAGCTTCCAGCTGGTGCACGCCGCGGTGCGGCGGCGCAAGCCCGTGCTCGCGCTGGACCTCACGTCCGACCCCGGCCTGCCGGCCAGGCTGGCCGCGGTCTGCGCCGAGGCGGGCGCGCCGCTTCAGGTCTTCGGTGACACGCAGGCCGGGCCGGACCCGGGGGCCGGCCCGGCCTGCTACGAGCCGTTCCGGTACGGGGATCCCGCGTGGCGGGCTTCGCTGATCACGGCCATGCTGAGCTGGGAGGGACCTGGCCGCCAGTACCGGCGAAGCTGTGTCGCCTACCTCGAGGACGTCTTCGAGCTGCTCGACGCCGCGCCGGGCGATCCCCGGGTTCCGGTTCTCGACGAAGTCATTCACCTGCTGAACCCCACGGCGATGCGGGCGCGGATGGAGTACGTGCCCGCGGCCTACCCTCGCCGGGCCGCGCTCGCCGAGCGAACGCGGGTCTCGATGAGCCTGATCCACGCCGAGCCCGCCACTACCGCGCAGCTCACCCGGCAACTGCGCGAACTCCGGGCCTCGGCCTTGGGCCGGTGGCTGCGCCCACCGGGCCCGGCGACGGAGATCGATCTGGGCCGCGCCGTCACCGAACGCGCCGTGGTGCTTTTCCGCCTCGGCGGGACGGACCCGGCGACCCTGCCGGGCGCGGCGATGCTCACCCGCCTGATATGCGAGGATCTGCTGGCCGCGGGCACGGCCCTGAGCGGGATCGGCGTCGACGGTGACGGCCTCGTCTGGCTGCCCGAATGCGGCTCGCTGCCGCGGCGCGCCGTGACCGACATGATCGCCAGCGGTCCGGGTACCGGGCTGCCGGTGCTCGCCGTCACGACGTTCCCGCAGGTCGCGACCGAACTGGCGGAGCTCACCAACGTGCTGGTGGTGCACAAGATGACCGACGCCGCCGCCGCCGGGCAGCTCGCCGCGGCCGCGGGCGCCCCCCTGCCGCCCGGCGAGGGGGAGTTCCTCCTCGCGGTCAAGAACCCGCAACGGCTTGTCCCGCGCGCGCAGCTGGTCCGGGCACGGATCCCGCCACCTGGGCCGGCCGCCGCGCCGAAGCACCGGGCACTGGAGAAATCGCAGCACTGGGAGGGAGCGTGACGTCTTCCCGCGCCGACCGCCTGTACCTCGGATGGCAGTACGCGACGCCGCATCCCGAACCCGGGCCGCCGCCGCGCAGGCCGACCCCGCCGGAGGCCGAACGGCTCAACCCGGACTGGGCGATGGCCCAGCGGCGTGAGGAGAGCCTGCTGCACCGGCCGCTGAAGGCGGCATTCGCGGTAGCCGTGGTCCTCGCCGTCGCGGCCATCGCCCTCGGGGCCGCGGGCGTGCTCGGGGTTCTGGTGGCCGGCCTCGGCGTGATCTGCTGCGCGATCGTCGCGGCCGTCAGCGGATACGCGATCTGGCAAGGGGAACGGGCGCTGCGGGGCAGGCTGGCGGAGGAGCGGGCCCGGGTCGGCAAGATACGCGCGGCCCAGCAGAACCAGCTCTTCGCCTGGCAGGCCGAACACGCGGCCCGGGTCCTCCAGTGGCAGGCGCTCCGGGTCGCCTACGACCACCAGAAGCGGTGGTACGCGGTCTGCGCGCCAGGCGGCGTGCACCGCGTCGACGTCGCGGGCGGGACGCTCTCCGGCTGGTCGGCGATGCTCGCGACGGCCGGGGCGTACCGGCTCGCGGCGGGCGGCGAGGTCACCGTGCTCGACCTGACCGAAGGCTCGGTCGCCCTTGACCTGCTCGGCTTCGCGCGGGCCTCGGACATCGACCCGCTGGTCTGGGTCCTGCCCGAGGACCTGCCCAGGCTCGACCTCGGCGCCGGACTCAGCCAGCACGCCCTGGCGGACATGCTGTCCCTGGTGGCCAGCGTCAGCGAGGAGGAGCGTTCCGCCCGTGACCTGGCCCTCGACAACGCCATCCTCGAGCGGGTCATCGACGTGCTCGGGGGGCAGGCGACCTTCGCCGGCGTCGCGGCCGCGCTGCGGGCCCTGGCACAGGTCGGCGACCCGCGTGATGACGTGGCCGCCGGCCTGATCACGGCCGGGCAGGTGGACAAGCTCACCGCGTTGTTCGGCCGCGGCGCCACCGACCGGGTGGTCCTCGAGCGGGCCTGGATCCTGGAGTCCCAGCTGCGTAAGCTGGCGCCGGCCGGAACGGCGCTGGTCCAGCTGCCGCGCAGCGCGCTGCGCGTGGTGGCGCTGAGCCAGCGGGCGAGCGCGGTGGAGGCAAAGGTGTTCGGGACCTACCTGGCCGTCGCGCTGACCCACGCGCTGCGCGAGACGCCACCGGAACGGCCCTGGCAGCACACGCTGTTCGTGCTGGGCGCGGACCGGCTCCGCGGTGACACCCTCGACCGGCTCAGCGATGTCTGCGAGAGCACCAGGACCGGGCTGGTGCTGGCGTACCGCACCATTCCGCCGCACGTCAAGCAGCGGCTCGGGCGCGGGAACGCCGCGGTCGCCTTCATGCGGCTCGGCAACGCCGAGGACGCCAAGGCCGCGAGCGAGCAGCTCGGCACCGAGCATCGGTTTGTGCTGTCCCAGCTCACCGAGACGATAGGTCTTTCCGTAACGGACACCACCGCGAGCGCGTACACAAGCACCACGGGTTCGGTGAGTTCGGCCGCCACCTCGCGGTCGGTCAGCGAGGGGACTTCCCGCAGCACCGGACATGGCCGCAGCGACGCCGGCAGCCCGCTGCTGCCGTCGCGGGCCACGTACTCCCGCAGCGTCCAGGACAGCGATTCGCGGAGCGTCGGCGAAAGCGACTCGTTCAGCACCGGTCTGTCCTGGAGCACCGCGTGGGGGCTGACGACGACGATGGCGACCGGTGACAGCGAATCGCTCGCCCGCGCCCTGCAACGTTCTCGTGAGTTCCTCGTCGAACAGCACGAACTTCAGCAGCTCCCGGCCAGCGCGATGATCATCACGTACGCGGCCCCGGCCGGGCGGCAGGTGGTGATGGCCGACGCCAATCCGGGGATCGGCGGTCTCGGCGCGGCGACCCAGCTGACGCTGGAGGAGGTCGGGGACATGCCGGGAGGGACGGTGGCTCGGCCGGCCGCCGCGGCTCCGCCGGCGGCCGCGGGCCCGCGCCCGGAACCCGAATCCCGCGGCGGAAGCGACCCGGTGAACTGGCGTACCGGCGACAACCGGCCGGCCCCCAATCTCGGGCCGCCGCCGCCCCGTCTTGACTGGCGCAAACGGCGATCCTGACCGCACCGCGGCGAGACGGGCCAACGAAACATGTCCGGGCACTGTGACGATAACCGTGGCGCAACTGAAGGTGAGGTGATATTCACTTTAAGTGACTACGCCGCAGGACGTCGGCGCGATGCCTGGTGACGGGTATGAGCTGCCCGCGGCCGGATCGCTCGCGCGCGATGACGGGCAGGCCTGGCTTCGGCTCTGGGTCCAGACCCTCGTGCTCGCCTTCCTCACCGGCCGGCCGTTGCCGCACGTGCCCGTGCCGCTGCGGTCCGGCTGGCGGGCGCTCAGCCCGCACCGCCGCGAGTGCGTGCTGGCGACTGTGATCGATGGTGCGGTGACCGTCCGCGCGACGGCCCTGCGGCCAAGTTATGACCCGCGGCTCCTGATGTCGGTGGTCAGGGTGATAACAGCCAGGATGCTCGACGCCGCCCCCCTGCCGCCGGCCGCGGACTCCGTCCGGCCGCGGTCCGCGGTGCCGTTCCGCGCCGGGCACGTCTGGGTGATCCCGCAGCTGCGCTGGCTGCATGAGATCGAGCGGGTGAATCAGTCCGGGCCGGACCCGGACGACATCGCGCCACCGCTCGACTTCGCCCTGGCCGGACTGCCCGACTGGCCGGGCATCCGGGTCATGGACCGGCTCAGCCGCCTGCGGCGGCACCCGCTGTCGATGGCAGTTGAGCGCAACCGGCGGCTAGCCAGCATCGCGCTGCTCGGCGTCGACGGCCTGACGAGCCTCGACGCGGACCTCGCCACCGCCGGGACAGGGCTCAGCCCGCAGCAGCGGCTGCGCCACGCGGCCGCGGCGATGGGCGCCGACGGTCCCGGTGAGCAGCCCGGCTGGCTCGAGGCCGTGCTGTCGTGGCCGCAGCAGTATCTGCCGGGCCAGGGTTCACCGGGCCAGCCCCGGACGTGGTGACCATAACCGGATAGCATCGGGCCCGAGATGAGCACAAGCAGCCCGCCGTCGCGGCGGTTCAGCCTTCCCCTCCGTGCGCGACTGGCCACCACGGTCGGGGGTGCCGCCGGCCGGGCTTCCCGGCTGGCCGGGCGCGGCGACGGATCAGTGATCGGCGGGGTCATCGGCCTGCGGCTGAAACCGGATCTGCTCTCCCTGCTGGCGCGCGGCCGGCAGGTCATCCTGGTGACCGGAACCAACGGGAAGACCACCACGACCAGGCTCATCACGGCGGCGCTCGGCACCCTCGGCCAGCAGATCGCGTCCAACGCGTTCGGTGCCAACATGGATGCCGGCCTAGTCGCCGCGCTCGCCAAGGCTCCCGATGCCACCCTGGCCGTCCTGGAAGTCGACGAGAAATACTTGCCGGCCATGCTCGAGACGACGAGCGCGCGGGTGGTGGTGCTGCTGAACCTGAGCCGGGACCAGATGGACCGCGCCGCGGAGATCTGGATGCTGGCCCGCCGCTGGCGGGCGGCCCTGGCCGCCGCACCGGACTGCCGGGTCATCGCGAACGCCGACGATCCGCTCGTGGCCTGGGCGGCCGGGCAGGCCCGTCAGGTCATCTGGGTGGCGGCGGGTCAGCGCTGGCACGACGACTCGTGGTGCTGCCCGAATTGCGGCGCGCACCTGCAGCGGGACGGCGAGGACTGGTACTGCGGCGAGTGCCCGAACCGCAGGCCTCCGGTCAGCTGGGTGCTGGCGGGCGACGAGGTGATCGATCCGACCGGGAAATCGTGGCCGCTTGACTTGATCCTGCCCGGCCGGGCCAACCGGTCGAACGCCGTGGTCGCGCTCGCGGTGGCGGACGTCTTCGGGGTCGGCGTCTCGCAGGCGATGGGCGCGGTCGAGCAGGTGCGGTCGGTGGCCGGCCGGTACACCCAGATCGAGCGCCGGGGCTGCGCGCTCAGGCTGCTCCTGGCCAAGAACCCGGCGGGCTGGCTGGAGGCGCTCGACGTGCTCGCGCCGCCGCCCGCGCCCGTCCTGCTGGCCGTGAACGCGCAGGTGCCGGACGGACGGGACACCTCATGGCTGTGGGACGTGGACTACCGCAGGCTGCGCGGGCGCCAGGTCTTCGTGACCGGGGAGCGCAAGACCGACCTCGCGGTCAGGCTGGAAGCCGATGAGGTGGCATTCCGCGTTGTCGGAGGCGTCGACGAGGCCGTGGCCGCGGCCCGCAGCCCGTCCCTTGAAGTAATCGCGAACTACACGGCGTTCCAGCAGATCCGTACCGTGCTCGGGCGGACGGACTGAAACGCGCGGTGCGCGGCCACGACAGCACGTTCTGTGCGGACAGAACGCGCCGTACGGACAGAACCGGGTCATACCGGCGGGAGGAACGTTGAGTGAGGGCCTAGGGCGGCACCGACTGGGACCCAGGAACCCTAGGGAGCCTCAGGGACCGCAGATATCTCGCCCGCCATTGCGCCCGGGACCTGGGCATGGTGGGCCCGCGGCCATCCGCCTCGTGTGGGTTTACCCGGATCTGCTGAGCACCTACGGTGATCGCGGCAACCTGCTGATGCTCGCCCGCCGGGCCAGGCTGCGCGGCATCGGTGTCGAGATCGCCGAGGTCAATTCCGATCAGCGGGTCCCCGTGGACGGTGACATCTACCTGCTTGGCGGCGGTGAGGACCTCCCGCAAGTCCTCGCGGCACGCCGGCTGCGCGCCGACGGCGGCCTGGCCGCCGCCGCGGACCGCGGTGCGGTGGTCTTCGCGGTCTGCGCTGGCTACCAGATCATCGGAGCCGAGTTCGGCGGTCCGGAAGGCGAGCCGGTTCCCGGACTGAGCCTGCTTGACATCCGCAGCGGCCGTGGTGACCGGCGCGGGGTCGGTGAGGTAACGGCCGACGTCGATCCGGCACTCGGCGTGGAACGGCTCACCGGTTTCGAGAATCACCAGGGCGTGACCAGGCGCGGCCCGGACGTGAAGCCGCTGGCCACTGTGCTCACCGGCGTCGGCAACGGCGACGGCACCGAAGGCGCGTACTACGGGCGGATGGTCGGCACCTACCTGCACGGCCCGGTGCTCGTCCGCAATCCCAGCCTCGCCGACCTGCTGCTCAGCTGGGTCGCCGGTCCGCTACCCGCCATCGACCCCAGGCAAGAAGACCTGGTCCTGCGGCTACGCGGCGAGCGCCTAACGGCCCAGAGCAGCCCAGCCTAGTGCCGCCGGCTGAGTTTGCCCGCTGGCCGGCCCGGCCCATGCTGACCGGTACCGCCCCGATGTGACATTGGTGCGGTAGGAGGCGCCCCGATGTGACATTGGTGCGGCTGGCTGCGCGTCACGCTGGCCCCACGGGCCGCGGCGGCCCCTGCAGGCCCTTTTAGTTTCGCGGCCGGAGGCTGCTGCGGCTTGGCCGAGCTCACGTCGATCCGGTCCTGTCGTCGCACTAGTAGACGAGAGCTTGGGCGCCTTCGGCCATGACCTCGGCGACGAAGGTCGCGGCGCCGGCGATCCTGATGCCGCTGATCAGGTCGTCGGGCGCGATGTCCCGCCGGGCGGCGCACTGCGTGCAGACCGTCACCGAACCCGCGGCCAGCACCCCCGCGAGCAGGTCGGCGAGCGGCGCGGCGTGCGGGAGCGAGAAGTCCTCCGCGCGGCCGGGCAGCCCGAACCAGGCGGACTCCCCGGTCAGCCATAGCGAGACAGGTACGCCGCTCGCGACCGCGGTCGCGGCGACGGTGAAGGCCTGATTGCAACGCTCCGGATCGTCTTTGCCCGCCGTCACCTTGATGACCAGAGCGCGTTCAGACATGGCAGAACTCTAGCCCGCACGGCGGGGACAGGGTGCCGCCCCGGCGTCAGCCAGAGACGCGTCTGCGTCGGCCGGCCATGGTGCGCCGGGCTTACGATGCGCCGACCCGTGGTACGGCGGCCAATGGTGCGCCGGCCCGCGGCGCGCTGGCCCGTCATTTCGGCGCGCCGCGGGCGGGCGCCCGGGCTTCGCCCGTACACTGCGGGCTATGCACGGCATGTTGAGCGCTGCGATCCTGATCGGCGTGCTGGCTGTGGTCGCCGCCGCCTGCCTGTACGCCGTCGTGCGGGTCTACCTGACCGGCACCCGCCGGGGCCCGGGCGCCGGGCCGGGACGGGAAAGCTCATGACGGGCGACGCGCCGGTACACCCCGACCTCGCGCCGCTGGAGTTCCTGCTCGGGCGCTGGGAAGGCGCCGGGATCGGCGGATACCCGACCATAGAGTCGTTCCAGTTCGGCCAGGAGATCACCTTCAGCCACAACGGCAAGCCGTTCCTCATCTATGCCAGCAGGACCTGGCGGCTGGACGAGGACGGGCAGATCGGAGCGCCGCTGGGCACCGAGACCGGGTACTGGCGGCCGCGGCCCGATAACCAGGTCGAGGTGATGCTGGCCCATCCCACCGGGATCGTGGAGATCTACCTGGGCGAGATATCGGGCACCCGCATCGAGATGGCCACCGATGTGGTGGCCAGGACCGCCACGGCCAAGGAGGTGACCGCCGGGCACCGGCTCTACGGGCTCGCCGGGCCGGGTCAGGATCTCGCCTACGCCTACGACCTGGCCGCGATGGGCCAGCGGCTCCAGCCGCACCTGTCAGCCCAGCTCAAGCGGGTAGGCCCAGGACGTAAATAAGTCCCCGGGCGACTCCGGCGCGGCGGCTTTTCCGCCGTACCGGGGACGACTGGACTAGGTCGGCCAGCCCGGGGACTCGGTGTCTGCCAGAATTTAGCCGGCCGCCGCCTCGCTGGACGTCATGCCGGCGGATAGGCGGCTAGCTGACAGCCACCTCACGTGTCCACTGTCTATGCATGCTGTTGGACCACCTCCTTTCCCGCGTACCTCGCACGTTAGCCGCGAGGCGGGCGATCAGGCAAGAGCATTTTGCCGTGCGCCAGATCACACCAGCGGATCTAATATGAGGCCATGGACGCCGATGCCCCGGGCCTGCCGGTACGCGAGTGGGATGAACAGCTGCGGGCCCGCGGCTACCGGGTGACGCCGCAGCGCCAGCTCGTCCTGGAGGCGGTAGCACGGCTGGACCACGCGACCCCGGAGGAAATCGGCACCGAGGTCCAGCAGACCGCGCGCGGCGTGAACATCTCCACCATCTACCGCACGCTTGAACTGCTCGAGCAGATCGGCATGGTCACCCATACGCACCTGCACCACGGCGCGCCCACCTACCACCTGGCCACCGACGCCGACCACGTTCACCTGGTCTGCCGCGATTGCGGCCGGGTGACCGAGGCCGGCCCGGACGCGATCCGCCCGCTGATCACCGGCCTGGACGAGCGCTACGGTTTCGAGACCGACGTCGGCCATCTCACCGTCTTCGGCCGCTGCGCGGAATGCCGGGCCTCCGCCGATGGCTGAGGAAGACATGACAAGCGATAAGAGAAGCCCGCTGCTGAGCTGGCCCGGTGCGGTAGAGGCGAGCTGGCCGGACGAGGGGGTCGCGGCGCACTACGGCGACCCGTTCCGGGAGCAGCGTGCGCTCGACGGGGCCGGGGTCGCCCCCGCCGGGCTGGTGGACCGGTCTAACCGCGGCGTGCTGAAGATCACCGGCCAGGACCGGCTGAGCTGGCTGCACAGCCTGACCACGCAGCACCTGGCGGGGCTGACGGCCGGCGGCAGCGCCGAGGCCCTGGTGCTGAGCCCGACCGGGCACGTCGAACACCACCTGTCGCTGAGCGATGACGGCACCACGGTGTGGGTGCACGTGGAGCCGGGGACCGCGCCGGCCCTGACCGCGTTCCTTACCTCGATGAAGTTCATGCTGCGGGTCGAGGTGGCGGACCTGTCCGCCGACACCGCGGTGCTGACCGTGATGGGGCCGGCCGGGGCCGATATCACGGCGGGGCTTGAGGGAGTGCTCGGCCGGGTGAGCCCGGGTCCGTTCGGGATAATTGATCTGATCGTGGCGCGGGACCTGCTCGCCGGCCTGGCCGCGGAACTGGCCGGGCGCGGGGCGGTGCCGGCCGGAATGTGGGCGTTCGAGGCGCTGCGGATCGCCGCGCGGGCGCCCAGGTTCGGTCTGGACACCGATCACCGGACCATCCCGCACGAGGTCGGCTGGATCGAGACCGCCGTGCACCTGAGCAAGGGGTGTTACCGGGGCCAGGAGACGGTCGCCCGGGTGCACAACCTCGGCCACCCGCCGCGGCGGCTGGTGTTCCTGGACCTGGACGGCAGCGTGGACCGGCTGCCCGCGCACGGCTCCCCGGTCGAGCTGGACGGCGCCACGGCCGGCTTCACCGGATCGGCGGCCCGGCACTACGAGCTCGGCCCGATCGGGCTGGCTCTGGTCAAGCGCACGGTGCCGGTGGACGCGACGCTGCTCGCCGACGGCGTCGCCGCCGCGCAGGAGGTCATCGTCCCGCCGGACGCCGGCGCGAACGTGAAGGTAACATTGCGCCGCCGACAGGTAATTTGATCTTTTTTACCGAACGGGAGGTACCTCGTCGTGCTGCGCAGGGTCCTGCTCGCCGCGTCAGCCAGTTCCCGGCTGCGTCAGCTCATCACCACCGCGCCGCGGACGCGGGCCATCGTCGATGCCTACGTGGCAGGTGAGACCGAGCAGGACGCGATCCGGGCGACCCGGGCGCTGCGGGCCGCGGGCCTGCTGGTCAGCCTGGACTACCTGGGCGAGGCCACTGAGGACCTCGCGCAGGCCGCGGCCGTCACCGACGAGTACATCGAGCTGCTCGGCAAGCTCGGCGCGGAGGGGCTGACCCAGCGCGGGGCCGCGGAGGTTTCGGTGAAGCCGACCGCGGTGGGCCTGTTCCTCGGCGCCAGGACGGCGAAGGAGAACATCTCGCGGATCTGCGACGCCGCCCGGGAGGCGGGCACCACGGTGACGCTCGACGCCGAGGAGTTCGGGGCGATCGAGCCGACCCTGCGGATCGCGGCCCAGCTGCGGGCGCGCTACAGCGATCTCGGCTGCGTGGTCCAGGCGTGCCTGCGGCGAAGCGAGGCCGACTGCCGCGCGCTGGCCGGGTACGGCATCAGGGTCAGGCTCTGCAAGGGTGCCTACCGCGAGCCGGAGAGCGTGGCCTTCACCGCCCGCCGCGACGTGGACGCGTCCTACGCCCGCTGCCTGCGGGCCCTGATGAACGGCCCGGGCTATCCGATGCTGGCCACCCATGACCCGCGGCTGATCGCGATCACCGGGTCGCTGGCCCTGCTGACCGGGCGGGCCGCGGACAGCTTCGAGTACCAGATGCTCTACGGCATCCGCCCGGCCGAGCAGCGGCGGCTGGCCGATACCGGCGCGCAGGTCCGGGTGTACGTTCCCTACGGCGGTGACTGGTACGCCTACCTGCTGCGCCGGCTCGCCGAACGGCCGGGCAACCTCGCGTTCTTCCTGCGTTCGCTGCGATCGGCGGGGCGTGCCTCATGATCGCGATCCTGGGCACCGGCAAGATGGGCGAGGCGCTGCTGTCCGGGCTGCTGCGCGCGGGCCGGCCCCCGTCCGCCGTGGTCGCCGCGGTCCGGCGCGAGGACCGGGGCACCGAGCTGCACGCGCGCTACGGGGTGCAGGTCACCGACGCCGCGTCGGCCGCGAAGCTGGCGGACACCCTGGTGCTGGCGGTCAAGCCGCAGGACATGGGCGCTCTGCTGGACGAGATCGCCGCCGCGGTGGCGCCGGACAAGCTGGTGATCTCGGTCGCGGCCGGGATTACCACCACGTTCATCGGGCGGCGGCTGACCGGCGACGTGCCGGTGGTCCGGGTGATGTCGAACACGCCGGTCCTGGTCGACGAGGCGATGAGCGTGATCTCGGCCGGGCCCTACGCGAGCGAAGAGCACCTGCGCCTGGCCGAAGAGCTGTTCCGCCCGGTCGGCAAGGTGCTCCGGATACCTGAGTCGCAGCAGGACGCGGCGACCGCGCTGTCCGGCAGTGGCCCGGCGTACGTGTACTACCTGGTCGAGTCCATGGTGGACGCGGGCATCCTGCTCGGCATGGCGCGCGGGTCCGCGCTGGAGATGGTCACCCAGGCGGTCTACGGCGCGGCCACCATGCTGCGCGAATCCGGCGAGCATCCGGTGATCTTGCGCGAGGCCGTCACGTCGCCGGGGGGGACCACGATCTCGGCCATCAGGGAGCTGGAGCGGCATGGGGTGAGGGCCGCGTTCCTCGCGGCCATCGAGGCGGCCCGTGACCGGGGCCGGGAGCTCGGCGCCGATCCCGACCCGCTGAGCCCGGTCGATCCGGGTGGCAAGAGGTAGTGCCGGGCCGGCCGGAAGAAACGCATTTACCGGGCGCGGACTGTCCGGACAGATGTGATGTCCGGACAGATGTGACTAGTGATCCAATTGACGTAGTGACCCGCGCCACCGGCTCGGATTTGACCAATGTCATGCGCACGCCGGTGAGCGGCGGCAGATCACAGGTGAGCGAAGTTCCCCGGAAAGGTGCAGGTCAGAGATGGGCCACGATGTTTTTCCCGTCCACGTGGCGGGGATTGCGGCCAAACAGTAACAACAATGAGGCTATCGACGGGGTTGCTCTTTTCCGTGCGGGACTTACCCTGGAGACGTACGTGACTGGTGCGCCGAATCCCGTCAAGTGCTCGGCTTCGTACGGAAGAGGCAACTCGATGGCAAGTGAAACCCCCCTTAGCGACGTCAGATTTCTCACCGTTGCCGAAGTGGCCTTGATCATGCGCGTGTCAAAGATGACCGTGTATCGCTTGGTGCACTCCGGTGAACTAGAGGCGATCCGGGTAGGTCGTTCCTTCCGGGTGCCGGAGGCAGCCGTCAATCAGTATCTGCGAGCTGCTTTCGTCGGCACCGGTTGAGCTAGCCCAGGATTAGGACGGCTCAACCCAGGCCGGATCCCTGTGCGCCAGGGGTCCGGCCGCACGGGGCGTGCGGTAGCTGTGGTAGCCGCGCGCCCTAGCACCCCGTATCGGGGGTACTCTCTAACGTTGGGTGTGTGTCCAACCGCCCCTACCGGGCGAGCGCGTTGGCGTGCCCGTCACCGCAGTGCCAAGGAAGGGTGGTCTTATGGGGTCTGTCATCAAGAAGCGCCGCAAGCGCATGGCCAAGAAGAAGCACCGCAAGCTGCTCAAGAAGACGCGCATCCAGCGCCGCAACAAGAAGTAACGACTCCCTGCGTCGTGGTCCCGGCCGGGCCGGGCGTCATGCACCATTAGGGTCTGATGTCTCCTCCCGTCTTGATCGGCTTCCTCGGCGTGCTTGTCGCCGCCGTGGCCACAGGCGTGCTCGCCGGGCGGTGCGTTCACCAGCCGCGGATCTACCTGATCCTGTGGACCGCCTCGACCCTGGGGCTGGCGGTAGCGCTCGCCGCGCAGAGCCTGGGCTTCGCCAGCGGCTTCGGCCTGGCCACGTTCCGGGCGATACAGCTGCCGACCCAGCTGTTCGTGCCGCTGTGGCTGGCCTGGGGGCTGGTCGAGCTGGTCGGCTGGAGCGAGGTCGCCAGGTTCGGCATGAGGCTGATTTCCAGCGCCCTGACCGTCGTCGCTTCGGTGATCCTGGCGACCGACCCGCTCACCGCGCCGCCGTCCGGCAAGTCCTGGCCGTCCGCCGGCCCGCACTTCGAGCCGGTTTCGCACTACGCGCTGGACGCGGTCCAGGTGGTGGCGGCCGGCGCCGTGCTGGCGAGCGTGGCCCGCGCCATGGCCAGGAAAGATGCCCTTCCCCGGCCGGACCTGACCGGGATCTTGCCGGTCGGGCTGGCCGCGTTCGTGGCCGTGGGGCTGCGCCTGTCGTGGCCGGACCGGTCCGCTTATCCGCTGCTCACCCTGCTGGCGGCGGCGCTTATCTGGTTCGGCGCGACCAGGATCCAGCCCTCGCCTGGCCAGGTCCCCGCGGTCCGGCCCGGTGCGGACTTCGGCGCCGGCGACGTGCCCGCGCCGGCGACCGCACCGGCGACCGGGCCCGCGCCTGCACCGGCGACCGCGCCCGCTAAGCCGTACGGCCGGATCCTGATCTTCACCCTGCTCGAGGCCCGGGTCGCCGATTTCGACCGGCTCGCCGAGCAGACGGCCGAGCAGGTCAGGATCGGTGAGCCCGGCACCCTGGTGTACGTCATTCACCTGGTGCCGAACGCGCCGCTGCAGCGGATCTTCTATGAGATTTACCGGGACCCGGCCGCGTTCGACAGCCATGAGAGCCAGCCGTACATGCAGCGTTTCGTGGCGGAGAGGAGGTCGTGTGTGCTCGCGACCAACGTCATCGAACTAAGGCTGAAATACGCCAAGATCGCGCCGCTGCCGAACTCCCAGCCCGTGAACTCCCAGCCCGTGAACTCCCAGCCCGTGAACCCCCAGCCCGTGAACCCCCAGCCCGTGAACCCCCAGCCCGCTGGGTCAGGGCCGCGGCTCCGGACGCTGCCGCCGCCGGTGCGGCCGGCCCGGCCCGGCCCGCTGCCGGCGCCCGGCCGACGGTACGGGGGGATCTAGCGTGGCCCCCCGGATCACGCTGCTGGCCAGGCCGGGCTGCCATCTGTGCGACGACGCGCGGGCCGTGATCGAGCGGGTGGCCGCCGACCTGGGCGTCGGCTGGGAGGAGCGCGACATCACCGCCTCGCCCCAGGACACGCGGGACTACTGGGACAAGATCCCGGTGACGTTCGTCGACGGGGTGCAGATCGATTTCTGGCGGGTGAGCGAGGCGCGGCTGCGATCGGCGCTCCGCTAGGTCCGGGGGCGCGCCGGGGAACCGAAGCGCGCTCCGGTCCGTTCCGCCAGCGGCGACTTTGTGAATGCATGCACAAAGGCGTACCTTTAGGAAGACGTCGGCTGACGCGGGTTCCTACCGCCGCCTTGCTTCCAACCCCGAGGAGCCCAACCCCAGGAGCGCTGCCGCGATGCACCACAACGCTATGCCGTCTGGGTCTAACGGCCAGGTGGCAGCCCAAGTCGAGGCCAACGGCCGGCCTGACGGGATACCCGAAGCCACCGTGGCGCGGTTGCCGGTCTACCTGCGGGCGCTCTACGGCCTGGCGGAGCGAGGCGTCAGCACGGTCGCCAGCGAAGCGCTCGCGGCCGCGGCGGGGGTGAACTCGGCGAAGCTGCGCAAGGACCTCTCGCACCTCGGCTCCTACGGGATCAGGGGGGTCGGGTATGACGTCGACTACCTCGTCTACCAGGTGTCGAGGACGCTCGGCCTGACTCAGGACTGGCCGGTGGTCATCGTCGGCGCGGGCAATCTGGGCCGCGCCCTGGCTAATTACGGCGGATTCGTTTCCCGCGGCTTCACGATCGCGGCCATGCTGGACTCCGATCCCACTATCGTGGGCAGCAGGATCGCGAGGCTGACCGTCCGCCACGTCGATGAGCTTGAGGGCGTCGTGCTCAGGCACAAGGTGTCGATCGGCGTAATCGCCGCTCCGGCCGGATCCGCGCAGGCTGTCTGCGACCGGCTGGTCGCGGCGGGTGTCACCAGCATCCTTAACTTCGCTCCGCTTGTGCTCAGCGTGCCGGAAGGGGTGGACGTGCGGAAGGTCGACCTGTCGATCGAGCTGCAGATCCTCGCTTTTCACGCCCAGCGCCGGTCCGTCGCGAGGCCAGAGTCCCGATCGCAAAAGCTCGCGGTCCAGGGCTAGGGCGGTGCACAGGTGAGCGTGCTGGTAGTCGGCCTCAGCCACAAGAGCGCGCCGGTGGCGATCTTGGAGCGAGCCGCCGTGAGCGGGGACTCGCTCGGCAAGCTGCTCCGCGACGTGGCCCAGGCGGAACCCGTGGCCGAGGCGTTCGTCGTCTCCACCTGCAACCGGGTCGAGGTCTACGCCGACGTGGACCGCTTCCACGCGGCCGTGACGGCGATCTGCGAGCTGCTCGGCCGGCACTGCGGCGTCCCGGCCCACGAACTCACCGCGTACCTCTACGTGCATTACGAGGATCGCGCCATCAGCCACCTGATGGCCGTGGCCTGCGGGCTTGACTCGATGGTGGTCGGCGAAGGTCAGATACTCGGCCAGGTCCGCTCGGCTATCAAGTTCGCCGCGGACCGGGGAACCGTGGGCCGGGTCCTGTCCGAGCTCGGCCGGCTGGCGCTGCGGACCGGCAAGCGGTCCAGGGCCGAGACCGGGATCGACCGGGCTGGCCGCAGCCTGCTCAGCGTGGCGATCGAGCTCGCCGCTCAATCGGCCGCGGGCGGGGCCGGGGCGCAGGCGCTCGCGGGCCGCGACGTGCTCATCGTCGGCGCCGGTTCGATGAGCGCGCTCGCGGCGGCGGCCGCCACCAGAAGCGGCGCGAGGAGCATCGTGGTGGCCAGCCGGACGCGGAGCCGCGCGGAGCGCCTGGCCGCGGATGTGAGCGCTACCGCGGCGGGGCTCGCGGACCTGCCCGCCGCCATGGGCGCCGCGGATGTGATCATTTCCTGTACCGGCGCGACCGGGCACGTCATCACCCGAGACATGGTGTCCGCCGCGGTCACGGCCAGGACCGGCCGGGCGGGACCGCTCGTCGTCTTGGACCTCGCGATGCCGCGTGACGTGGAGCCCGCCGCCGACGGCCTGCCGGGCGTGGTGCTGATCGGCATGGACCTGCTCAGCGGCCACGCGACCGCCGCCACCGACACCGACGTCCTGGCCGTGCGCGCGATCATCGAGGCTGAGCTCGCCGCCTACCACTCGGCGATGGACGCGGCCCGGGTCGCCCCGACGGTGGTCGCCCTGCGGGCCAAGGCCGCCAAGGTCGTCGAGGCCGAGCTGGCCAGGCTGGAGGGCCGGCTGAACGCCGACGGCCTGAGCGGTCACGCCCTGGACGAGATAGCCCAGACGGTGCGGCGGGTGGTAGACAAGCTATTGCACGCGCCGACGGTACGGGTGAAGGAACTCGCGGGCTCACCGGGGGGCGAGGAGTACGCCGCGGCGCTGCGGGTTCTCTTCGATCTCGATCCGCGCGCGGTCGAAGCGGTCACCCGCGCCGCCAGCGAGCAGGAGGTGCGCTCGTGACCGGCAGTCCACGCGAGCACGGCCGTAGGAGGGTGCGCGGGTGAAAGAACAGGCGCTGAGGCTCGGCAGTCGCAGGAGCCCGATGGCCATGGCGCAGTCCCGCCAGGTGGCTGACATGATCACCAAGCGGACCGGCCGTGCCGTCGAGATCGTCGGGGTCACGACGCTGGGCGACGTCAGCCGGGCGCAGCTGAGCCAGATCGGCGGGACCGGCGTCTTCGTCAGCGCGCTGCGTGAGGCGCTGCTCGGCGGCGAGTTGGACCTGGCCGTCCATTCGCTGAAGGACCTCCCCACCGGTCCCGTGGCGGGCATCGTGCTGGCCGCGGTACCGCCGCGGGATGATCCCAGGGACGCGCTCATCGCGCGGGACGGCGCCAAGCTGGCCGATCTCCCGGCCGGGGCGCGGATCGGCACCGGCTCGCCGCGGCGGGCCGCGCAACTGCTCGGTCTCCGGGCCGACCTGCGGTGCGTGCCGATTCGCGGGAACGCCAACACCCGGCTGGGCCAGGTGGATTCCGGCGAGCTCGACGCGGTTGTGCTGGCCCTGGCCGGGCTGGCCAGGATCGGACGCGTCAGCGCCGTCACTCAGGTCTTCGAACCGGAGGAGATGCTGCCGGCCCCCGGCCAGGGAGCGCTGGCGGTCGAATGCCGGAGCGCCGAACCCGGGCTCGCCGCCCTGCTCGAGGCCGTCACGGACCACGCGAGCGTGGCCGCCGTCACCGCGGAGCGCAGCCTGCTCGAGGCGCTCGAGGCCGGCTGCAGCGCGCCGGTGGGCGCTTTCGCGGCCGGATTCGGACAGCTTCGGATGCAGGCCGCCGTGATGAGCACCGACGGGAGCCGTGTGCTGCGCGCGCGCGGCGTCGCGCCAGGTGCTGACGCCAGCCAGCTCGGCCGTGACCTCGCAGCGGAGCTGCTTGCGTCGGGGGCGGGAGATCTCATCAGCGTGCCGCAGGCACGGACGAGCGTCGGGAATGATGTGCAGTGAGCGTTAGTCAAGATTCTCCGGGCCACGCGGGCGAGCAGCGGGAAGCGGGCTGGGTCGCCCTGATCGGGGCGGGCCCCGGCGACGAAGGGCTGCTGACGGTGCGTGCGGCCGAGCTGCTCGGGCAGGCCAGCCTGGTCATCGCCGGGCCGGACCTGGCGGCCATCACCCGGCGCTACCTGAGCCGGGACGCGACCCTGACCGATCCCGCCGACGGGGCCACGGCCCGGCTGCTCGTGCAGGCGGCGAAGAGCGGCCAGCTCGCGGTCCGGCTGTTCAGCGGCGATCCGCTGCTGAGCGGCGCGGTCCAGGACGCGACGGCGTGCGCGAAGGCCGGGGTCAGGTTCGAGATCGTGCCCGGCGTGCCCGCGGCCACCGCGGTTCCCGCCTACGCGGGCATTCCGCTGGCCAGCGACCGGTCCGGCGAGCTGCGGGTGATCCACGCCGCCGAGGTCAGCCAGGTGGCGTACAGCCCGGCCACGCTGGTCGTGATCGGCGCCGACGCGGGACCCGCCGAGCTGGGCAAGATGCTGATCGCGGCGGGCTGGCCGGAAGCGGCCAAATTCGCCATCACCTGGGACGGCACCACCAGCGCTCAGCAGACGGTGGTCACCACGCTGGGCCGGATCGGGCCCGACCTCAAGGCCGCGGGCGTGTCCCTGGCCAACACCAGGGGCTCGGCCATCGCGGTGGTGGGTGACGCGGTGGCGGCCCGGGACCGGCTGTCGTGGTTCGAGACCAAGCCGCTGTTCGGCTGGCGGGTACTGGTGCCGCGGACCAAGGAGCAGGCGGCCGTGGTGTCGGAGCGGCTGCGGGAGTACGGTGCCGTGCCCGAGGAGGTGCCGACGATCGCGGTGGAGCCGCCGCGGACCCCGCAGCAGATGGAGCGCGCGGTCAAGGGGCTGGTCACCGGCCGGTACCAGTGGGTGGCTTTCACCTCGGCGAACGCGGTCCGCGCGGTGCGGGAGCGGTTCGAGGAGTACGGCCTGGACGCCAGGGCGTTCGCCGGCGTGAAGGTGGCCGCCGTCGGCGAGCAGACCGCCGCGTCGCTGCTCGAGTTCGGCATCCGGCCGGACCTGGTACCCGAAGGCGACCAGTCGGCCGAGGGCCTGGCCGAGGTCTGGCCGCCGTATGATGACCTGCTCGACCCGATCAACCGGGTGCTGCTGCCGCGCGCCGATATCGCCACCGAGACGCTGCTGGCGCGGCTGCTCGACCTCGGCTGGGAGGCCGAGGACGTGACCGCGTACCGGACCGTCCGCGCCGCGCCGCCGCCCGCGCCGATCCGCGAGGCCATCAAGGGCGGCGGCTTCGACGCGGTCCTGTTCACCTCGTCTTCCACCGTACGGAACCTGGTCGGCATCGCGGGCAAGCCGCACGCGGTCACCGTGATCGGCGTCATCGGGCCGCAGACCGCCAAGACCGCGGCCGAGTTCGGGCTGCGCGTGGACGTGACGGCGCCGAAGCCGTCGATGGCGGCCCTGGTCGACGCGATGGCCGAGTACGGGGCGACCCTGCGGGACGCGGCGATCGACGCGGGAGAACCTGTCCGCCGGCCGAGCGAGCGCCGTCGCGGCGCCCGCCGCCGGCTGCGTTAAGGGGGTTACCGATATGAACGCTGGCTATCCCATCGGCCGCCCCCGGCGGCTGAGGCGGACGCCGGCCCTGCGCGCTCTGGTGGCCGAGACCTCGCTGCGCCCGGGCCAGCTGGTGCTGCCGGTGTTCGTCAAGGAAGGGATCAGCGAGCCGCATCCGGTGGGCTCGATGCCGGGCGTCGTCCAGCACACCAGGGATAGCCTGCGGAAGGCGGCCGCGGAGGCGGCCGCCGCGGGCGTCGGCGGGCTGATGGTGTTCGGCATCCCTTCGGTCAAGGACGGTCGCGGCTCGGCCGCCGACGACCCGGCGGGCATCACTGCGCTCGCCCTCGCCGACCTGCGCGCGGAGATCGGCGATGCCTGCGTCATCATGGCCGACCTGTGCCTGTGCGAGTACACCGACCACGGTCATTGCGGGCTGCTCACCGAGTCGGGCTACGTCAGCAACGATGCCACCGTCGAGCGGTACGCCGCGATCGCCGTCGCCCAGGCCCGGGCCGGCGCGCACCTGGTCGCGCCGAGCGGGATGATGGACGGCCAGGTGGCGGCGATCCGGACCGCGCTCGATGACGCGGGTCATGAAGACGTCGGGGTGTGCGCTTACTCGGCCAAGTACGCGTCCGCCTTCTACGGCCCGTTCCGCGAGGCCGCCGAGGGCGCGCCGGCGTTCGGTGACCGCGCGAGCCACCAGCAGGATCCGGCCAACGTGGTCGAGGCGCTGCGGGAGGTGGCGCTGGACATCGACGAGGGCGCCGACATGGTGATGGTCAAGCCGGCCCTGGCCTACCTGGACGTCATCAGGCGCGTCGCGGATGCGGTGTCGCTGCCAGTGGCCGCGTACCAGGTCAGCGGCGAGTTCGCGATGGTCGAGGCGGCGGCGGCCAACGGCTGGCTGGACCGGGACCGGGCGATCATGGAGACGCTCACCGCGATCCGCCGGGCCGGCGCCGGCGTCATCCTGACCTACTGGGCGGCCGAGGTGGCGCGTCGGCTCGAACCCTTAAGCCGCTTCCTGCGCCGGCCGGAGCCGGGCCAACCGTGACCCTATCGGCCGGCTCGTCGGGTCAACGATCCGAACGGTCTGTGGTTCATGCCCTACGATAGGTAACAATCCAGAGCAGGGGAGCGGGCAGAACTTTATGGTCGACGTGGTGCGGCGCCGTGGGCTTGGCGGCCGCGGCCGGGCGGCGGAACGGCACCAGCCGCTCGGCGCGGTGGCGGTGCAGTACGCGTCTATGGGCTGGCCGGTGTGCGCCGGCGCGCATCCTTACCGCGGCACCCGGGGGTCGAGGGAGCCGGGCCGCGCGTGCTCGTGCGACCGGGTCGGATGCCCCGCCCCCGGGGCCCATCCGGTGTCGCCGACCTGGCAGATGCAGGCGACCGTCGATGAGAACGTGATTACCAGCTGGTGGGAAACCCGGCCCGAGGCGAACGTCATACTCGTCACGGGCCGGGTTTTTGACGTGCTCGACGTCCCGGCCGCGGCCGGGATGTCGGCGCTGGAGCGGATGACGGCGGCCGGGGTGGCCGTCGGCCCGGTGGCGGTGCTCGGGCAGGACAGGATGATGTTCTTCGTGGTGACCAGGGGCTCGCCCACCGACGAAGACGAGTGGTGGTCGTGCGGTCTTGACTGTGAGCCGGAAGGCGACGTGGCAGGCCTGCGGTGGCACTGCCGGGACAGCTATGTGCTCGCCCCGCCATCAAGCTACGCGGCCGGCCTGGGCTCGCACTGGCTCCGGTCGCCGGCCGAGCATCCGCTGCCGGACGCGCTTCGGCTGCTCGAGTACATCGTCGACGCCTGCGAGGCTTGAGCAGGCTCCCTTCAGTAGGCTCGCTAAGTAGGCTCTAGGCATGACCAGCCGCAGCGAGTCCCTGTTCGCCCGCGCGCGCGAGGTCACGCCGGGGGGCGTGAACTCGCCGGTGCGCGCGTTCGGCGCGGTCGGCGGGGTGCCCCGGTTCATGGTCCGCGGGTCGGGACCCTACCTGACCGACGCGGACGGGCGCGAGTACGTCGACCTGGTGTGCTCGTGGG
>Ga0302324_100007750_pt1 | contig 22764 bp, 19 predicted proteins | sample Palsa_T0_1_FD_201949 | JGI IMG/M metagenome (GOLD analysis project Ga0302324, IMG submission 201949) | Peat permafrost microbial communities from Stordalen Mire near Abisko, Sweden - Palsa_T0_1 | ecosystem: Environmental > Terrestrial > Soil > Palsa > Peat permafrost | place: Sweden: Abisko...
CGGAAGCGCCCCACGCTCTCGGGCTTCCCAGCTTCCAGACCGACCACTGGGATCCCTTGCTCGCGGCAATGTCGGATGTGGGCTCGGTCCTGTGCCTCCACATCGGAATAAGCCACAGCACGATCTCGCTGGCCGACGGAGTGCCCTCCGATCATCGGACGATCCTCGGTCAACTGGTCGGCTCCATGTTGACGGCGACGGATATCCTGTGGGGTCCCCTCCTACGGAAGTTCCCCTCGCTGAAGATCGCTCTTTCGGAAGGCGGGATCGGCTGGATGCCCTTCTTCTTCGAGAGGATCGACCGGCACCAGCGGATACAGAGTGCGTGGACGAAGCAGGACTTCGGAAACAAGCAGCCGAGCGACGTGCTGAAGAGCCACATCCTCGCCTGCTTCATCAGCGACCCGGCCGGGTTGCGCCTGCGCGAGCAGATCGGCACGGATCTGATCGCCTGGGAGTGCGACTACCCCCACTCCGACAGCACGTGGCCCCGGTCACCGGAGGATCTCATGGGGGAGTTCGTGGCCACCGGGTGCACCGACGATGAGATCGCCAAGATGACCCACCGCAACGTCCAGCGGTTCTTCGATTACGACGCATTTTCCGTGATCCCCCGCGAAGGGGCCTCGGTGGGTGCGTTGCGAGCCCTGGCCAAGGACGTCGACACGAGGACCACGTCCCGCGCCGAGTACCGCTCACGGTACGCCCAGGCGCACGCGTAGCGGCTCCACACGGGATCGTGTAGTGGGCTCATTGGCCCGACGGCGAGCAGTGCGCCGAGAACGACTGACGGGCAGAGGAGGGATCTCGATGGAGAAGTTGATCGTCGTATCGGGGGACTCCCACGCGACCCCCCCGCCCGAGCTGTGGCCCGAGTACCTCGAAGCGAAGTACCACTACCTCCTGCCCGAGGCACGCGAGGACAACGAGCGGTACACGCAGCTACTCGGGATGTTCGCCGACTTCTCGCCCGAGACCCTCGAGGTGATCGACGCGCAAGGTGTTTGGGAGTCGGGCGGCTACCTCGGTGCCTGGGACCCGGAGCGGCGTCTGGCGGAGATGGACCGCGAGGGCGTTGCGGCGGAGCTCGTCTACGGCGGTGACCCGCGGGCGATCCTCCCGCTCAGCCCCCTGTACCACCGCTACCCCCAGGACGTGGTCGCCGCCGGGACGAGGGCCTACGACCGCTGGGCGGCGGACATATTCGGCGCGGCAATGGACCGCATCCTCTTCGTGGGGGACCCGGCGACGGCCCCGGACATGGAGGGGATGCTGGCGGAGCTCGAGTGGATCGCCCATCACGGCTTCGCCGGGACCTACGTGCCCGGCGTCGGTGCGAGGGCGGACCTGCCTGCCCTGTACGACGGGTTCTTCGATCCGTTCTGGTCGGCCTGTGAGGACTTCGGACTGCCGATCGTCATACACGCCGGCTACGGCACGGAGCAGTGCGAATTCATGGACAAGGTCGACGCCCTCCGGGTGAAGATGGAAGCCGAGGGCCGCGACGACCTGCTCTCGGAGATCATCAACAACGCCGAAGGGTTCTTCTCGCTCGATCTGCGGCCGCGTCGGGCCATGTGGCAGCTGATGCTCGGTGGGGTCTTCGACCGCCACCCCAGGCTCCGCCTGGTGATGACCGAGGTGCGCGCCGACTGGCTGCCGGCGACGCTGGGGCACCTCGATGCCGCCTACGAGAAGAGCCGGGCCGAGCTGCCCTCCCGACGCCGGCCGAGCGAGTACTGGCACGAACACTGCCTCACCTCGCTCTCCTTCGTGCACAAGTCAGAGGTGGCCATGCGCCACGAGATCGGTCTCGAGACGATCACCTTCGGGCGCGACTACCCCCACGCCGAAGGCACCTGGCCGAACACCGCCGACTGGCTGACCGATGCCTTCGCCGGCGTTCCCGACGACGAGCTGCGCCTCATGCTCGGCGAGAACGCCATCCGGGTGCTCGGACTCGACCGGGACGCCCTCGCCGCGGTGGCGGAGCGGATCGGGCCCACCATCGCCGACATCACCGGGCGCGCGCCCGACCTCGACCCGCGGCTCATCGCCAACTGGGATGCCCGCGGCGGCTACCTCAAGCCGGCCGAGCAGATCGACACCGGGGCCATCGACGCCTTCCTCCGCCAAGACCTCGCGCATGTGGCCGGCAGTGGCTGAGTCGTCCTCGCGCCACTTTTCCGTTTACATTGATCGCCAGCCAGACATTTGGAGGTAGAGATGCCCAAGACGATTGTCGACTTTCCCATCTTCGACGCCGACAACCACATGTACGAAATGACCGATGCGTTCACGAAGTTCCTGCCACCCGGGTACGAGGGCCTCATCAAGTACGTGCAGGTTGGCGGGCGGGACAAGATCGCCATTCGCAACGTGATCTCCGAGTACATCCCTAATCCGACCTTCAAGGTGGTGGCCAGGCCGGGGGCTCAGGAGGAGTACTTCAAGAGCGGCAACCCGGAGGGCAAGTCCCGAAGGGAGATAATGGGGAAGGCCATCACTGCTCCCGACGCGTTCTTCTCACCGGAGCCGCGGATCGCCCTGATGGACGAGCTCGGAATTGACCGGGCCCTCATGTGGCCGACGCTGGCCAGCCTGTTGGAGGAGCGACTCCGCGACGATCCCAAGGCGACCCACGCGGTCGTCCACGCCCTCAATCAGTGGATGCTCGAGCACTGGACCTTCAACTTCGAGGGCCGCATCTTCCCCACCCCGGTCATAACCCTCCCCATCGTCGCTGAGGCGATCCGCGAGCTGGAGTGGGTGGTGGAGCACGGGGCCAAGATCGTCCTGATCCGGCCCTCGCCGGTTCCCGGCTACGAGGGGTACCGGTCGTTCGCCCTGCCGGAATTCGACCCGTTCTGGGCGAAGGTGGCGGAGTTCGACATCGCCGTGGGCATGCACTCCTCCGATGACGGGATCCAGCGGTACTGGAACCTGTGGGAGGGGCGCGGTGACAGTGAGCACCTGCCCTTCGCCGGGCCGTCGGGCTTCCAGCACCTCATGCACCTGCAGAGCCGCGGGATCTTCGACGCCGTGGCCTCCCTGATCGGCCATGGCCTTCTCTCACGCTTCCCTACTCTCCGGATCCTGCCCGTGGAGAACGGCTCGGCCTGGGTGCGTCCCCTGGTGGAGGGGTTCGGTCAGTCCTACGCCAAGGAGCCGGGCCTGTATGCCGAGGATCCCGTTGCGGTGCTGAAGCGAAACGTCTGGATCCACCCCTTCCACGAGGAGGACCCGCGCGGGCTGATCGAGTTGATGGGGGCCGATCGCGTCGTGTTCGGCTCCGACTTCCCCCACCCCGAGGGAATGTCCGATCCCGTCTCGTACGTCAACGAGCTCGAAGGCCTGCCCCACGACGACATCGCCCGCGTCATGGGAGCCAACCTCGCCGAGGTGATGAAGGTCGCAGCCTGACCGGGTACCGCCCTCCGAGGTGACGCCGCCTCGGGGCGGTCACTCCACGTCAGTCTGGCGGATGGCCATGAGCGGCGACGGAGACCGACTCCCAACTGCGCCAGATGGCGAGCCTCTTTTCGTATTCAGCCGCGACGCTCTGCAGCGCGCCGGCGCCCAACAGAAGTCTCAGGGGCGGGTCCTCGGCATCGACGACCTGGAGTATGGCCGAGCGAGTCGCCACAGGATCGCCCTGGAAGCGATCGAATTGCACGCGACGGCCCTCCATCCGCGCGTGCTCCCGCTCATAGGCCGGGTTGGGCGCCGTGCGCCGCGCCGCGCGTTCGGCCGCGGTCCGATACCCGGTCGGTTCGACGATGGTGACCCTGATCCCGAACTCGCGCACCTCGAGGGCCAGTGCCTGGCTGAGACCTTCGAGCGCCCATTTCGACGCGTGGTAGATGCCCAACCCGTCCGCCGCCGTCACGCCGCCGATCGACGAGACCTGCAGGATATGGCCGCTGCCCTGGTTGCGCAGAAAGGGCAGCGACGCCTGCGTCACCCAGAGGGCACCGAAGAAGTTGGTGTCCAGTTGGGCGCGAGCCTCCTCTTGGGTCAGCTCCTCGACCACGCCGTACTGGCCGTAGCCGGCATTGTTGACGATCACGTCGAGGCGGCCGAAATGCGCGTGCGCCTGGGCGACCGCGGCGAAGACCGCGTCGCGGTCGGTCACATCGAGCGTGATGGGAAGGGCCCGCTCGCCGTAGGCCGCGGCGATCTCAGCCAGCCGGCCCTGATGCCGGGCGGCCACGGCCACACAGTCGCCGCGCTCGAGCGCGGCGATGGTCCACTCACGCCCCAGTCCCTCCGAACCTCCGGTGATGAACCAGGTCTTCTCGGCCACTTGTCCGTCAGTCACCGCTTCTCCGCTCGTCGATCCGCAGCTCTCGACCATCGCAGAGATCAGGTCGGATCACCAGGTCGTGCACGTGTCCCCCCGTCTCCTCGGTGACGGCCCGATGCTAGCCGCAGGGAGAGAGACGGAACCGAGTGCCCCGAGCTAGGCTCACCTCCGCGCCCATACCGACGAGTCCGGTCGCCCGAGGAGAACCGCGTGCCAACCGTTGCTTTCGCCCCTGACGTCTTCACCTGGCCGGCCGACGAGCCGCAGCTCATCGCCAGCCGGTGCGCGGCATGCGGGGCGATGACCTTCCCCACGAAGCCTTCCTGCCCGCGCTGCGGCCGCACCGAGATGGCGCGCCACCTCCTGCCCCGGCGCGGCACGCTCGTGACGTGGACGACGCAGGACTTTCTCCCCAAGGAGCCCTACGCGAGCGGCGAGACCGAGGAGACCTTCGCGCCGTACGGCGTGGGCCTGATTCAGCTTGGCGACGAGCTGCGCGTCGAGGCTCGGCTGACGGAGAGCAACCCGGCCAAGCTGCAGTTCGGGATGGACGTCGAGCTGGTCGTCGTACCGTTCCGCGTCGAAGCTGACGGGACGGAGGTCATGATTCACGCCTTCGCGCCCGCCTGATGGAGAAGGAGAGTCCGCATGCATGATGTTGCGATCATCGGCGTAGGGATCCACCCGTTCGGCCGATTCGGGCCCAAGTCGGCGATCGACATGGGTGCCGAAGCGGTCCGATCCGCCTGCTCGGATGCGGGTGTCGCCTGGACCGATGTGCAGTTCGCCTTCGGCGGCAGCAACGAGGTCGACAACCCGGATGCCGTCATCGGGCTCCTCGGACTGACGGGCATCCCGTTCATGGACGTCTACAACGGCTGCGCCACCGCCGCGACCGCGCTCGAAATGACCGCCGACGCCATTCGGTTCGGCAAGTACGACCTCGGTGTGGCGGTCGGCATGGACAAGCATCTCCCCGGCGCATTCACCGCCGACCCGGTGCACTACAGCGCCCCGTCGTGGTACGGCGAGATCGGACAGTTCCTCACCACGAAGTTCTTCGGGATGAAGATCAACCGCTACATGCACGATCACGGCATCTCCTCCGAAACGCTGGCGAAGGTGGCGGCCAAGGGTTTCCGCAACGGCGCCCTCAACCCGAACGCCTTTCGGCGCAAGCCCATCTCCGTCGAGGACATCCTCGCCTCCAAGATGCTCAACTACCCGCTGACCCAGTACATGTTCTGCGCCCCCGACGAAGGCGCCGCCGCCGCTGTGCTGTGCCGCGCCGACATAGCGTCTCGTTACACCTCAACGCCCGTGTACCTGCGCGCAACCGCGCTGCGGACCCGCCGCTACGGTGCGTACGAGGTGCACAGCACGTGGGCGGCCGTCGAGGAGGATCACGCGCCCACCGTCTACGCGTCCCGTGCCGCGTACGAGGCGGCGGGCATCGGTCCCGAAGACGTCGACGTCATCCAACTGCAGGACACCGACGCCGGAGCGGAGGTCATCCACATGGCCGAGAACGGGTTCTGCGCCGACGGCGAGCAGGAGAAGCTCATCGCCGACGGTGCGACCGAGATCGACGGCCCGCTGCCGGTGAATACCGATGGGGGGCTCATTGCCAACGGCGAACCTGTCGGGGCCTCCGGCCTCCGCCAGGTCCACGAGCTCGTGTTGCAGCTGCGCGGGCAGGCGGGTGGACGCCAGGTGCCCGGTACACCCCGCGTGGCGTACTCCCAGCTCTACGGCGCGCCCGGGACGGCTGCGGTGTCGATCCTGACGACCTGAACGGGAGAAGGGCCAATGATCGACACCGAGCGGATCACGACGTGGCTGGACGAGGTCGGCCTCCCCGGCAAAGGGGAGGTGACGGAGATCAGCTATGTGTCGGGCGGCTCACAGAACGAGATCTACGAAATCCGCCGGGGTGAGCTGCACGGGGCGCTGCGCATCCCGCCCTCCACCGCGCCAGAGGCACGCGATCAGGGGATCCTACGGGAGTGGCGGATCATTGAGGCACTCGACGGCTCAGAGGTGCCACACACCCCGGCGCTGGGCGTGTGCACCGACCGCTCGGTTCTCGGACGAACCTTCTACCTGATGGGCTTCGTCGAGGGCTGGTCGCCCGTGGGACAGAAGGGCTGGCCGGCGCCGTTCGATACCGACCTGGAGGCGCGGCGGGGACTCGCCTACCAGCTCGCCGAGGGCGCCGCCCTGCTCGGCACTCTCGACTGGAGGGCAAGGGGACTCGAAGGCCTGGGCCGTCCCGACGGATTCCATGAGCGCCAGGTCGACCGCTGGACGGCGTTCTTCGAGCGGGTGAAGACGCGCGAGGTCCCCGGCTTCGACGTGGCGGCCGCATGGCTGCGTACCCACCGTCCGATCGACTTCATCCCCGGCATCATGCACGGCGACTACCAGTTCGCCAACGTCATGTTCCAGCACGGCGCGCCGGCGCAGCTGGCCGCCATCATCGATTGGGAGATGGGCACGGTGGGTGACCCGAAGCTCGACCTGGCCTGGATCGTCCAAGGTTGGCCGGCCGACACCCGGGCGCCCGAGCTCGCCGACAGCTACACCGACATGTACGGCATGCCCTCACGCGACCAGGTGGTCCAACACTACGCCGATGTGTCGGGCCGCCAGGTCGACGACCTCGACTACTACCTGATCCTGGCCAAGTGGAAGCTCGGAGTGGTGCTCGAACAGGGGTACATGCGCGCCAACGCCGCAGACGGCAGCGTCTCGCCCGACCAGATGGAGAAGATGCAGATGTTCGGCCCGATCGTGCTCGATGCCATACAAGCTGCGGCAGACCTCGCCGAGAGCACCGACTACGGCCGGTAGTGAGTACAGCGGTTGGAGAGTGAGGCACACGCCGCCGCGCGCTAGCGTCGGGTCGTGGTGGGACCACAAGCCGGTGAGGGCAGCTCGCCGCCGTGTGGCGACAGGTTGGGGAGGGAGTCATGACCGAGGCAACGCACTTCGACAGAGCCGAGGCGACCGAGGAGATACGCCGGATCGTGCTCAGCTACCCCGAGGCAAGCGATACCGGTGACCTTCCCGGCGTGGGGCGCTTCATGGACGGTGTGCGCCTGGGTCACTTCGGGCTGTCCGATGAAGAGATGCCCATCGGCTCGGCCGACGCGGCCGCCGAGATGTACGGGCGCTCCGTCGTCTTCTACCCCGACGGGCTCTCGTATGCCAAGCACCTGATCACCAATGTCGATATCGCATTCACAGACGGCGGTCACTCGGCTCGTGCCCACTCGACCTACGTCGTGCTCCAAGCTCGACCCGAACTACCACTGCAGCCGATATGCACCGGGCGGTACGACGACACCTTGAGCCGGACGGACGGCCCATGGAGGCTGGTGGCTCGGCGGGAGTGCATGGACCTGAAAGGCGAACTCGGCTTTCACGTGAGCGAACCGAGCCACCTGGAGGTCACCCCTGACGCCTCGTTCGCTCCGGTCGATCGGGACACCGGACCGGAAGAGGACGAATTCGGACGCTCCTTCGATCGGGCTCTGGCCACCGAACAGATCCGACGCATCATTCTGACCTACCCCGAGCGGGTGGACCGAGGGGACTTCGCCGCAGTGGGCGTCTTCCTGGACGGGGTCGCATTCGGGGGCGCGGTCGGACGAAACGCCGAAAGGGTCCCGGACGACCAGATGCGGTCGATGACGGCAGCGGAGATCGAATCGCTCTACCGTGCGGCAGTTCTCACCCACGACAACGGGCTACCTCACACCAAGCACCTGATCACCAATATCGACGTTCGCTTTTCCGATGACGGCCGTTCGGCAACCACGCGGTCCTACTACACCGTGCTGCAGGGGTGGTCGGATTTCCCGCTGCAGGTCATCATCTCGGGTCGATATGACGATGAATTCGAAGCGGTCGACGCCGGCTGGAGGCTCGTGAGCCGTCGCGAGTACACCGACCTCGTGGGTGACCTCAGCAAGCACGTCTCGGCGGACACTCTCGGCGAGTTGTCGGCCGATCACCCGGCCTGAGAATGACGCACGAGACGCCGTCAAGGAAGGAGATGCACGTGGCCGGAACGTTCAACCGGGCCCAGTCGACCGAGGAGATCAGGAGGATCATCCTGTCCTATCCGGACCTGGTCGATCGCGGGGATATCGCCGGAGTCTCCCGACTTCTTGACGGGGTCAGGATGTGCAACGCGAACGGAATACTCGCTCCCGAAGTGCCGGAGAGCGAGATTCCCACCTTCACCGCAGACGAAGTCCGGAACATGTACTCGGGCGTCATCTTCTACGAGGACGGGCTTCCGCACACGAAACACGTGATCACGAACATCGACATCTGGTTCACCGACGACGGTCAGAAGGCGGCAAGCCGGTGCTTCTACACCGTGCTGCAGGGCTTCGACGACTTCCCGCTCCAGGTGATCATCGCCGGCAGGTACGAAGACGCCTTCACTCACGACGGCACCGCGTGGAGACTCCGGATCCGTCGTGAGTACGCAGATCTCGTCGGTGATCTCTCGCGTCACGTGAAGCCGGAGGTTCTGGCCATGCTCTCCCATTAACAGGGGCCGAGCACGGTGCGGCCGCATCACCTACGCTCTTTGTCATGACCACACCCGGTGCGAGATTTCGTGAGTTGTTGGCCGGCGAACCGTTCCTCACCGGCGACTGCTATAGCGCGCTGACGGCACGCATCGTGCAGGACATCGGGTTCCCGGCCGCCTACATGGGCGGGCACGCCACGGGCATGATGCACCGCGCCATTCCGGACTACGGGGTCTTCACTCCGACGGAGATGATCGATATCGCAGGGTGGGTGGCGGAGGTGATCGACATCCCGCTCGTGGTCGACGCTGACGAGGCGGGCGAGAACATCGCTTCCGTACACCGTTCCATCCAACGTTACGAGCGGGCCGGGTTGGCCGGCCTCCACATAGAGGATGAGGTCGATCCGAAGCACTCCCCGTGGGACGGGCCGCTCCTGCCGATAGGCGACATGCAAGCCCGGATCGAAGCGGCCGTGAAGGCGCGCCGCTCGGATGACTTCGTCGTCATGGTGCGCACCAACGAGTTCCAGGTCGCCAACGGCGGCGGCAATGGGTCGCTCGAGGAAGCCATCGCCCGGGGTGTCGCCTACACCGAGGCCGGGGCCGACGCGCTCATCCCCACCTTCGCGGACGAGGACCAGATCCGGGAGATCGCTGCCGCGGTCAGCATCCCACTCGGCGGATACCAGGAACTGCTACCCGGGCTGCAGTTCAGCCTCTTCACCGGCTACGGGGTGGTTGCCGCCGCGCAGGCCCACTACGAGATGGCCCGCCACGTCTTCGAGCACGGCTCCCTGCCCGAGCGCTCCTGGAGCATTCCCAACAAGGGGTGGCTGACACGCCAGGGCGCCTACGACGACGTCATCGGGAGGTGGGCCGAGAGCACCGGTAGGCCTGTGCGCACGCTCCCCTGACGGTCATGGCCGCGGCTCTCGCCCTACCCATGCTCTGCCACCCGCGCTGCTCGCTCAGAGCGTGGTCCGGCCCCCGTCGACGGCCAAGGTCTGCCCGGTGACGTAGGCGGATTCGTGCGAAAGCAGGAAGAGCGCTGCATACGCCACTTCCCAGGCGGTGCCATGGCGGCCCAGCGGCACCGGAATGGTCGTTCGACCCGTGGCGTCGTTCGCGTTCCGACCCAAGCCGGTGTCGATGAGCCCCAGCATCACGACGTTCGCCCGGATGGAGTGGTCCTTGCCCTCCATGGCCACGGCCCGCATGAGCCCGCCGAGCGCCGCCTTCGACGTCTCGTAGGCCACGAGCCGGCCGGTGGGCTTGAGCGCGGCGATCGACGAGATGAACACGAGCGAAGAACCAGGCTCCATGATCGGGAGAGCAGCGCGGGCGGTCAGCATCGCTCCCCGCAGGTTCACGTCGAACGTCGCGTCCCATTCCTCGGGCGTTGCGGCGGAAATACCCCGCGGGCCGGGGATGCCCACGTTGTAGGCGACGCCGTCGATACCACCCAGCCACTCGTTGGCGCCGCCGATCATCTCCTCGACGTCGCGCGGGTCGGCCACGTCCGCGACCACCGCACGCGCCTCACCCCCGGCGGCAGTGATCAGATCGACGGTGGCAGCGGCGGCCGACTCGTTGCAGTCGACGGCGACGACCCTGGCACCCTCGCGAGCGAGCAGGACGGAGATGGCCCGTCCGTTGCCGATCGGCTGGTCCGCCATGTGGAAGTCGGTCTGTCCGGCTCCGACGACGACGACCCGGCGCCCGACCATCCGGCCGTGGCCCGGTGCCTCCCCGCGGGACTCGAGCGGCAGGTCGGGCATACTGGTCGCGTCTGCACTGGGGGTCATGGCCGGATTCTAGATGCGGCTGCGGGGGCCGGCTCCGATCAGTCGCCGCCTTCACCGGACCTCAACAGGCTGGGTGCCGTAGCATGGTCAGACGGCATGGAAGGGGGGTTGGCGATGAGTGGCGACATCTGCGTGACGAAGCTGAGCTCGTCCATAGGCGCACGGGTCGAGGGAGTCGATCTGCGACGCGACATCGCTGAGGACGTGCAGCTCCAGCTCGCCCAGGCCCTGTGGGACCACCAGGTTCTAGTCTTTCCGGGGCGCGACGTCGGAATGGACGAGCAGATTCGCTTGGTGTCCTGCTTTGGAGTGGTCCAGCCGCTGGAGGTCTTCCGATTCCTCGGTGAGCCGAATGCGACGCTGGTCGTCGACGCGAAGGGCGGTGGGACGGTGGATCGGGAAGGGAAGAGCCAGCGAGCAGTCGTCTTCAACCAACACCACCGGGTCTCGGAGTTCCAGGGCTGGCACACGGACTCGTCGTTCATGAGGGAACTCCCCCAGGCCGCTGCTCTCCGGGCGGAGGTCATTCCTCCGGTGGGCGGCGACACGGGCTTCGCGTCCCTGTGCGCGGCGTACGACGCGCTCTCGCCGGTCATGCAGGAGTGGCTGGTCACCTTGAAGGCGGTCCACGAGGTGCCCGAGGGTTTCAAGCAGGGGATCCAGATCTGGCAGTACGGCGAGGACGCTGAGGCCCGATTCGATGCCGAGTATCCGCCGAGGGAGCATCCGGTGGTCATCGAACATCCACACAGCCGTCGTCGGGCTCTGTTCGTGAACCCGAACTACACGACACGCATCGTCGGCATGACCGACAGCGAGAGTACGAACACGCTCCGGTTCCTCCACCGCCACATCGCCACTCCCGACTTCGTCTATCGGCACCACTGGAGCCCCGGCGACATGGTCGTGTGGGATGAGCTCGTCTGTCTCCATCTGGCTCCGCAGGACTACCGTCCGCACGAACGCAGACTCGTGCGGGTCACCGCGGGCTCGGTAGCGCCCGTGTCGCCGCTCCATCTCCACAGTGCCGCCTAGGTACCGATCACCCCGCGCCGCCGGGTGTCGGACCCCGGACCCCGACGGCCGGATGATCGTGGCGTGACCAGGAAGCGGGTGCTGCTCACCACGCCGATGCTCGACCCTCTGGGCCTCGACATGCTGCGTGGCGAGGTCGACGTCGTTGAAGGTTGGCGCCTGGGACCCGACGAGCAGACGGTCGCGTTGGCGACCGTACAGGGCCTGGGCGGCGGGGGCTCCTCGTCCGACATCGCCCTCGGCGCGCGGTTGGAGGTCATCGCCAGCTACGGGTCGGGGTGCGATCACATCGACATTGCTGCCGCCACGCAAGCCGGAATCATGGTGGTCAGCGCAGCCGGGTCCCAATACTCCGCCGTAGCCGAGCACGGCGTGGGGCTCATGTTGGCCTTCGCCAAGCGCATTGCCTACGCCGACCGGTTGATGCACAGTGAACGCCGCTTCGTCGGACGTGGGGCGTTCAACGGCACCGGGTGGCCGGGTTGGCCGACCCAACTTCGAGGCAAGACCCTCGGCGTCATCGGCTTCGGATTCATCGGGAGGGACCTGGCCGAGAAGTGCCGTGTGGCCTTCGACATGGACGTCCTGGTGTACTCGCCGAGCTGCGACCCCGAGGAAGCCGCCCGCCAGCGCGTCACGGTCGTCGAAGACCTCGACGAGCTTCTGGGGCGGTCCGACTATGTGAGCCTGAGTGTCCCGCTCAACGGCGAGACGAGGGGCATGATCGGCTCGGCCCAGCTGGCGCGGATGAAGCGCGGTTCCGTGCTGGTGAACCTCTCGCGTGGTGGCACGGTCGATACGGAGGCGTTGGTGGAGGCGCTCTCCAGCGGCCACCTGGCGGGGGCGGCACTCGACGTGTTCGACCCGGAGCCACTGCCGGACGGGCATGTGCTGTTCGAGCTCGACAACGTGGTCCTGACTCCCCACATCGGCGGCTGGGTGGCCGACAGCTTTCCGGCGCTCGCCCGAACGGCCGCCCGTGAGATGCTTCGGGCGCTGCGCGGCCAGCGACCCTGGCGGCTGGTGAATCCCGAGGTGTGGCCCAACCGCCGCGCCCTGCGGAGCGCAGCGCAGGCGGGGCCGGTCGAGACGACGCCGTATGTCGGGTAGAAAGGAGGGCATGATCCTGTCGTTCGAAGAGTGGCCGGGGACGCTGGGCACCGTCACCCGCACGCCGGACCGCCTGGCGCGCTCGCTCCGTCGAACGACGAGCATCCATTCCACATGGCCTGACGGGTTCGACGGGGATTTCGCACTGACTGCTCGGGGCCGAGATCTGCTGACGACGGCCGACGGGGCGGGAGTGGTCATCGGCGACGCACGGGTCGACGTGCGCGCCGAAGGGCCGCTGAAGACCGTGCGGTCCATCACGTCCGTTCCGGCGGTGCCGAACCTCCCCCTCCTCGAGGGCGCCAACCTCACGAGCGGCTTCCGCAAGGCAGCGGCGACGAACCTCGCGCTCGGCGACGGATCGGTGCTCGCCCTTCTCTTCGACGATCTGCCGGCTGCGGCGTTGGTAAGCGGCTCGGCCCGGCTCCGGGCCATGATTGAGGAAACCGGTGAGCTGCCCGGTTTCGCCAACGTCGACCTGCCGGTGGTCTGTATCGGTCGACGCCACGACGGCGTGATGGATCAACGCCGCAGCGAGGGCCGTCCGCTCATCGGCCAAGGCCCACCGGCGGGGAACCTCGACCGCCCGGACGACCCCCTCGCCTGGCCCTGGGAGCCGCCCCTTCCGACGCACGGCATGCGGCGGCTGCGGCGGATCGACATCACAGTGGTCGACGACGCCATCATCGTCGACACCCACTTCCGCGACTCCTACCAGGAGAGCTCCGGAGTCGAATCGTCGGTGCACGAGTATGAGGTTCTCGTGAGCGCCGGGGCGGTCGACCGCAAGGTGCGCACCGTGGAGGTCCGGCCGAGAGTCTTGCCCGGCCCCGACTGTCCCGCCGCCGCCGCCAGCGCCCGGGCGATCGTCGGTCAACCCCTCGAGCAACTGCGCGCCTTCGTGCGCGCCGAGATGCGGGATGACACGATCTGCACGCACCTCAACGACCAGCTCCGCTCCTTGGCCGACGTTCCCGCGCTGGTCGAGGCCCTGGAGGGGTCGTCACTCGGCCCGCAGCCTCTCTGACGAGTCCGTCAAGGTGCGGCGTGAGGGAGCGTTGACACCCTCTTGGAAATGATGGCAGAATACTGCTACCAATTTGTGGAAGCGGGGGCCATGGCCATTGACCTGACAGGTGGATTCAGCGACGACCGCGAGTACGTGTTCGCCACGCAGCCGGACAACCCCGAGATGCGTGAGTCGGTCAACGCGTGGATCTGGGACAACGGCACCGAGTTCGGGATGCCACGTATCGGGGTCGAGGCGGTGGCCGACCAGTGGGACACCCACGACATTCAGGTGAACCTGGCGTTCGCCGACGGGCAGGTGGTCAACATGTTCGGACCGGGAAAGGTGCATGACCCACTGGGCGCAGACGGTCGGCCCCGGATCCTGGGGGCCGGGCCCCTGTCGTTCGAGCTGATTGAGCCCTACCGTCACTGGCGGTGTCGGATCGACGGCACGGGGACGTCGACATCGGCCGAGGCGCAGCTGGACGGCTGGTTGGCCGGGGAGAGCGGAGGGCCCCTCGTCGAGGTCGAGCTCAATGTCGATATCAGGTCGGCCGTGCCGCCCTGGGAGATCGGTACGCTCCGTGACGATCAAGCCCGAGTGCTGGCGACCCAAGAGGAGGGCGACCTGATGGGCGGCCCGCGCTTCGAGCAGCTCTTCCGGGCCACCGGCAGCCTGCGTATCGGGGACGACGTTCGCCAACTCGACGGCGGCGGGCTGCGCGTCCGCCGCACTGGCATCCGCCGGTTGGCCACCTTCAGGGGCCATGCCTGGCAGTCAGCGGTCTTCCCCAGCGGGCGCGCCTTCGGCTACTGCACCTATCCACCGCGGGCCGACGGCAAGCCGACCTTGGACGAGGGCTTCTTGTTCGAGGGCGACGGAGAACTGATCCCGGCGCGGGTGGTAGAGGCGCCATGGCTACGGAGACTGCAGCACAAGGGCCAAGAAGTGTCCCTCGTGCTCGAGACCGACCGCGGCGCGACGAGGATCGAAGGCGAGACCGTCGTTTCGACCTTCCACATGCTGCCCGGAGCCGACGGGGGGTTCAACCTCCAGCAGGCCATCGCCCACTACACCTGGGACGACGAGTCGGCCAACGGGATGCTGGAACGGTCGAGCCCTGCGGAGCAGGTCGATCGAGCATGACGCGGAATCGTCAGCTCGACGAGCGACGATGATCGCCCTCTCTCCGCATGACGGACCGTCGCGCTGCGCGTGAACCGGTTCGGCCGGGAGACCACCGCGGAGGAGGTGGCGCGATCCGCTGACCTGAGTGGTCGACTCGCCGTCGTCACGGGGGCGTCTTCGGGGATCGGTGTGGAGACGGCGCGTGCGCTGGCAGGAGCCGGCGCGGACGTGGTGCTCGGTGTGCGCGACGTGGTGGCGGGCGAGACGGTCGCCCGCGCCATTGCGGACGAGACGACGGGCGCGCCACGGGTCATGGCCCTCGACCTGCGAGAGCTGTCCTCGGTGGCCGACTTCGCTGATCGCATAGAGGGGCCGGTCGACCTGCTCATCGCCAACGCCGGTGTCTCCAAGACGCCCGATGCACACCTCCCCAACGGGCTCGACGTGCGATTCGCCACCAACCATCTCGGCCACTTCATGCTCGCGCTGCGGCTGAGAGCGCAGATGGCCGAGCGGGGGGCGCGGATCGTCGTCGTGAGTTCGGGCGCCCACCACAACATGCCGGTGCGTCTCGATGATCTGCAATGGCATGGGCGCGAGCACCACGCCGGCATGGCCTACGCCGAATCGAAGAGCGCCAACATCTTGTTCGCCCAGGAAGCGAGCCGTCGCTGGGGCCCCGAGGGCATCTTCGCCAATGCCGTTCTGCCCGGATCGTCGCTCACGGGACTGCAACGCTTCCATGGAGAGGAGCTCAAGCGCGCCATCGGTTTCATTGCCGAGGACGGCTCGCTCAACCCCATGCTCAAAACGGCCGCTCAGGCAGCGGCAACGACGCTATGGGCGGCGACGGCCCCCGAACTCGAAGGGCGCGGGGGGCTCGTGCTCGAGGACTGTGCCGAGGCGGTACCGGCGGGGCCGGACACGCATCCGTGGTCCGGCTACGACGCCACCATTGCCGATCCGGACACGGCGTGTCGGTTGTGGGACCTGTCGGTGGAGCTGATCAGCGCCCTAACGGTCGACGCGTGAACCCTCCACGGCCTGTCCCCACCCGAGGATCGTTGCGGTCGGCCGTGATCAGAGTCGCTCGGTCAGGTGGGCACCGACGCGCAAGGCATTGGCCATGGCGGTGAGTGCCGGGTTCACCGCGCCGATGCTCGGGAAGAAGCTGGTATCGACGACGTAGAGGTTGTCGAGCTCGTGCGCCTTGCAGTTGACGTCGAGCACCGAGGTGGACGGGTCGGTGCCGAAGCGACACGTGCCCGCCTGATGGGCCACGCCGGCGACCGGCACGTCCATGCTCATGTAGAAGTTCTTGGACAGCACGTGGTGCTCGGCGTGGCCGCAGTGGTTGAGGATGGTCTTGAGCTCGCCGTAGAGGTCCTCCGCCTCGCTGTCGTTGCTGGAGGTGTACGCCAGAGTGACACGGCCCTCCTTGTCGAGGGTCACCCGGTTGTCCGGTTTGGGGAGGTCCTCGGTCGTCAACCACCAGTCGACGGCGTGCGCCGCCACGTCGTTGAGCGACCAGCGCGGCGCCAGGAAGGTCAGCTTGGGCTCCTCGCCCTTCATCGCCCCGGCATTGGACTTGCCCACCATCTGGATGTTGCCCAGCGGCCACGGGCGGCCGTCGCCGGCCAGGTAGAAGTCGTTGATCCCGAGCGTCTTCTGGAACACGGTGTCGTTCGGTTCGGTGGTCAGGGAGACGGCCGCCTTGCAGTTGTGGAACATGTAGTTGCGCCCGACCTGGTCCGACCCGTTGGCCAGACCGTTCGGATGGGCGTCGTTGGCCGAGGCCAGGAGGAGCTTGGCGCTACCAGCGGCGCCGGCCGAGACGACGACGACGTCGGAGGAGTAGACCTCGCGCTGGCCGTTTCGCTCGACTTCCACTGCGGTCACCGTGTGGCCGGCGGCATCGGTCTCGAGTCGCACCGCCTCGGCGTTCACCAGCAGGGTGACGTTGGGATTGTCGAGCAGGGGGCGCACGGCGATGACCTCGGCGTCGGCCTTGGCGTGGACCAGGCACGGGTACCCGTCGCACCAGGCGCACCGGATGCACGCGCTCCTGGCCCGGTCGGCTTCGTCGAGCAGGATGCCGCACGGGGCGGAGAAGGGGTGGTACCCCTTGGCCGCCAGCGCATCGGAGATCTCTTGAAGGCGCGGCTCGTGGCTCACCGCCGGCCAGGGGTAGGGCCGTGACGCCGGCCCTTCGGTCGGGTCCTCGCCGCGTGTCCCGTGCACCTGGTAGAGCCACTCGGCCTCGGTGTACCACGGCTCGAAGTCGTCGTAGCCGAGCGGCCATGCCGGCGAGGTCCCGTCGACATGCGCAACGGCGCCGAAGTCCTCGGGGCGCAACCGGTACAGTGCGGCGCCGTAGAGCTTGGTGGCACCGCCGACGTAGTAGTGCACCTGCGGCTGGAACCCGTTGCCGTCGGCGTCGTACCACGTCTCGGGCGAGACGTAGCGGCCTTCGATGAACACCTCGTCGGGGCTCCAGTTCTCCATCTCCCGGGGCAGGAAGTCCCCTCGCTCGAGTAGCAGGATCCGTTTCCCCGACGGGGCGAGGGCGTGGGCCAGCGTGCCGCCGCCGGCGCCGGTCCCGATGATGATCACGTCGTACTGCTCTGGCATGGTGCTCCTTAGGGTCGGGGGACGAGTGCTGCGATCACGACGCCGGTACGGCCGCGCGCACCGGCGCCGGCGCCGGCGCCCTCGCCGGGCGTTGGCAACGGGCGATGGGCACGGCCACGATGGCCATGACGACCGCCAGCCCGGCGGTCAGGCGGAAGACGGTGGACAGTGACACGACGTTCTGCAGGGCCCCACCCCCGAAGGCGGCCAGCCCGTAGCCGACCTGGTACGCGGCGATGAGCCACCCCGCCGCCAGCTCGACGATGTTGGGGAAGGTCGATTCGCCGTAGCCGATGGTCATCGGGAAAAACCCCGAGCAGGCGAAGCCGGCCAGGGCGAAGACGCCGATCCCCGCCCCGGCGCCCTTGGCCAGGGGGGCGAGCAACAAGGCGCCGGCCACCGCCCAGGGGAGGACGACGTAGATGCGGGTGGTGCGGATACGCCCGGCGACCAGCGCGATGGCCAGACGGCCGAGGGTCACCGCCCCCCAGAACACCGCCAGGGCGTCCTGGGCCGACGTGGCCTTCACCCCGTGGCCGGTGAGCAGGGTCGTCCCCCAGTTGCCGAACATCGTCTCGCACACGCCGTAGATGACCAGCCCACCGGCGAAGAGCACGAACAGCGCCGGGATCCTGGCCTTGGCGGCCTGTCGCTCGCCCGTCGGGATGTCCATCGGTTGGACGAGTACGACGACGAACAGCACGGCCAGCCCGGCCGCGGCGATCAGCGGCAGGTACCACCACTGCGCCACGTCGGTGAACAGGGCGATGAGGAACGGCGAGAGCGCCGTGCCCAACCCCAGCAGCACGTTCAGCGCCGTCAGGGCCACGTCCCGGCGGTCGGGCATGAAGGCGCCCGCATACGTGCTGATGGAGCCCAGGGTGAGGCCGAACCCGAGGCCCAAGGACGCGGTGGCCACCAGCAGCATCGCGTACACCCCCGCATCGTGTTCGACGGCCACGCTGCCCACCAGCAGGGCCATGGCCAGCGTGTCGGCCAGCACGCCGGCGAGCAGCACCCGCTTCAAGGTGAAGCGGCGTGAGAAGGTCGGGAGACCCAGGGACCCCACGATGGCCATGACCACCTGGGGCAGGAAGAGGATGCCGTACCGGCTCTTGGACAGGTCGTAGCCGGAGGCCGAGGTGAGGAGCGTGGCCGCGGCGGGAAAGGCGACCAGGCTGAGCCCCTGGAACAGACCCACTGCGTAGACGGTGACCACCTCGGCCCGGCCGCCGGGGGCCGGGGGCGTCGATCTCCCGTCGCCCCCGCTAGCCATGGCCCTCCCCGGGTTCGTCGCCACCCGGGGACGGGGACGGGGGCGACGGGCTCACCTTGGCGACGTCGGCGAACTCCTGCACGACAGGTGTGGGGTTGGGCTGAACGATGGCGCGGACCGATTCGGGCAGGCTCAGGTCTCCGCCGGTGTGGACGGTGCTGAACTCGCGCTCGGCTCTCCCGCGTCCGATCATCGAGCGAAGCCACCGCAGCATGGTGGTGAAGCGGTTGCCGAACCCGGTGAGGAAGGCCAGGTGGACGAACATCCACACCACCCAGCCCGGAAACCCGCTCAGACGCACACCGCGCACGCTCACGACGGCCCGAAAGCGCCCGATGGTGGCCACGCTGCCGAGATCCCGGTACTTGAAGGGAACGCCCGGCTTTTCCTTGAGCCGGCGCAGGATCGTGTTGGCGGCATGCAGGCCACCCTGCATGGCCACCTCGGCGACCCCCGGAAGGTCGGCGGCCGCCATGTCCCCCACCGCAAACACCTCGGGATGGCCGGGGATGGTGAGGTCGGGCAGGACCACGATGCGGCCCGAGCGATCGACCTCTGCGCCCGAGCCCTCGGCCAAGAGCGCCGCCAGGGGTGACGCCTGCACCCCCGCCGCCCAGACGGTGGTGCGCGCCTTGATCCGCACAGTGGTCCCGTCGACTTCGGTATCTACGCCAAAGGCATCGACGCCCACCACCCGGGTACCCATGTGCAACTCGACCCCGAGATGCTCGAGAACCTTTGCCGCCTTGGTCGCCAGCTGGTCGCCGAAGGTGGCCAGCGGCTCGCTGCCGCCGTCGAGCAGGAGTACCCGCACATCGGCAGGGTCGAAGGTGCGGAACTCCCCGCGCAGGCTCCGCACCGCCAACTCCCTGACCTGTCCGGCCAACTCGACCCCGGTCGGCCCCGCCCCGACGATGGCCACCGTGAGCCACTGCGCCCGCTCCTCGGCGTCGGCCGCCAACTCGGCCATTTCGAACGCACCGAATATCCGCCGTCGCAGCTCGGCGGCGTCGTCGAGCGTCTTCATGCCCGGCGCATAGAGGGCGAACTCGTCATGGCCGAAGTAGGACTGCGTGACCCCCGCGGCCACGATGAGGCTGTCGTAGGGGATCTCCATCGCCCGTACCCCGGCGACGGTGGTGTGCACGACGCGCCTGTCGAGGTCGAACCCGGTGACCTCGGCCAGCTCGACCCGGACATTCTTGCTCCGGCGCACGACGTGACGCAGGGCGGGGGCGATCTGACCGGGGGCGAGCATGCCGGTGGCCACCTGGTAGAGCAACGGCTGGAACAGGTGGTGGTTGCGACGGTCGACCAGCGTGACATCGACCGCCCCTTTCTTCCCGAGCAGGCGCGTGGGGGGCAGACCGCCAAAGCCACCGCCGACGATCACGACCCGGTGCTTTTGGCTCCCGCGTTCATCCATCGAATCCCACCTCGTGCGTTAGAGCCCCGGACTGCTGTGCATGATGCCGCCGTCGGCGAAGTACGTGGTGGCCGTGACGTAGCTGGCGCCGTCACCGGCCAGGAAGACGACGACGCTGCCGATCTCGGCGGGGCTGGCCATCCGTCCGAGCGGGATCGCCCGGTTGAGTATGGCCAACTTGGTCGGGTCGGCCTCGGTCTCGGCGTTGATCGGCGTGTCCACTGCACCGGGGCCCACCCCGTTGACCGTGATCTGGTGGGGACCGAGCTCGAGCCCGGCTGTCCGGGTCAACATGCGCATCCCCCCTTTGGAGAGGCAGTAGGGGGTGTTTCCCGGCATGGGCCAGTCCTCGTGGACCGAGGAGATGTTGATGATGCGGCCCCCGCCGCCCTGGGCGATCATCTGCTTGGCGGCGATCTGGGTCCCGAAGAAGGCGCTTTTCAGGTTCACGTTCATCACGAAGTCGTACTGCTTCTCGGTGGTGTCGAGCACCGAGGTGCGCGTCTCGACGCCGGCGTTGTTGACCATGATGTCGAGGCGTCCGAAGGCGTTGACCGCCGAATCGACGAGCATCTGCAGGTCGTCGACCTTGCTCACATCCGCCTCGACGCCGATGGCCTGGTCCCCCAGGGCGACGACCTGTTGCTCCAGTTCGTGGGTGGCGTCGGGATTGGAGACGTAGTCGATGACCACGTTGGCCCCCGCCCCGGCCAGGGCCAGGACGATGGCCTTGCCGATGCCGCTGTTGCCGCCGGTGACGATGGCGGACTTTCCCTTAAGTCCCTCTGACATGGAACATCATCTCCTTCAATCGTTCAATCGTTTCTGTCGGACCCGTGGGTCGGCCACTCGCAGGACGCGGCGGACTCAGGAGGATGCCGCCTCCGCCTCCGCCTCCGCCTCAATCAGACGGGAGAGCGCATCGATGAGGGCGAGGTGGGTGAAGGCTTGAGGGAAGTTCCCCAGATGCTCACCGGTCGACGCCTCGATCTCCTCGGCATAGAGCTGGAGCGGACCGGCAAACGACAGCAGCTTCTTGCACAGGGCCATGGCCCGATCGGTCTCCCCGATCATCGCCAACGCGGTGACCAGCCAGAACGAGCAGATGGTGAAGGTCCCCTCCTTGCCGGCGAAACCCGTGTCCGTGGTGTCGACCTTGTAGCGCAGCACCAGGTCGTCCTCGGTGAGTTCGTCGGCAATGGCCAGGACCGTCGCCCGCACCCGCTCGTCGTCGGGCGGGAGGAAGCCGAGGATGGGAATGAGCAGCAACGAGGCGTCGAGCTCGTCATTGGCGTAGTGCTGGCGGAACCGGTTCCGCTCGTCCACCCCCTTGTCCAGGATGTCGGCCTTCATGGCCTCGGCTGCCTTGCGCCAGCGCGCCGCTCGCTCCTCGTCGCCGCGTTCAGCGGCCAGGTCCGTCCCCCGGTCGACGGCCACCCAGCAGAGCACCTTGGAGGCGGTGAACTGCTGGGGATCCCCCCGGATCTCCCAGATGCCCTGGTCGGGGTCGTCCTGGTGCTCGATTGCGGCCTCGACGAAACCGGCCAGCCCCTCCCAGGTCCCCGAGGCGATGGTCGCCGCGCCCCGGCGCAGATGGGTGTCGACGGCGTCGAGGAGCATGCCCCAGACGTCGTTTTGGTGCTGGTCCCAGGCCCCGTTGCCCACCCGCACCGGCTTCGACCCGCGATAGCCGCTGAGGTGGTCCAGGGTGTGCTCGGTGAGGTCGCGTTCCCCGCCGATGCCGTACATGATCTGCAGCGAGAACCCGCCACTGCCTCCTTTGCCGTCGCTCCCTTGGCCACCGCCCCCTGGACCACCGGCTACCGCTTCGAGCACGAAGGCGAAGTACTCGAGCGCCTCCCAGTCGAAGCCGAGCCGGTACAGGGAACGCAACATGAACGCCGAGTCCCGGATCCACGTGTAACGGTAGTCCCAGTTGCGCGCCCCGCCCGGGGTCTCGGGCAGCGACGTGGTCGACGCCGCCATGATGGCGCCGGTGGGTGCGTAGCTCAGTCCCTTCAGGGTGAGTGCGCTGCGTTCCAGGTAGGAGCGCCAGGGATGATCCGGGAATTTGCCGTTGCCCAGCCAGTCTCGCCAGAACCCCACCGTGGCCTGCATGTCGTTCACCGCCGCCGCCTGGTCTGCGGGCGCGTGCCCGTTCCAGGAGAGGGTGATGAACGTCGACTCACCTTCCCCCAGGGTGGTGCGTCCGTAACAGCGCGCCCCGACCTGTCCCAGCCGGAGACCGCTCTCGATCTTCAGCGACGGATCGCCGCTCGGTGGGAGCACGGTCATCGACCGGTAGTCGTCGTGGTCGTAGCTCCACGCCCCGGTTTTGGCCCCGTACTCGAAGAGCGGCAAGCAGTTGGCGACGACCTCTACCTTGCCGCCGATGCAGGTCGCCGTGCGCACGAGTGTCCCGGTGGCCGCGGCGTCCGCCGGGGCCCGCCGATAGCCGGGGCGCCGCTCGTTGATCTCGACGG
>Ga0302324_100007751_pt1 | contig 22764 bp, 16 predicted proteins | sample Palsa_T0_1_FD_201949 | JGI IMG/M metagenome (GOLD analysis project Ga0302324, IMG submission 201949) | Peat permafrost microbial communities from Stordalen Mire near Abisko, Sweden - Palsa_T0_1 | ecosystem: Environmental > Terrestrial > Soil > Palsa > Peat permafrost | place: Sweden: Abisko...
CGGCCTGTGCGGCATGAACCGGGTCGACGGCATGAGTGAGGGCGTCCAGGCCGGGCTGCCCATGGTGGTGGTGGCCGGCCGTCCCAACGTGGGCAAGTCGTCACTGGTCAACCGCATTGTGGGCGAGCGGGCCGCTGTGGTGGAAGAGGAGCCGGGCGTGACCCGTGACCGCAAGGTGCTGACGGCGGAGTGGGTCGGCGTGCCGTTCTCCATCATGGACACCGGCGGTTGGTTGGCCGGCGGCAATTCCCTCGACGCCAAGGTGAGCGAGCAGGCCGAGCTGGCTCTGGCCGCAGCCGATGTGGTCCTCCTGGTGGTCGATGTCACCACGGGCATCACCGATGAGGACATGGCCGCCGCCAAGGTCATCCGCAAGGCCGGCCCGCCGGTGCGCCTGGTGGTCAACAAGGTCGATGACACCAATCGGGAGTCCGCCGCCTGGGAGTTCGTTTCTCTCGGGGTGGGCGATCCCTTCCCGGTCAGCGCCCTGCACGGCCGGGGCACCGGTGACCTCCTCGACGCCGTGGTCGACCTGTTGCCCCCGCCCCTGCCGACCGAAGAGCAGGAGGCGGCCGCCGAAGCCGCGGCCCGGACCGGCCCCGGGGGCACACCCCGCGTGGCCATCATCGGCCGTCCCAATGTCGGCAAGTCGACCCTCTTCAACAAGCTGCTGGGTGAGGAACGCTCAGTAGTTCACGACATGCCCGGGACCACCCGTGACGCCATCGACACGGTGGTCGACACTCCCGATGGTCCCGTCTGCTTCATCGATACGGCCGGTCTGCGCCGACCGTCGCGCACCGAACGGGGCACTGAGCACCACTCCGTGCTGCGGGCCCTGCGGGCGCTGGAACGGGCCGACATCGCCATGCTGGTCATCGACGCCACCATCGGCGCCTCCCACCAGGACCAGCGCCTGGCCGAGCGCATCGGGGTCTCGGGCTGTCCCGCCATCGTGGTGCTCAACAAGTGGGACCTGATCGGGGTGGATGACCGCGACGATGTGCTGGCCGGTGTCTCGGACCGCTTGGCCTTCTTGGGCTCGGCCCCGGTCCTCAAACTGTCGGCCCGCTCGGGCAAAGGGGTGCACCGCATCCTCCCCGCCCTGCGGGAATCGGTGGAGTCGTACCATCAGCGGGTGCCCACCGGATCGCTCAACCGGGCCGTGCAGGAGTTGCAACTTCGCCAATCGGCGCCGCGGTCGAAAATCCGCTACATCGTGCAGGGGGCCATCGACCCGCCGACCTTCACCCTCTTCACCAACGGGCGCCTGCCCCAGACCTACATCCGCTACATCGAGCGGGGATTGCGCGAGAAGTTCGAGTTCGGCGCCACCCCGATGAAGTTGCGGGTACGTATCGGCGGGAAATAGTGGCGGTGTCGATCTAGTGGCGGTGTCGATCTAGTGGCGTGGTCGTTCTAGTGGCGTGGTGCGAGGAGTGCGACACCCTCGTCGAAGATGAGGATCTGGGCGAAGAAGGTGAATGCCCCGACTGCGGGACCGTCCTGGCCGATCAGGAGCGCCCCCCGGTGCCCTGGTACTTCAAGGCCATGCTTGTGATGTCGGTGATCTACCTCGGCTACCGCGGCTACCAGGGAGTCAACTGGGTCGTCGGGCATGTCTAACTTTTGAACCGGCGGGAGCCGTCGGACCGGAAGGCAGGTCGGAAGTTCCCGCCCTCCGGTCCGTTGGCCCGCTACTCAGTTGGCGCGTCCGAGAGCTGCGAAGTACAGCTGGGACTCGTTCTCGGTCGCATTCTGGCAGCCCACGCTCATCGCGGGCGGAGCCAGGTCGTAGGTGTCGGTAAAGGTCGGGCTGTCCCCGTTCAACGTGAACGAGCTGAGGGTGATGAGTTCACCCGCTCCGATTACGGCCTCCACCTCGCAGGTCACCGGCGTATCGGTGACTGAACCGACGTAGACCGTGACCTCGCGGTAGGCCGTCTCCTTCACGTCGTCGATGAGATTGGCCGTGCTGAGAGCCGACATGTCCTGCGTTCCGTTGGCGATCTCGACAGAGGTGTCGCCGCTGACGACGGGCCAGGGCGAGGTACCCGGTGCGCCCTGGTTCGCCCTGACGGCCGCCAGGCCAGGAACTACGAACTTGGGATCCCGACGGCCAGGGAGCCGGCCATGAAGCAGAACCCTCCGACCCATAGGGCAAGGGCACCCTTTCGAGTCTTGTGCCAACGGGCCGTTTGAGCCTCGCTAAAAGTTGAGGTACGTCGCATGATTCCTCCTTCTGTTCTGCCATGGCGCTCGCCCGACGGCCCAGGTTCCCGCCACGGACTGATCTCTTCGGCGAAACCTACCGCCGACACACACCCATTGCACCGAAGTTCACGCCACGGTCACATCCCGCCCAGCGGGTAGCGTCGCCGCCGTGGCTATTTATGAGCTGGAAGGGGTGGCGCCCCGGGTGGACCCCGAGGCCTACGTCCATCCCGATGCCGTGGTCATCGGCGATGTCGCCATCGGTCCCGAGTCGACCATTTGGCCGGGCGCCGTGCTGCGCGGCGATTACGGCACCATCACCATCGGCGCCCGTTCCTCGGTGCAGGACGGGACCGTGATCCATGCCGGACCGGGCTTTCCCACCATTGTCGGCGACGGCTGCGTCATCGGGCACCTGGCCCACCTGGAAGGCTGCATCCTCGAGGACGACTCGCTGGTCGGCTCCGGTTCGGTCGTCCTGCACCATGCGGTCGTCCGCCGGGGTGCCACGGTGGGCGCCAACGCGGTGATCCCCAACAAGATGGTGGTGCCCGCGGGCGCACTGGCCATCGGGGTGCCGGCGGTGATCCGGGAGGGCAAGTCGAGCCTGGCCATCATTCAGCTGTCGGCGGCCGAATATGTGGCCAACGGGAAGCGGTTCCGCAGCTCGCTGCGCCGGGTCGACTGAACGGCTCCCTTTAGCGCTTGTTGAAGACGTCCTTGCCGAAGGGGAGCAGTCCCTTGGCGGCGGCAAAGCCCAGGTGCCCCTCGCCGTCCGTACCCCCCTTGGTCAACCCGAGCAGGTCCTCGTAGCTGCGCAGGGCGGAGTAGTGGTTGTACGTGCCGGTGGTGTCGGTCGACCCGGCGACGATGTACTTGGGGTTGAGGAGGAGCGCACCGATCTGGCCGCCGCCGGGAGCCGAGTCGGAACCAAGGCCGGCATTCCCCGGAGCATGGGTGTTCGGCCCCGGGAGCTCGTCACAGCAAGCTTGCGCATAGGCCGGGGTGGACATGTCGACGTCGGCCTCATCGAAGGTGATGACGACCAATGTGTCGCCGTGGGTGTAGGCGGGGGAGTGGAGGATGAGGGGCATCACGCTGCGGAGGAAATCATCGGCTCCGGTGAGCCCACCCGCATGGCCGCCGATGCTGTTCGGTCCCTGGCACGGATCGTCGTGCCCGTCGTTGCACAGGTTCGGTGTGATGAAGGCGAAACGTGGCGTGGTCTTCTCAGAGCGCAGATCCTCGGCCAGGTGACCGGTGGGTGCCGGCGTGCCGTTGGCCTCAAGGGTACCGAGCGGCACGACGTTGGCGTCGCATTCCGCCACCTTGTCGATGATGGAGTGGAACCAGACAAAGGGATTGTGACGGGTGGTGTATTGGTCGGACGCCGTGGCGAACTCGGCCGTGTCGGTGGCCCCCATGGCCGGATGCCCGCAGTCGGTCCCGCCGGTGGGGTCCAAGGTGCCGCCGTCGCGCGAGGGCGTATTGCCCATATCTTGGTCGTAGCCCCGCCAGGCGGCGACGTGAGTGGTCTTGTTGGGGGGGTACTTGGCGTCGAGCTGGTTGGCGATGGTCTGCACCGCCGGCGGGTAGACACAACCCTCGCCGTCGACCTGTCCGGGGTTGAAGGCCTGATCGGGATCGGGCGTCCCGGGCAGCACATTGTCGTAGCTGAAGCCATGGTCGGCGCAATCGGCCTGGGTGTCCTCGGTCGGGGACTGGCCCGAGACCTGGGCGATGTAATTATCGAGGCTGTTGTGCCCGATGGCGAAATAATTCTGGAGCAGCTCTCCCTCCTTGCGCAGGGTGCCGTTGAGGTAGGTGGCGGGCGAGTTCGGCCCGAAGGTGGTCGTGTAGCCCTCGTTCTCGAACTCGATGACGATGATGTGATTGATCTTTCCCGGCGCGAGCGCGGCGCGGACCACCGTCGGCTCAATCGGGGCCGGATGGGAAGTGGGGTGACTTTGGTGGTGGGCATGGTGGCGGTGGCGGGAAACCGCCCCGGCCGGAGTCCCCGTCGTCACACACACGATCGGCACCATCAGGGCTAGCGCTCCGAGCGAGAGGGCGGAGGCCATCGTTGCCCGGTGAAATCGGTGACGAGCGGTCATGGGGGCGGTCATGGGGGCGGTCATGAGTCGGCAGCGTACAAGGACGGTCCGGGCCAATTCCGGTGGGAACGTGGGTCGAGGGTGGTCTACGATCATCGGCTCGCGGGTTGTGGCGCAGCTTGGTTAGCGCGCCTGGCTGGGGGCCAGGAGGTCCCGGGTTCAAATCCCGGCAACCCGACCAAGGAATTTCGGATGGATCTCGGCCGTCCGCGCTGCACGCCGTCATGCAATTGTCGATGGGGATCTGTACGCTCTCCAACTGGGGTTGACGGCAACCCCGTGGCGGGTGTGCTGGAGGCAGGGTGCCGATAACGGGAGGCGAGCTCGGGCTTGACAAGACCCGTGTCGTGTTGCGTCCGCACAACCCAGTCTGGATTCTGCTCGGCCAACAAGAGTGCACCGTTGTTCGGGTCCTGCTGGGCGACCTGGCCCGCGAGGTGGTCCATGTCGGGAGCACATCGGTGCCTGACCTGGAGGCAAAGCCCATCCTTGACCTGGCGGTGGCCGTCGACGACGACGTCCCCATTGACGAGATCATCGCCCGCCTGGAGAACCAAGGGAACTACTCCTACCAGGGTGACCAGCGAGAGGACGGGGGCCTGCTGTTCGTCAGGGGCAGTGGATCAGTCCGCACGGTGCACGTCCACGTTGTCGGCAGTAGCAGCGGGGCCTGGAAGATGTACCTCCGGTTCCATGAGATTCTGCTGGAAAACCCCGGGGCCCGCCTGGAGTATCAGCGTGAGAAACGGATATTGGCCGAGAAGTTCGCCGACGACCGGGAGGGTTACACCGCCGGGAAGAACACCATCATCGGGAAATTGCTCAAAAGTGCCCCCGAGGGTTGCCGGCCCATCGCTGCGCGTTCGCATCTAATCTGAATTCAACTCACCGAGCCCCAGGGAGGGACACATGGGCATCTTCCAGCGTGCACACGACATAGCGCAGGCCAAAGCCAATAAAGCACTCGACGCGGCCGAGAAGCCCGACGAGATGCTCGACCTGTCGTATCAAAAGATGCTGGAGCAGATCACCCAGGTGCGCAAGGCATTAGTTGACATCGCCGGATCCCGCAAGAGCATCGAGCTGCAGGAGCAGCAATTCCAACACACCCTCGAACATCTTCAGGACCAGGCCAAAGCCGCTCTGGGCCAGGGACGGGAGGATCTGGCCAAGGAGGCCCTCTCGCGCAAGGCGGCCGCCCAGCAACAGATCGATGCCATGGAGCCGCAGCGCACCCAACTGGTCGACGAGGAGGCGAAATTGACGCAGACCCTCACGGTGCTGCAGAAGCGGGTCAACGACTTCCGGACCCAGAAGGAGACGATGAAGGCGCAGTACACCGCGGCCAAGGCGGTCACGTCGGTCAACGAGAGTACGGCCGGTATCTCCAAGTCCTTCAATGACTCCGGTGCCGCGTTGCAGCGGGCTCAGGACAAGATTGCCACCATGCAGGCGCGTTCAGGTGCCTTGGACGAACTCCTTGAATCGGGTGTGCTCGAAGACGTGGGCGGTGGCGGCGACGACATCCAAAAGGAGCTCGACCAGGTCGGCAAGGACGCTTCGGTTGACAACGAACTGGCGGCGCTCAAAGCGGAGCTGGGTAGCGGTCCGACACCCCCGACCCCTGAGGCTCTGGCCGCGCCGGTGACGGTGCCGGCGCCGGCGCCGGAGGAAGCTGCCCCGGCTTCGTAGCCAATGGCGTGAGCCGCCAGCTCAGCCGCCAGCTCAGCCGCCAGCTCAGCCGCCAGCTCAGCCGTCTTCGTCAGCAGGGAGTGCCGTCCACAAGGGCGGCGATCACTTGGCCCAGCTCTGCTCCGGCGTCCTCTTGGAGGAAGTGCCCCGCGCCCTCCATGGTGGGGTGGGGCTGGCCCGTTGCTCCGGGCACCACCCGCTGCAGGACCGCCTCCCACCCTCTAGTTGATGGGTCGCCATCGGAGAATGCCGTAAGGAAGGGGCGGGTGAACGAGGCCAGTGCGGCCAATGTGCGCTGGTTCGTCCGGGCGCACTCGCTGGCGGGGGTCAATCCCATCAGGACCGGCAGTTGGCGGGGGCCGGCACAGAAGGATTCGTCGGGAAACGGCGCGTCGTAGGCGGCGAGGACGTCATCGGACACCGTGGTCATGGTGGCCCCCTGCACAAAGAGACTCGGCTGGAACCGGGGGAGCTCCTGCGTCATGCGCTGGTAGTCGAGGAGCGCCGGTTCGATGACAACGGTGCCGCCTGCGCTGTGGCATGCCCAGGTCAGGGCTCCGGCCAGCGACGCATCAGCGGTGTGCAGCGCCGTGTTGGCGGCGACCACCCGGGCGAACCGCTCCGGCGTCCGGGCCAGCACGCCCAAGCCGAGGGGACCGCCCCAGTCCTGCACGACCATGGTGATCTGTGTCAGGGCGACCGCCTCAATGAATTCCTGCAGCCACCGCACATGGCTCTTGACCGAGTAATCGCTCCGGAGGGTCGGCTTGTCTGAGCGCCCGAAGCCGATGAGGTCTGGGGCGACGACCCGGCAGCCGTGCGCAGTCAGGACGGGGACGACATGGCGGTACAGGTAGGACCAGGTGGGTTGCCCATGCAGCAACAGGACAGGTGGTCCCTGACGGGGTCCCTCATCCACATAGTGCATGCGCAGGTCCTCGCCGACGTTGGCGTAGTGAGGATCGAATGGGTAGTCCGGCAGATCGATGAACCGCTCCTCGGGTGTGCGCACGGAGTCCACGGTCTTTATCCTGCACCCGTGGACGGGCCTCAATGCGATGTGGCGATTGCCGGCGGAGGGTTGGTGGGTCTCTCCCTGGCCTACGAGCTGGCGGGACGGGGAATGTCCGTGACGGTGATCGATGCCGGGCTGCCCGGAAGAGCGACCGACGCCGGGGCCGGCATCCTCTCGCCGGCCACCAACGCCGATCCGGATATCTACTGGTGGGAGACGGCCAAGCGGGCGGGTGCGCACTACCCCGATCTGCTGGGGCGGCTGGCGGCCGATGGCGTGGACACCAGCCCGAGCGGGTACGCCACCTGCGGGCTCCTTTCCGTCGGGTTGCGGGCGCACGAGGACGACTGGTTCCAGCCATTCGCTGATGTGGTCACCTCACGGTCGGGTGACGTGGTGCGCGAAATCTCTCCGCATGCTGCCCGCGCGCTCTTCCCACCCCTGGGGAATATCCATCGCGCCCTGCACAACCCGGCGGCGGCCCGCATTGATGGCCGCGGCATGGCGGCGGCATTGATGGACGCCGGGATTGTCCGCGGGGTGCAGTTTGTATCGGGTCAGGTGAGCGGCGTGGTCGAGGGTGGCCCGTCGGCCGGGCGCACCGTGCAACGCGTGCTGGTCGACGGCCAGGAAGATGTGGCTTGCGGAGCGCTGGCGGTGGCCGGCGGGGCCTGGAGTGCGGCCATGGGGGAGTGGCTCGGGGCACCCCTGCCTATTACGCCGACCAAAGGACAGATCGTCCACCTCGGCGTGTCAGGGGAGAGTGGAAGCTGGCCCATTGTCTCGCCCCTCCTGACCCACTATCTGGTGCCCTGGCCGGATGGTCGGATCGCCTGTGGTGGGACATTCGAGGTCGGCGCCGGGTTCGATGCCACGGTTACGGCGGCGGGGGTGCACGAGCTGTTGCGGGAGTGTCTCACGGTGGCGCCGGGACTGGCTGGAGCGGAATACCTGCACACGCGGGTCGGACTGCGACCTTCGTCATCCGACGATCGACCGCTGGTCGGGGTGGTACCGGGGTGGGAGAATGTGTGGGTGGTCACCGGGCACGGTGCCAATGGGCTTCTGCTCGGCCCCTACTCCTCCAAGGTGCTGGCGCAGGGCATCGCCGCCCAGGACAGGACACTCGGCGATCCCGCGTTTGCGGCGGCCTACGACCCGGGACGTTTCAACTGACGAATGGGGTCCGGCTCCGCCAGTGCTTCACCTTCAGCACACAGCGGAGTCCAAGAGTTAGGTTCTGATCATGCATCCTCGCCGCCTCGTCGCGGCTTCGGCCATTGCTCTGGCCCTGGCCTCCCTCACACTGCTGGGGGTGTCCTCGGGATCCGGTGCCATCGCGTCGGCTGCGGGACCCAACCCCTACACGGCGCGACTGCTCCATTTTGAGGTGCATGTGGGCCCGGGAGGCACAGAAACATGTGATGTTCTCGGAGAACTGATCACGCCCACCGATGCCAGCTCGAGCCACCGGGTGCCGGCCATCTTGACCACCAACGGCTTCGGCGGTTCGTACCACGACCAGGTCGGCATCGGGGAGACCTTCGCCACCTTCGGCTACGCCACGTTGACCTACTCAGGTTTGGGCTTCGGGGGCTCAGGCTGCCAGATCACGCTCGATACGCCGGCCTACGACGGCGAAGCGGCCAGCCAACTGGTGAGCTTCCTCGGCGGAGAGAACGGCATTGCCTTTACTGACGCGGCCCACACCCACCCCGTGGCCGGACTGGACGACATCATCCACGATGCGACGGACCACCTGGGCCATCACGACATGTACGACCCCCGGGTGGGCATGATCGGCGGTTCCTATGGCGGGGAGGTCCAGTTCGCCGCCGCCTCGGTCGATCCGCGTATCGACACCATCATTCCCATCATCACCTGGAACAACCTGGCCTATTCGCTGGCTCCCAACGATGCCAGCCTCACTCCTGGTGTGGCCGACTACACACCAGGGGTCATCAAGAGCACATGGGCCCTCCTCTTTACCGCCGACGGCTTGATGGACGGTTTTGAAAATGCCTCAGGGGACACCTCGCGGCTGCTCCCGTGCCCGAATTTCGCCACGTGGGTGTGCCCGGCCTTGGCAGTCAGCGGTTCGCTCGGTTTCCCGTATCCCGCCGAAGAAGCCGATCTGGAACAGGCATCGGTTTCCTCCTACATGTCCAGCATCCGCATCCCCACCTTGTTGCTGCAAGGCGAAAACGACACCTTGTTCAATTTGAACGAGGCCTCCGCCAACTACGAGGCGTTGCAGGCCCAGGGCACCCCGGTCTCCATGATCTGGCAGTCCTGGGGGCACTCGGACTCCACGCCCGCTCCCGGTGAGATCAGCCTCAGCAGTCCTGACCCGAGAACCCAGTACGAAACGCTGCGGATCTACCTGTGGTTGGCCCACTACCTCCAGGGTAAGTCCGTGCCGACAGGACCCGCCTTTGCCTACTTCCGCGATTGGATCCATTACACGACGAACGCCTCGCCGGCCTACGGCACCGCATCGAGCTTCCCGGTGGGCACGGCGGACCAGCTCTACCTGTCGGGCGACGGGCAACTGGTCTCGTCGCCAGCAGCCATCACCGGGGGGGTCCAGGCCATGGTGACCCCGGCGGCCGGAGCACCCACCAGTCTCACGACTCCCGATGCCGTCGGCGGTGATATCGGGCCACTGGCGCCGCTCTTCGGAACCAACGTCACTGGTACGGACGTGGCCTGGTCAAGCGCGCCCCTCAAGGGTCCGCTCGACGTGGTGGGGTCACCAGTGCTCGACGTCAAGGTCTCGGCACCGACGGACGCCCTGGCCCAGTTGGCCGGTCCGGTTGGCCAGCTCGTGCTGTTCGCCAAAATCTACGATGTGTCTCCCGACGGCACGGCCCAGCTCATCCATGGGCTGGTGGCTCCGATTCGCATCACCGACGTGAATGAGCCGGTGCAGATCACGCTCCCGGGCATCGTCCATCAGTTCGGGGCGGGTCATCGCATTGAGATCATGCTGGCGGGCGGCGACACGAATTACCGGGGCGGCGTGCTTGCCACCCCGGTCACGGTGACCACGGGTAGCTCCTCCCAGGTCCTGCGCCTACCCGTGGTGGGGTGACCCCATCTGATTGGAGGGTCACCGACCGGACCAGGGTGACGCTGTAGGTTCGGCACGTAGTGGATATGGCTACCGAATCACCCGGACAGAGCTCGCCCGCCTTGGAGCGGATCCACCGGTTGGAGCGCCAGGAGCGGTCCCGCCTCGAACGCGAGGAGGCGAGACGGCAGGGCCAGAGCGACAAAGCCGACATCCGTCGGGGCCCGACCGATAACCGACGGGACGCCCTCGAACGGGCCGAGCACTTTCTCCGCTATCCCATGGCTGTCCTCGGCCTGGCCTGGGCGGTCGTGGGCGTTGTTGTCGTGACGGCCAATTCGAAGCGGTTGGCCCCCGTGGCACTCGTCGGCCTCTTGTTCGGCCTGTGGCTCTTGGTTGTTCTCGAATGCCTGCTGCGGTACCTGTTGGTGCCCGATAGGCGGCGGTACTTCTCAAGCCGGAGGGCCGAGCCGGCCATGGTGGTCGTCCCCCTGTTCCAGGTCTGGCGGTTGTTCGGGGTCGAACGGGTCAGCGTCTTGGGGAGCGAGGGATTGGAGCGCTTCATTGCCATATTGCGCCATCGGAGCCTCTTCCGGGTCTTGCTGGCGGCGGCGGTGCTGGTGGTCCTGGCGGCCTGGTTGGACATGCTGTTCGAGAGCCACGCCGTCGGGGCCAATATCCACACCTTCAAGGACGCGCTGTGGTGGGCTCTGGTGACGGTGACCACCGTTGGCTACGGGGACCGCTACCCGGTCACCGATGGCGGGCGGGCGGTGGCCGTCGTCCTCATGATGGTGGGCATCGGTCTCATCGGGGTGTTGACGGCCACGGTCGCCTCGTTCTTCATGCAGGAGCACACGGACGCCAACAAGGACCAGCTGCAGGCGGCCCACGAGGACCTGGGGGGACAGCTGACCGATATCGACGGGCGACTGGCTCGTATCGAAAGCGCCCTGGCCGAAGCGGGCCCGGCCCCCGAGGTCCCACCGGGGCACTGAGACAACCGGGTGACCACCCATCCCACCTTCGGCACGGCCGCAGCGTGAGACTGACGGGATGTTAGGCACACTGATGCAGAACGGGCAGGTGGTTGAGGCCGACAATGAGAACGTCCTGGCCGCACTGGCCGGGAAAGAGTTCTTCTGGCTGGACCTGAATGACGCCACCACCGATGGGACGGTGGCCGAACTCCTCGGCACCCACTTCGGGTTCCATCCGTTGGCTGTGCAGGCGGCAGAGAAATTCTCGCAACGACCCCGCTTCGATGACTACGACGACTTCGTGTACCTGGTCGCCCGCGGTGCCGATGTCGAGAAAACCGGTGTGGCCGAGGTGCACTGCTTCTGGACCGCGACCTATGTCGTGACGGTGCACCGGGGGGAGTGCCCGGCCATTGCAGCGGTCAAGGACCGACTGGGCCGGCACCACTCGTCCGATGCGGCGTCCCCGCAGATCGTCATCGTCTACCTCATCATCGACTCCCTGGTGGACAGCTTCTTCCCTGTCCTTTCGGACTTCGATGACCGGATCGACGCGCTGGAAGACGACATTCTGAAGGCGCCGACCGAGGAGCAGCTGGGCATTCTCTTCGATATGAAGCGAAGCCTGATGGACATGCGCAAGGTGATCACCCCCCAGCGGGACATGATGGCCAGCATCAATGCCGGGGTGAACGACGTTCCGGGCATGACCGATGAGGCGGGGCGTTACTTCCGGGACCTCTACGACCATCTGATCCGCCTGGCCGATCTGGTGGACAGCTACCGCGACCTGTTGAGCAGCGTGATGGACACCCACCTCTCCACCGTGTCGAACCGGCTGAACGTGGTCATGAAGCAGTTGGCCATCATCGCCACGGTGTTCCTGCCCCTCAGCTTCCTCACCGGGTTCTTCGGACAGAACTTCAATTACCTGGTCAATCATCTGCTGATCCCGGCCTGGACCTTCTGGGTCATCGGGGTCGGGACCGAGGTGGTGGCGGTCGGGTTGCTCTACATGCTCTTCAAACGCCGAGGTTGGCTGGGCGGTCCTACCGTCTGAGCGGATTCAAGGGCTGTGCCCCTCACTTTGCAGGCACCCCATGTTGTGGCAGCCCACGTCACGCAGTGGGCTCATCACCTGGGTTGATGGCTGCTCACTGGAGCAAGCAGATCGGAGCATCAAGAGGCCGTCAGACCAACTGACGTTGGCACCAGCTGGCTCACGCTCCGGTCCAACGACACTTGCAATTGCATCTGTGGTTGCGAATACTTAATTGGCGGTGGCGTATCTGGTGCACCGATAGGCCCTGGGGCGCCCGTCACCTTCTCCGCTGGTGGGACAACCTTGGGAACAAGCCAGACATCGTCGTCGGGCGTTGCGACTTTGAATGTCACGTCCAATGTGGGCGGGTTGCTTTCGATCATCGAAAAGGACGGCTTCACGGCACGGTTTGGTGGGGCCACGTACTATCTGCCGAGTTCGGCATCAGGATCTCTCGTTACCCTTTGACGCAGGTCCGCATGATGGGCGCACACCGCGGCGACTGCACAGTGAGGGGTGCTGCCCTTGTGGATTCAGTGCCGCAGGGCCGGGCACGGAGGAAGGTTGCCCGGACGCAACCCACCGTGGACCTCATAGTCGGTCCACCATCGCTCACACCCTTGGGGCACCGGAAAGCCCAACTGCTTGCGTCGCTCCACCACGGCGGCAACTTCGCCTTTGAGGTCACGTAAAAGGGCCAAGGAGCCGGCGTCCGGGCCGGCCGCGGTGCGACCGGCTGCCCACAGCGTCTCCTCCAGGTGCCACGCCCGCAACCGGGCCTGGATCAGCACGTGGGTCTGAGCCGCCAGATCGGCCACCATGTCGGCATCGCCTTCGGCCAGGAGATCGGCGGCCCGCAGCCAGCCGTAGTCCTTGTTGATGCGCATCAGTCCCGGTTCAATTTCGAAGAGTCCCACCACGTCAACCAGGGGATCGATGGTGACGAGGCTGGTGCCGGCGGGGAGCGGGGTATTGAGGTTCTCGCGCTGGCGGTCGGCGATGCCGATCATGCCCATGGCCCGCAGGCCGACGTGAGCGGCCGAACCTTGCGCATAGTTCCGCTCGTCGCGTGGGAGGGCCAAGGGCATGGCGACAATGGCGATGATCCGTTTGGCCCCCAGTTGCACGGCAGCCCGCACCGGAATGAGCTGCAAGACCCCGCCGTCGACGTAGTCGTCGTCGGCCATGGCATGGGGAGGAAAGACCAGCGGCACACTGGCGGACGCCATGGCGCCGTCGACCAGATCGACCGGGCCAGCCGACTTGCCGGGTGCCGGTGTGCGGGCGTCGTCCTCCACAATGGTCCCGTCCTCGGTCACATAGCGCAGGACGCCGGCCCGTAGGGCGGTGACAGCCAGGCGGAGTTGCAACCCGGGACGGGCGATGAGCTCCTGGTTGACAGGGCGGATCCCGCTCTGGCCGCCGTGGCGCAAGGCATCCCCCAGGGGTTGCAGGTTCATGACCGAACTGCCGCTGGTGCGGAGTTTGCGCCGGGCCTTGGGCAGCCGGAAGGTGGCGCCGGCGATCAGGCGGAAGAGCTGACGTCGACGGTGGCGTCGGGCCACCCGCTCGCTCCGCCGCTGCGACCGTGGTGACTGTTGCGCGCCCGATACGCCGGTGGCCGCGCCGCTGGCCGCTCCGGTGGCCAGAGCCTCCGGAGCGGCTCCACTCACGCCTTCGTAGGGCCGGTCGGGCACGCTGGGCCGGGTGCCTTCGGTGAGTGCGAACTGAATCGCGCCGCCGAGCGATGTCCCCGACAGGGCCCTGAGCCAGGCCTGCTCGCCGAAGACATGCTCAATCCGGCTCATGGCCAGAATGTCGTCCTCAATCTCTTGGACACGTTGTTCGAACTCGGGCAGGGTGCGGGCCTGCGCCAGCACCGTAGCGGCGATGGCTCCGGCCGAGGTGCCCGTGACGATGTCGGGGGTGATGCGCTCCACGCCGACCAGGTATTGTAGGGCGCCCACCTCGAAGGACCCCTTGGTGCCTCCTCCGGCCAGGACGAAGGCGGTGGTGTGTGTGCGGGCGGCGTCGGTCATCGGGCGGCGTCGGTCATCGGGCGGCGTCGGTCATCGGGCGGCGTCGGTCATCGGTCAGAGTCTGGCACCCGGACCGCGGTGGTTCAATCACCCCCCAACCATCAACCCCCGGCCGCTGCGCTGACGACCTCAATATGGGTATCGGCCCGGGCCGGCGTGGCCGACCACTGCGACCGGGGGATGACGCAGCGGTCGACCGCCACGGCGATGCCCTTGCCGTCGGAGGAGCCGGTGAGGAGGGCCACCACGTCAGCGATGCTGCTGTCGGCAGAAATGGCCAAGGGGGCACCGTTGACCACCAGGCGCATCTCGCTCATGTGCTCATGCCAGCAGGGCCGCAATGGCGGCGGCGGTCAGCGGGGCCAACAGGATCCCGTTGCGGAAGTGTCCGGTGGCCACCGCCACCCCGGGCAGCCCGGTCCAGCCGATGCACGGTGTGTTGTCGGGGGTGGCCGGGCGCAGTCCGGCCCGGGCTTCGAGGAGTTCCAACTCGTCAACTCCGGGGACAATGGCCCGGGCATCGCTCAGCAACTGATGGACGGCACCGGCCTGCACAGTGATGGTGTCGCCGCGCTCCTCCACCGTGGCTCCGACCACCACGCTCCCGTCACGGCGGGGCACGAGATAGACGGATCGGCCGTGGACGAGGCCCCGCACCGTCTGTGTGAGGAGGGGCCCATCGCTGGGATGCAACGGCCCCAGGCGCAAGATATGACCCTTGACCGGCCGCACCTCGGCCAGCCCGGCGCCTTCGAGGCCGTCGATGTGCGGGATGCCGATGCCGGCCGCCAAGAGGACGACGTCGGAGCTGAGTCGGCTCCCATCAAAAAGGGCCAAGGCCGGGCCAGGGGTCGCTCCCCCCGCGCCCGTCACGGCAGTCACGGCAGTCACCGAGCCGGAAAAGAACTGCACCCCGCTGGCGTGGCAGGCGGCCAGCAACGCACCCAGGAGTGCACGGTTGTCGACCTGATGATCCCCCGGCACGGCGATGCCACCGCTGATCCCGGGAGCCAGGGCCGGCACCAGGGTCCGGCACTCGCTCGATGCGCACCGCCGCGCTACCAGACCCAGACCCTCCTGATAGGCCAGCAGATCATCGAGCGCCGCCCGGTCCGACGGCGTGAGGGCGACAATGAGGGTGCCGGACTGGTCGAAGCCGATGTCGTGCCCGGTGGCCTGCTCCAAGGTGGTGGCGAACTCCTTCCACAGGGCGGCCCCTTCCAACAGCATCGTGGTGAGGGCCGCTTCGCCGAACTGGGCCTCGGTAACCGGCGCCAGCATCCCGGCGGCCACCCAGGAGGCGCCATCTCGCCCGGGCTCCGGGGCGACCAGGGTGACGTGGTGGTCCTGGCGGGCCAATTGCCAGGCGCACGAGAGCCCGATGACCCCACCTCCGACAATGAGCACCCGAGCTGGCATTGGCCAAGCCTACGAGGGTGGTCGTGTAATCTGTTCTTTGCACTTCTGGGCCAGCGCCGTCCCGGTCGACCATCATTTCTCTTGCATTCCGGAAGGACGACGATGGCCACGGGCCTCTACGACGCGGCATACGAACACGACGCCTGCGGTGTCGGCATGGTGGCCGATCTGCACGGGCGAGCCACCCACGACATCGTCGATCGGGGGCTGACCGTGCTGGAACGCCTGGCGCATCGAGGTGCGTCGGGGGCCGAGGTCGAGACAGGGGACGGGGCGGGAATTCTGGTGCAGATGCCGCACCGGTTCCTCTCCGGAGCGGCGGAGGCGGCCGGATTCTCCTTGCCGGCACCCGGTACCTACGCCGTCGGGTTGGCCTTTTTGCCCCCCAGCGCCGATGACGCCCTCAAGGCCCGCAAGACGGTGGAAGCGCTGGCGGCCGAGGAGGGTCTGGCCCTGCTGGGCTGGCGCAGTGTCCCGGTCGAGTCCGACGGTCTGGGCGAGACGGCGCTGGGCGCCATGCCGGTGATTGAGCAATTGTTCGTGGCGCCGGCTGCGCCGGCTGACGGGGCGCCGACGGACGGGGGGTCGGCTGACGGTGCGCCGACGGACATCATGGCCCTGGAGCGCCAGGCCTTCGTCATGCGCAAGCGGGCCGAGCACGCCATAGACGGGCTGTACTTCCCGTCCCTGTCGGCCCGGACCCTGGTCTACAAGGGGATGCTCACCTCCGAGCAGCTGCGCCAGTTCTTCCCTGATCTGCGGGACCCCACCTTCGAGTCGGGCCTGGCCCTGGTCCACTCGCGCTTTTCCACCAACACGTTCCCCAGCTGGCCCCTGGCCCATCCCTACCGCTACATGGCCCACAACGGGGAGATCAACACGCTGGCGGGCAACCGCAACTGGATGCGGGCCCGTGAAGCTCTCCTGGCCACCCCCCTCATCGGTGGCGACCTGTCACGCATCTATCCGGTGTGCACGCCCCGGGCCAGCGACTCGGCGAGTTTCGACGAGGTGCTCGAACTCCTGCACTTGGGTGGGCGCTCGCTGCCCCATGCCGTGCTCATGATGATCCCCGAAGCCTGGGAGAACCACGCCACCATGGACCAGGCCCGCCGAGCCTTCTACCGCTACCACGCCTCGCTCATGGAGCCCTGGGACGGGCCCGCCGCCGTGACCTTCACCGACGGCACTCTGGTGGGAGCCGTGCTTGACCGCAACGGGCTGCGCCCCGCCCGCTACTGGGTCACCGACGACGGCCTGGTCGTCATGGCCAGCGAGGTTGGCGTGCTGGATATCGCACCGGAGCACGTTGTCCGCAAGGGCCGCCTCCAGCCGGGTCGCATGTTCCTGGTCGACACGGCGCAGGGCCGCCTCATTGAGGACGAGGAGATCAAGGCCGAGCTGGCGGCCGAACATCCCTACGACGACTGGCTGGCCCGTGACCAGATCAGGCTGAGTGACCTGCCGGCCCGCGCCATGCTGACCCCGCAGCACGGCCGGGTGGTGAGCCAGCAACGCATGTTCGGCTACACCTCCGAGGAGCTGCGGGTGATCCTGGCCCCCATGGCCCGCTCGGGCGGCGAACCCCAGGGCTCCATGGGATCGGATGCCTCCATTGCCGTGCTGTCCGAGCGCTCGCGCCTCCTCTTCGACTATTTCACCCAGCTTTTCGCCCAGGTCACCAACCCGCCGCTCGATGCCATCCGGGAGGAGCTGGTGACCTCCCTCTCGGCCACCGTCGGACCCGAGGGCAACCTCCTCGACGCCAGCCCCGGGTCCTGCCGGCAGATCCTGCTGCCGCTGCCGGTCATCGACCGCGATGATCTGGCCAAGCTGCTCTACGTCAATGAGCACGGTGAGACACCGGGCTTCAAGGCCTTCGCCATTGACGGGCTGTTCGAGGTGGACACGGCCGGAGAGGTCGGGGCGCCCACCACCGCCGGTGGTGAGTCGTTGAGCCGGGCGCTTGAAGACGTGCGCCGCCGGGTGAGCGAAGCCATTGCCGACGGGGCCAACATCATTGTGCTCTCGGACCGCAACGCCACCGAGGGATGGGCGCCCATACCTTCACTGCTGCTGACCTCGGCGGTGCACCACCACCTGGTGCGCTGCAAGACGCGCACCCAGGTCGGGTTGGTCATCGAGACCGGCGACGCCCGCGAGGTGCACCACATGGCGCTGCTCATCGGGTACGGCGCCGCCGCGGTCAACCCGTACCTGGCGCTGGACACCATTGACGACATGATCGCCGAAGGCCTGCTGGAGGGCGTGTCGCCGCGCCAGGCCCGGCGCAACTACATCAAGGCGGCCTGCAAGGGCGTGCTCAAGGTGATGTCGAAGATGGGCATCTCCACCGTGGCCTCGTACACGGGGGCCCAGGTGTTCGAGGCCATCGGGCTGGACGGCGCGCTGGTAGATGAGTACTTCACCGGGACGGCCAGCCGGATCGGTGGCGTCGGGCTGTCGGTGCTGGCGGCCGAAGTGGCCACCCGCCACAACATGGCCCATGAGTTGCGGCCGGCCGAGCGGGCCCATCGCGAGCTCGAGGTGGGCGGCGAGTACCAGTGGCGCCGCGAGGGGGAGTACCACCTCTTCAACCCCAAGACGGTGTTCAAGCTCCAACACGCCACCCGGTCCAAGCGCTACAGCATCTTCAAGGAGTACACCGCCGCGGTCGACGACCAGTCGGAGAAGCTGGCCACCCTGCGCGGCCTCCTGCGGCTGCGGCCGGCCGAGGACGGGCCCGTGCCCCTCGAAGAGGTCGAACCGAAAGAAGCCATCATGCGGCGCTTCTCCACCGGCGCCATGTCGTACGGGTCCATCTCGTCGGAAGCTCACGAGAACCTGGCCATCGCCATGAACCGCATCGGCGGCAAGTCCAACACCGGCGAGGGGGGCGAGGACGCCGAGCGTTTCACCCCCGATGCCAACGGCGATCTGCGTCGCAGCGCCATTAAGCAGGTGGCATCGGGGCGGTTCGGCGTGACCGGCGAGTACCTGGTGAATGCCGACGACCTCCAGATCAAGATCTCGCAGGGGGCCAAGCCAGGTGAGGGCGGCCAACTGGCGGGCAAGAAGGTGTGGCCGTGGATCGCCAAGACCCGGGGCACCACGCCAGGCGTGGAGCTCATTTCGCCCCCGCCGCATCACGACATCTACTCCATTGAGGACATCGCCCAACTCATCCACGACCTCAAGTCCTCCAACCCGGCGGCCCGGGTGCACGTGAAGTTGGTGGCTGAAGTCGGCGTCGGGACAGTGGCGGCCGGGGTGGCCAAGGCCCATTCCGATGTGGTGCTGATCTCCGGTCACGACGGTGGCACCGGGGCGGCGCCCTTGACCTCGTTGAAGCACGCCGGCATCCCGTGGGAGATCGGGTTGGCCGAGACGCAGCAGACCCTGTTGGCCAACGGCCTGCGGGATCGCATTGTGGTGCAGGTCGATGGTCAGCTCAAGACCGGACGGGACGTGATTGTGGGCGCCCTGCTCGGCGCCGAGGAGTTCGGTTTCGCGTCGGCCCCGTTGGTGGTGTCCGGGTGCATCATGATGCGCGTCTGCCACCTGGACACCTGCCCCGTCGGCATCGCCAGCCAGCAGCCCGCCCTGCGGGCCAAGTTCAACGGCAAGCCGGAGTTCGTCGTGACCTTCTTCGAATACATCGCCGAGGAGGTGCGTGAACATCTGGCCGCGCTGGGGCTGCGCTCGCTTGACGAAGCCATCGGCCGGGTCGAGCTGCTCGACGCCGAGGCGGCCGTGATGCATTGGAAGGCGGCCGGTCTGGATCTGTCCTCCGTGCTGGCCCAGCCCGACGTGCCCGACGACATGCCGCGTCGCCAGGTCACCGCCCAGGACCACGGGTTGGCCAAGGCACTGGACCATCAGTTCCTGGCGGCCTGCGCCGTCGCTCTGGACGAAGGCACCCCGGTCTCATTGGAATTGCCGATCTCCAATGTCGACCGCACCGTCGGGACGTTGCTCGGTTCGGAGATCAGCCGGCGCTTCGGGGCGGCCGGCCTGCCCGATGACACCATCTCGCTGACCTTCCACGGTTCGGCCGGGCAGAGCTTCGGGGCGTTCGTGCCCCGGGGCGTCACCATGCGCCTGTACGGGGATGCCAACGACTACTTCGGCAAGGGCCTCTCGGGGGGCCGCCTGATCGCCCGCCCGCCGGTCGGCTCGCTGTTCGCGGCGGAGGACCAGATCATCGCCGGCAATGTCATCCTCTACGGCGCCACCGGGGGCGAAGTATTCATCCGTGGCCAGGTGGGGGAGCGCTTCGGCGTGCGCAACTCCGGTGCCGTGGCCGTCGTCGAGGGGGTGGGCGATCACGGCTGCGAGTACATGACCGGGGGCCAGGTCGTCGTGCTCGGCCCGACGGGGCGCAACTTCGGCGCCGGAATGTCCGGCGGCGTGGCCTACGTCTACGACCCGGAGCGCACGTTCGGCCAACGGGTCAATCTCGAGCTGGTCGACGTCGAGCCGCTCGATGCGTTCGACAGCTTCACCGTCCGTTCCCTCATCGAGATGCACGGGGTGGAGACCGACTCACCGGTGGCGGCCCGTCTGCTGGAGTCGTGGGACACCGAGTCATTGGAATTCGTCAAGGTCATGCCCCGCCTCTATCGCCGCATCCTCGAAGCCACCCGCCTGGCCGAAGCCGAGGGCCGCCCGGTGGACGAAGCGATTATGGAGGCGGCGGCCAATGGATGATGGCAATGGGTAAGCCCACTGGTTTCATGGAGTTCGGCCGCGAACTGCCACGGCGCCGGCCGGTCAAGGTCCGCCTGCGGGATTGGCGCGAGGTCTACGAGCCGTTCAGTGCCGAGCAGACGCAGGAACAGGGTGCTCGTTGCATGGACTGCGGGATCCCCTTCTGCCACGAAGGCTGCCCGCTGGGCAACTTGATTCCCGAGTGGAACGACCTGGTCTACCGGGACGACTGGTCCGACGCCATTGAGCGCCTCCATGCCACCAACAACTTCCCCGAGTTCACCGGCCGGCTCTGCCCTGCACCCTGTGAGGCGGCCTGCGTCCTCGGCATAAACGAAGACCCGGTCACCATTGAGCGCATCGAGTACGAGATTGTCGAGCGGGCCTGGTCCGAAGGGTGGGTCGGCCCGCAATTGGCCACCTCCGCCACCGGCAAGTCCGTGGCCGTGGTGGGCTCGGGCCCGGCCGGCCTGGCGGCGGCCCAGCAGCTGGCCCGGGCCGGTCATGCCGTCACCGTGTTCGAGCGGGCCGAGAAGCCGGGCGGGCTCCTGCGCTACGGCATCCCGGAATTCAAAATGGAAAAAGCCGTGCTGGACCGGCGGCTGGCCCAACTTGAGAGCGAGGGCGTGGTCTTCGTGTGCTCCACTTCTGTCGGGGTCACCCCTGACCGTATGGCCGAAGCGTTTGAACCCGTTGAACCGGGCCAGGAGCGTGGCCTCGGCCGCGCCAGCGCCGCTGACGTGGTCGTGCGCTCGGCCGCCGACATCCGGGCCGAGTTCGACGCCGTTGTGCTGGCCGGCGGGGCCACACTGCCTCGTGACCTCCCAGTCCCCGGCCGTGAGCTGGCTGGCGTGCACCTGGCCATGGAATACCTCAAGCCCTCCAACCTGGTGCAGGAAGGCGCGCTCAACGTCTCGCCGATCAGCGCCAAGGGCCGCCGGGTGGTGATCATCGGCGGAGGCGACACCGGGGCTGACTGCCTGGGCACGGCGCATCGCCAGGGCGCCCTTTCGGTGCACCAACTCGAGATCATGCCGGAGCCCCCCGGTGGTCGGTCCGACGCCAACCCATGGCCCCAGTGGCCTCTCATCTTGCGGACTTCCTCGGCCCATGAAGAGGGTGGTGACCGCCTCTTCGCCGTCACGACCACCGAGTTCGTCAATGACGGGTCGGGTGCCGTCCGCGCCTTGCGGGGCCATGCGGTGGAGATGGGGGACGACGGGGGCCGACCGGTTTTCACACCGGTGCCCGGCAGCGAGTTCGAACTCCCGTGCGAAATGGTCTTCTTGGCCATGGGTTTCATCGGCACCGAACGCCGGGGCGTGGTCGGGGAACTGGGGATCGAGGTGGATGGACGCGGTGCAGTGGCGGCTGATCGTTCGTGGACCACCAATGTGGAAGGGGTCTTCGTGTGCGGCGACCAGACCCGGGGCCAGAGCCTCATTGTCTGGGCCATCGCCGAGGGCCGGTCAGCCGCGGCCGCGGTCGACCGCTGGCTGATGGGGTCGACCGCGCTGCCGTCCCCGCTCGTGCCCGGCCAATTGGCCCTTCGCTGAGGCCATGGCGGAGTTCCTGGCTCCGTAGCGTTGCGCTGCCCCTACAGTGCGTCGCATGGACCTCATGGCAACGCAGGAATGGCAGGACCTCACCACACACTTCGGCCAGGTGGGCCAGCTGCATCTGCGCGAGCTCTTTGCCGGGGATGCCGGGCGGGCCGACCGCATGTCGGCGGCGGCGGCCGACCTTCTTCTGGACTACTCGAAGCACCGGGTCACCGACGAGACCCTGGCTTTTTTGTTCGCCCTGGCCCGTGCGGCCGGAGTGGAAGCCCGACGCGACGCCATGTTCGACGGCGTGCACATCAACAGCACAGAAGACCGGGCCGTCCTGCACGTGGCCCTGCGCATGCCGGACAGTCCGACCCTTTCGGTCGATGGGCAGGATGTGACGGCCGATGTCCACGCTGTCCTGGCGAAGATGGGGGATCTCTCCGATCGCGTCCGCGACGGACAATGGGTGGGGGCGACGGGTCAACGGATCCACGCCGTGGTGAACATCGGCATCGGAGGTTCGGATTTGGGCCCGGCCATGGCGGCCGAGGCATTGGCGGACTACGCCGCGCCAGATCTGGTGAGCCGGTTCGTCTCCAATGTGGATCCGGTCGACCTCTACGCCGCTCTCAGTGACCTCGACCCGGCCACCACCCTGTTCGTGGTCAGCTCCAAGACCTTCACCACGCTCGAGACGCTGACCAATGCCGCCGCGGCCCGGACCTGGCTCCTGCACGGCCTCGGCCCGGACGGTGATGCTGGCGCGGTGGCCAAGCACTTCATCGCCGTGAGCACAAACGCACCTGCCGTGGCCGAATTCGGCATCGACGCCACCAACATGCTCGAGTTCTGGGACTGGGTCGGCGGCCGCTACTCCTACGACTCGGCCATCGGCTTCTCGCTCATGATCGCCATC
>Ga0302324_100007752_pt1 | contig 22764 bp, 18 predicted proteins | sample Palsa_T0_1_FD_201949 | JGI IMG/M metagenome (GOLD analysis project Ga0302324, IMG submission 201949) | Peat permafrost microbial communities from Stordalen Mire near Abisko, Sweden - Palsa_T0_1 | ecosystem: Environmental > Terrestrial > Soil > Palsa > Peat permafrost | place: Sweden: Abisko...
GTTCAGCCTGAATCCGAAGGCCTTCGGAAACCAATAGGTGAATCCGGCCATAATCCCGAAAAGCACGCCCCCAATCGCCGTGTTGTGAAAGTGAGCGACTAGAAAGAGGCTGTTATGGAGGACAAAATCGGCGGGCGGAATGGCCATGAGGACCCCCGTCATACCTCCAATCACAAATGTCACCATGAACCCTAAGGCCCAATAGACCGGGACGGAGAATCTGATGCGCCCACCGTAGAGCGTGAAAATCCAATTGAAAACCTTCACACCCGTCGGCACCGCGATGATCATGGTCATGATTCCGAAGAAACCATTCACATCGGCGCCGGCACCCATGGTGAAAAAATGATGAAGCCAAACCAGAAACGAGAGAACGCAGATGGCCATCGTCGCGATTACCATTGATCGGTAGCCGAAAAGTGGTTTGCCAGCGAACGTGGCTATGACTTCCGAGAACACTCCGAAAGCCGGAAGAATTAGGATGTAGACCTCCGGATGACCCCAAATCCATATCAGGTTGATGTACATCATCGGATTGCCACCGAGGTCATTCGTGAAGAAGTGGAAGCCGCAGTACCGATCAAGCAGCAGCATGGCAAACGTCGCGGTGAGGATGGGGAAGGCGGCGACAATCAGCAGGTTGGCCGCCAGAGCAGTCCAACAAAAGACCGGCATGCGGCTATAGCCCATTCCTGGCGCGCGCAACTTCAGGATCGTGGTCGTTAGGTTGATTCCGGACAGAAGTGTTCCGAGACCCGATATTTGCAGCGCCCAAAGGTAGTAGTCAACGCCGACGCCGGGAGAATACTGAATCTCGCTCAACGGGGGGTACGCGAGCCAGCCTGTGCGGGCGAACTCTCCGACGAATAGCGACGCGTTGACCAGCAATACACCCACGGCGGTTAGCCAGAAGCTGACTGAGTTCAGGACCGGAAAGGCAACATCTCGAATCCCAAGCTGCAGGGGTACAGCGAAGTTCATCAAGCCCACCACCGCGGCCATGGCGACGAAGAAAATCATAATCGTGCCGTGGGCCGAAAATACCTGATCGTAATGCTCTGGCGGTAGGTAGCCTTGCGCGCCCCCCGCAGCTAATGCCAGCTGTGTTCGCATCATGAGCGCATCCGCGAAGCCACGCACCAGCATGACAAGTGCGAGGATCATATACATCACGCCAATGCGCTTGTGGTCAACGCTGGTAATCCATTCCTGCCACAGATAGGACCACCAACCCTTGATCGTCACTGTGAGGACAAGGATGAAAGCGAATGATCCAACGACGGCCGCCGTGATCATCACAATGGGTTCACCGAACGGAATGGCTGCCCAAGTCAACTTCCCGAACATCTCACTGCTCCTACGGCTGGGCCGCCGCGGTTGGGGTGTGGCCGGACGCTATCGAATCGAATAGACCCATGGAGACGGCGCCGAACGTTGTCACGCCTCGAGCTCTAGCGGGCTTTGATAGGTCGGCGAAGCTGTTGGCATCTAGCGTTTTACCTGCCTGTCGCACAGAGGCGAGCCATGCCTCGAAATCCGCCCTCGTAGTAGCGATCAGACTGAATCGCATATCGGAGAACCCATCGCCACTAAACTGCGCTGACATTCCCTCGTACATACCGGGGTGTGCGGCTAGCAAGTTCAGTTGCGTCGTCATTCCCGGCATCGCGTAGATCTGGCTTCCTAACTGCGGCACGAAGAAGCTGTTCATCACTGTCGTTGAGGTGATTCGGAAGTGAAGCGGAACACCAGCGGGGACGTGAAGGTCATTGACGCTCGCGATACCTTGCGCCGGGTAGATGAATATCCATCTCCAGTCCACTGAAACTACGTCGACATCGAGAGCCGGAACTTCCGACTTCAGAGGCAGGGGTGGGTCTAAATCGTGTGAGCCAACCCACGCAACTCCACCGAGAAACAGAATAACGAGCGCAGGAATGAACCAGACGATGAGCTCGATCCGACCGGAGTGCTCCCAGCTGGGAAGGTATGTCGCGCGTCTGTTCCCCGCACGGAACCACCACGCCGTGGCGATGGCCATGAGAATGACAGGGATGATGACCGCCAACATTATGGCGGTAGCGTCGAGGAGAATCAGGCGCTCGGTTCTGCCAACGGGCCCTTGTGGGTCCAGTACTCCGCCGTTACACCCGACGAGCGCTGTCGATGCAAGTACGGGTATTGAAACGTGAAGCGACCGGGAACGAGACACCGTATAAATGGTTCGCACTCCGATGAACTGTCCCAGCCAGCGCCATAGACACGCGTGGCGCCGCTGAAGTAACCACTTCTGGTTGGTCGGCGTGCCTGAGAGCCGAGAGTCTAGGACACGATCGATGGTGGCACCGAGCCCTTGATGAGTCTTTGCAAAATCGATCGCTCTTGAGAATACCGGCCGGCTCGGATCAGACGACCGCTTCAGCCGTGCCCCGCCGGCGTGAGGTATTTCGCAGCCGCATATGTTGCTCGAAAAGCGCAAAGGTAATAGGTTTTTCGCAAACGTTGGGTGGCGATTGATCTACTCTCACGATGCGGTCAGCATCCGGGAACAACTATGAGCAATGTGCTAGGTACAGTCATTGAAGCGCATGACGGAATGGAGCGTTGGCGCCGAATGAATGCGATCCGCGTTCCCGAGTCAGTGATCGGCGCGATTTGGTTTGTTAAAAGTCGCGGTGACGTTCATGTCAAATGAGAACAGGTGCCCTGCGTTGTGGCCCCATCCAGGAAGTGCTGGTGCGGGCCAAAGGTTGAACCGCGATTGGTGGCCTAATCAGCTGAACCTTCAGGTGCTGCGACGAAGCTCGTCCGCGTCTAACCCATTGGGAGCGGCATTCAACTACGCGGAGGCCTTTAAGAGTTTGGATCTAGATGCCGTGATCAAGGATCTTCATGTGTTAATGACAGACTCGAAGGAATGGTGGCCCGCTGACTTCGGCCACTATGGACCCTTCTTTATTCGCATGGCCTGGCACAGCGCGGGAACCTATCGAGTAGGCGATGGTCGCGGCGGCGCGGGATCCGGTCAGCAACGCTTTGCGCCCCTTAATAGCTGGCCGGACAACGTTAACCTCGACAAGGCGCGCCGGCTGCTCTGGCCTATCAAGCAGAAGTACGGCAACAAGATCTCATGGGCTGATCTCATTATTCTCACGGGCAATGTCGCCCTGGAGTCGATGGGATTTAAGACCTACGGCTTCGGAGGCGGTCGGATAGACGCCTGGGAGCCTGACGAGGACATATTTTGGGGACCTGAGGGAAAGTGGCTTGCCGACGAGCGCTACAGCGGTGAGCGCAACCTGCAGAATCCGCTGGCTGCCGCGCAGATGGGGCTGATCTATGTAAACCCAGAAGGGCCGAACGGCAAGCCGGATCCTGTCACAGCCGCCCGCGATATTCGCGAGACCTTTGGCCGCATGGCGATGAACGACGAGGAAACCGTTGCGCTCATTGCAGGAGGGCATAGCTTCGGCAAGACTCATGGCGCCGGAGATCCATCCTTAGTCGGTCCGGAGCCGGAGGCCGCTGGCATCGAAGCCCAAGGTCTGGGCTGGTTCAGTAAGTTTGGTACTGGCAAGGGCGGGGATGCAATCGGCAGCGGCCTGGAGGTCACCTGGACGCGAACACCGACGAAGTGGAGTAACGGCTTTTTCACAAATCTGTTCGGCTATGAGTGGGAGCTGACAAAGAGCCCGGCGGGCGCGCATCAATGGACGCCCAAGGGTGGCGCCGCTGCCGGCACCGTCCCGGATGCTCATGATTTATCGAAGCGGCATCCACCTTCGATGCTGACGACTGACCTTGCCCTGCGGGCCGATCCCGTCTACGAGAAGATCTCAAGGCACTACTACGAGAATCCTGCGGCATTCGCCGAAGCCTTCGCAAAGGCCTGGTACAAGCTCACGCATCGTGACATGGGGCCGAAGGTACGCTACCTGGGGCCTTTGGTGCCGAAGGAGCCACTGATTTGGCAGGATCCGCTGCCGCCGATCCATTATGCTCTGATTGGCGGCCAGGAGATTGCCGCCCTGAAGGCGAAGATACTTGCCTCAGGGCTTTCGATTCCGCAACTCGTGGCAACGGCCTGGGCCTCGGCATCCACCTTCCGCGGTTCCGACAAGCGCGGCGGCGCGAATGGGGGTCGCATTAGCCTCGCTCCACAGAAGGATTGGAAAGTGAACGAGCCGGGCCGGTTGTCGACAGTCCTGCAGAAGCTGCGGGAGATCCAGGAGGAGTTCAACCGCGCTCAATCGGATCGCGGGGAGGTGTCGCTCTCCGATTTAATCGTTTTGGGTGGTGCCGCCGGCATTGAGACAGCTGCCAAGAAAGCCGGTTGCAGCGTGACAGTCGCATTCACGCCCGGGCGGGCGGATGCCTTGCAGGAGCAAACAGATGCCCATGCGTTCGCTGTCCTTGAGCCGACAGCTGACGGATTTAGAAACTACCTCGATGCGAATCAAAGCGGGTCGCCTGAAGAGGCGCTCCTGAATCGAGCCCAGTTACTGACGCTGAGCGCTCCTGAGTTGACGGTATTGCTCGGCGGCCTTAGGGTACTGAATATCAACTTCGGCCAGAGTCAGCACGGTGTTTTCACCAAGCGGCCCGAGGCGCTGAGCAATGACTTCTTCGTCAACTTGCTCGACATGAAGACGAAGTGGGAACTGTCCGGCGTATCCGCCGACACCTTCGAAGGGCGCGATCGGGCGACAAACGAGCTCAAATGGACCGGGACCCGCGTTGACCTGATCTTCGGGTCGCACGCGCAGCTGCGGGCCATCGCTGAGGTTTACGCGTCAGATGATGCAAAAGAGACCTTTGTGAAGGACTTTGTATCGGCATGGACCAAGGTCATGAATCTTGATCGATACGACCTCGCCTGATTTCCAAGACAGCGAGCCCGACGAGCCTCCCTTCTGACTGGATAAGCTAAAGGAAGCACGCGGCGGCGCATGCGCGCCTCTTGTCTATCACTTTCGGCCTGTACTGCGCGGCTTGCATGCCTAGTCTCGCAGTGACCAGTAGCGCTGAAAACGACTCCAATCCCGCCGGGGCCCACGAGATATACCCAAATTCGCTTATAGGTGCCGGGCCAACGCCGGGTGAAGGCGCTCAACTCTGGAGACGTGCAATCTCTGCACGCGCCGCGCTGACAAGCTCGTCATTGGTGTGTGCATGTCCCCACAATCCCCAGCCACCAGGCACGGCCTCCGTGAGAAGGACCCACGTGCGCTTGGCTATTTCTGGATTTCTGGCCGCGGCGGCCACCAAGTCGGTCAGTTGTTGCACCAGCGCGATCTGTTTTTCGCGATCAAGCGCGCCCTGGTTCGTTAGGACCTGAACTCGAACGTAGGTGTCATCGCCGTCCACGTTCGATATCGCTCCCGGCGCCATCTCATGGACAAACGCGGCCGTGTTTCTTCGAAACATCGGAATGTCTGGAACTTTCTCGATCCTCTTGATAAGCGCAGCCGCGTCTACGGCCAACTTGTGTACATCGGCAAAGGTGCCGCCCTTCGCGTAGATATCGACCATGGGCATGGGACAAACCTCCTGGATAGACTTCTATAGGTGGCTACTGCGCCAGCCCGCGGCATCTCCCCAGCCGAGCCAGAACATCGAGCTACTCGGTAAACGGTGCGGCCTGCATCATTTGGGTGGCCGTTGGAATCGGCTCACCATGCAGGGTGCACCCGTTGGAGCGCGCGATGTCATCGGTCCAGGTGAGAACTTGGGCTGCGGGATTCGCTCGACAATGCGCCACGAGGAGATCCCGAAAGGCGGTCTTGAAGTTCAAACGCGGATAGGCATCAAGAATGTGTTCGAGCACTTCTTTCGGCAAGCGCTCGATGCCCAGACCTAGTAAGTCCAAACCGGCTCCGAAATGCACCAGAGCGATTTCAGCCGACATGCGCGATGCGATGCCCGTCGACGTATGCAAAGCGATCGCCTCCCATACCCGCTCAGCCCGCTCCTCTGGCACCTTATGCTCCAGGCAGAACTTCCGCGCAGCATCCGCCCCGTCCACCTCGAATCGGTCCCCGCCGAGGTGGTTAGGCACTAACCCAAGGTCATGCAACATCGCCGCGCAAAATGCAATTTCCTCGTCAACTACAGTGCGACCGACTTGACGTAGGGCAAGGCTGCCAAAAACATAGGAGCGCAGACAATGATTAAACAAAAACAGAGGTGATGACGCCTCCAGCAGATCCAGAGCGGTGATTGCGAGTTCGGTATCTGGAATCGAGACCCCCGCGAGCGACTTCAAGCGTTTGGCGGCCATCGGGCATCCTCCTGCAGTAGAGCGCTGTATTTCACGCTCAGTAGGGTGCGGATTCGGATTCGGAGGCAAGGAACGTCCCGGCCTGCCGGGTAAACGACTCATGCCATTGAAAGAGAGAACCGTGCCCAGAGTCCGGGTATGTCAGCAGTACGGCGTTCGGTAGATTGGCGCTAAGCCAATACGAGTTGGCCACGGGAATCATTTCGTCAAATACCCCATTGACTACGAGTGTCGGATGGCGAATCTTTTTTAGATCCGCGAAGCGTTCGCCGGTCGGGCGTTCCCACTCTCGAAAGGCAGCCATTTGTGCTTGTGCCACTGCCGGCCCAGAGACAGGCTCCCGATCCTCCGGTCGGCGCATGAGTCTTTCGATAAAGGCGGCTCCAGCCTCTTGGCTAGAGGGAGTGGGCGCGAAGAAAATCTTCTGCAGCACTTGGTACCCCTTGAGAGTCGGATCCGACAGATGCTTTGCGACGCTCGGCTTATCAAGGTGCATGATGTCTTCACCTCCCCGTGGTGCCGTGCCGACGAGAATCATCTTGCGAAAGAGCGACGGGCGCTCCAGTGCCATCTGCTGCGCGACCATGCCGCCGAGGGAGAACCCCAAGACATCGCAAGTCTTCACTCCCAAAGCGTCCAGGAACGCCAAGGCATGCGCCGCCATGCCAGACATCGTCACAGGTACAGTCCCGGTGGATCGGCCAAGGCCCGCATTCTCGAACAAGATCAGTTCTTGCTTCGCCGCTAGCGCGTCAGTAACCGCAGGATCCCAGTTGTCGAGCGTTCCCGTGAAGTGTTGTAAACACAGGAGCGGACGGTGAGACGTTGAACCGAAGCGCCGGTACGCGTACCGCTCAGTACCGGCCTTCATGAACTGAGTCGGGGCTATCGTGGTGCTAGCGACTTGGTTGCTCGGCATAGGTCAGCGCTCCTGCATCAGGGTGTCAGTGGAAGTGGGTCAACTGCATAAGGAAGTCTCAGGGCGAATGCACGGCAGTCCGCAGCTAAGCGGGAGCCACGCCGGATGAACACATATCAGTGCCTCATCTCAAAACGTTCCTCCGAATACGCAACCGACCATGACGACGCGGCGGTAGGTCCGCGAAGCTACCAATGAGGGGGATCTCAGGGCTAGCGAGAAACGGGCGGGTTTGCAGTTTCCTCTTGAAGACGACTCGATTGCAGCGCGGCCTTGGTTAGTCGGGCTATGGCCTGGGTCGCGGCTGGACATCACTTTGCCAACCCCCACCTAGCGCCTTAAAAGTGGCAATCTGATCATCGACAAGCGCCGCGTCCAGTGAGGCAACCGCCGCGTCGAACTCCACAAGAGAGCGCTCGGTTGTCAGCAGGTCGAGCGGGCTCAAAGAGCCCGCTGCAAACTCTCCGCGAGCAATGTCGAGCGAACGGTGAATGCGGGCCTGGGCGGCAATAAGTGCTTGGCGTTGGTTGAGCGCGGCGCCGTAGGCGGTTAGGGCCTGCTCGGTCTCCTTCAGCGCCGTGAGCACTACTGAGTCAAAGGAGGCGAGCGCTGCCGCTTGTCCTGCCTTGGCCTCACGGATTCGCGCTCGAGCTCGCACCTGGTTCGGAAGCGTCCAACTAACCGACGGTCCGAGACCCCAAGCAAGCCCCGCGTTCGTAGTCAGCTGCGAGAGTTGCGGAGCCGCACCGCCGTAGAAAGCGCTCAGTCTAATGCTGGGATATAAATCGGCAGTCGCGACGCCGATTCGGGCCGTCGAGGCCGCCAGGCGCCTTTCGGCCTGACGTACGTCAGGACGGCGGCCGATGAGCGAGCCACCGTCGCCCACAGGTACGAGAGTGGTTAGGTGCGGCGGTGCCATACAGGCCTCGACATCCCACGGAGCGTTGGTTGGAGTGCGACCGAGAAGCGCGGCTAGTTCGAAGACAGCCGCGCGGCGCACACCCTCAAGCTGGGGGACTGTCGCCCGTACCTCCTCGACCAGAGCCTGCGCGCGCTCTACTTCGAACTCGGAATCCCCGCCAGCGCCATAGCGCTCTCGGGTGATGTCGGCTTGGCGAGTCACGATATCCAGGGAGTGATGTGCTACGCCCAGCTCTTCGCCAAGCGAGCAGACTTGCGCGTAGGCGCGGGTGGTCTGGGCCGCAACAATGACTCTGACCTCATCGCGCACCGCGGCCACCGATTCCGCGCTGGCATTGGCCTGCTCGATAGCCCGATGGATTCGGCCAAAGAGATCCACTTCATAGGACACCTCGAAAATATCCTCAAAGAGCCACAGCCTTTGCGGCCGGTGACCGTCGAGCTCCAGAATCTCCTCAGTGACCGGATCGCGCCCGTACACTCCGCCGGCGATCGCCTCGGTGGAAGGGTAGCGATCGGCGTGAACCTCGGTCGCCATCGCACGGGCCGCCGCAAAGTTGGCGTCGGCGGTGCGTAGGTCCCAGTTTGCTGAAAGCGCCTCCTGCACCAGGGCGTCAAGCTGCGCATCGTCGTATAGCTGCCACCAGTCATCGCGCGGCGGCGTCGCGGTTTCGAGCGTCGCATCGATTGATACTAGCGAGGTATTGCTGTCCGCGGGCAAGGTAGGCGCGTGGTAGTTGGGACCTACGTGACACCCCAGCAGGCTGGTCACAATAGCCGCCGCGGTGCCGTGTCCCAATCGCCACGGCGCGACGTGTTTCATAGCGCCCGTGACTCCGGAGCCTGAAAGAGCGGCGGCGCGGAGGCCGGACCTATGGGGGCGGCAGCTTTGGCAACGATTGTCAGCAGCGCCACCGTGCTGAGAAGGCCAACGGCCACAAAGCAATCCATTACCGCCTGCGTGGTCGCGGCAGCGCGGACTACGCCGCCGAGTACGAGTTGGCCGCGGTGCACGGCGCCAACTGGGTCAATGTGATGGCTTGTGGCGGCGCCATAGGCGCCTATCCTTTGTACAACGCGCAAGTCACCTCTGTGCACATGTAGACCGATTAGGTTGGATGCTACCTGCTCACGCACTCGACTTAAGGTAGTCACAAAGGCAGACCCGACTTCTCCTCCCATAAGCCTCGCAATCTGTAGAACGGCGCCAAAGGTGAGTGCATCCTTCGGGTTCAAGTGCAGAACGCCAAAATATATGACACCGGAGAGCGCAAAACTCTGCCCGACGGCCTGCAGGAGCGCGGATGGCAAGAACTGGGTCGATCCCCACAATGGAGTGAGATTGTACGCCACCATCAGGCATGCGACGCTGATGAAGATGAAGCCGATCGAGGCGACGAGACGTGCATCTGACCTGCGCAGCATGAGCGCCGCGAGTGGACAGATAATGAGCTGCGGGACCGCAATCCATATTAGCGTGTCGCCCACCTCCAGGTCGCGATACCCACGCACCGAGCCCAAGTAGAGTGGGATCAGGTAGCTCGTGGCCAGAATGGTTAAGCGTATGAACGCAATGAGCATGAACTGACTAGGCATTGGTGCGCGAAATACGACTTTCAGGTTTATGAGCGGGTGCGGCGTTCGCGCTTCATGCACAAAAAAGCCTAGTAACAAAAGGCCCCCGGCGAGAAACAGCGAGCAGATGAGACTGGAACTTAGCCAATCGAGTCGATTACCCTGATCGAGCGCGGCGTAGATTAGCGCCAGACCTACGCCGCCGGACAAGAGTGCATAGAAATCTAAGGGCGGCCGCACGGTGATCGGTTTGTTTACCATCCCTCGCCGCAGGCAAAGTGTCATGACCAATGCGAGCGGTACGTTCTGCCAAAAGATCCAGCGCCAACTGTGGTGCTCGGTATACCAGCCCTCGAGGGAGGCTGAAATATTGAGCGAGAGTTCAAGATTTAGAGCGTAAACCGCGATTCCATATGCCCAGTATTTGGGGGGCATATTGAGCAGGATGAAACTCAACGTCAGCGGGATGAAAACGCCCGACGCCAGTCCCCCGAGAAACTGCATCAAGAGGAGCACGGGTAACGTTACACAAAAAGCGGTCATTAGGGAGATGATCGCAAATAGGATAGATGCCCATATGAGCACACGGCGCGGCCCGTACGTTGCTCCCATCCACACGGCGATGAGTGTCACGAACATTTGCGCAACGGTTTGGGCCGTGGTGATCCACGCGCCTTCGTCAAATCCAGCACCCATCGCGCCCCGAATGTCGGCCAAGCCAAAACTCGACAAACGGCCGTTGAGCGTGGAGATAAATGCCCCCATCAGAACGGCGAGTAATCCCAGCCAGGGAATCGATGTGGGAGACGAAGGAAACGCGGGCGCAGATAGGCTGCCACTTTGCGGCGCCGCTGGTGCGCTCACGGGTGAGTTCCCCGAGCATCGATGCTAGCTTCGATGGACATCCCCGGAACGATTCGATTGGCAAGGCCATCCGCATCGTCGATCGAAATCTTTATTGGGATACGCTGCACGACTTTCGTATAGTTTCCGGTCGCATTGTCGGGTGGCAGCAGCGCGAACTCGGCGCCTGAGGCGGGCGCAAATGCAAGCAGATGGCCGCGAAGTCTATGGCCGGGAAAGCTATCGACGGTGATTTCGGCCTGTTGCCCAATCGCCATATGCGTAACTTGCGTTTCTTTATAGTTCGCGATGACCCATATGCTGGCTGGCGTCAGGGTAGTTACTTGCGTGCCAGCACCGACAAACTGCCCGGGCTTCACCTGGCGCTGACCTATGACGCCGTCCTGTGGGGCAATGATCTTCGTATATTCTAGATTCAGCTCCGCTACGGCCAGCGCAGCCCGAGCGCCATCCAGCGCTGCCGCGTTCTGCGCCAGCTGCCCGTCAATCACGCTGAGTTGTCGCTCCGCCGCACTTTCCTGCGCTCTGTTCTGCGCAACTTGTGCATCGAGTTGTGCATGGGTCGTCTCAAGCTTTTCGGCGATCTCAGTGGAGGACGAGCCTGTGGCAAGAAGGCGTGCCTGGCGGGCGAGGTCCCGATTGTTTTGCTCTCTCAATGCTTTGCTAGCGGCAACCACGGCGCGGGCGGCCTCGATATTGGAGCGCTGCAACTCCCTTTGAGCCTTGAGTGTTTGTCCTTGCGCCGTGGCTGAAGCGACGCTTGCAGCGGCTTGCGCGACTGCCGCGCGGTAATCAATGTCGACGAGTTGGACTAGTAGCTGGCCCCTGTGCACATGGTCATAGTCCTGGATCGGAATCTCCTGGATGTAACCCGCCACCTTTGAGGTGATTGGCGTTAAATCCGACTCGAGATAAGCGTCATTCGTTCGCTGCCAGCCCGCGCCACCTTCCCAACGGTTCCAGTTCCCCAAGACGATCGCGATAATGGCTGCCGCCACGATGAACACCAGGGCCCGCCAGGCGATCTCAAAGAGTTTGTTCCAATCCATCGTCGCCATGGCACTGCCGATTAGCTTCGCGCCGTCAGTTCCGGTGAATAGACGAAGTGAACGCCTTGCTTCGGGTTAACGATGGCATCAATCGCCGCTCGGGCAATCGTAGAGGCGGGATTGACCTTGAATCGCGGACCCAGAAAGGCGCCCAATCCTTTGGCGAGATTCAAGACGATGCTCTCTGCGATGCGATTCTCCTCACGATCGCCTTCGATAATCATGGGCCGCAGTATGGTCAAGCACGCAAATCCTACGTACTGAATATCCCTTTCCGTTTCACCCTTAGTCCTTGCATAGAAAAATCGGGAGGCGGGTGAAGCTCCGATGGAAGAAACGAGGCAGAACGCCTGAGCACCATGCTCGTGCGCCGCGCGGGCGAAAGAAAGCGGAAGATCGTGGTCTACCCGATGGAAGGCGGCCCGTGATCCAGCCCTTGCCATTGTCGTGCCTAGAGCGCAGATGACACCATTCACGGACCATCCGGCTACGGCAGAGAGCAGAGATTCTAACTCCGGTGAAACAGGATTAGTGAGTTTCGGATGGAGAGGGAGCGCCTTACGGGTCGGTGCAATGACTCCTTCCACTTCGCGGTCCTCAAGTGCCGCTCGCAAGGCTTCCCCGCCGACCAAACCCGATGCACCGAGTAACAGGAGACGAACCACGGTTAGGGGGACTCGAGTATTGCGGTGACGCCCAAGCCACCCGCGGCACAAACCGACACCAGGGTTCTACCGTGGCGGCCCGTTTGCTTGCCGTGCAAGGACAACTGCCTTGCGGCACCGGAGAGGATTCGAGCCCCCGTGGCCGCGAACGGGTGTCCGAGGCCCACCGATCCTCCGTTCACGTTTAGCCGCGCGCGGTCAATGGAACCCAAGGCGGCGGAGCAGCCGAGAGCGCGCTTGCAATATTCCTCATTTTCCCACGCGGCGAGCGTACAGAGTACTTGGGCACTGAAGGCTTCGTGAATTTGGTAATAGTCAAAGTCCTGAAGCGTTAGCTTGTTGCGGGCAAGGAGTCGAGGCACGGCATATGCTGGTGCCATCAATAGGCCCTCCGCCGCGGGTCCGAAGTAGTCGACTGCAGCTCCTTCTGCGTCTACGATCCAGGCCTGTGGCACGTGACCGTGTGACGTGGCCCACTTTTCGCTCGCCAGCAGCACCGCCGCCGCGCCGTCGGTGAGCGGCGTGGAGTTTCCCGCCGTGAGAGACCCCAGTCCGGATGTTCGGTCAAAGACCGGCGGCAGGCGTGCGAGCTTCGCGAGAGACGTATCAGGGCGCAGATTGTTGTCGCGGGTCAATCCACGGTAGGGGATTATTTCCTCATCGTAAAAGCCGCTGGCATACGCCTCTAAGCCCCGGGTATGGCTTGCGAGAGCGAGCTCATCCTGCGCCTCCCGCGAGATATTCCAGCGGCGGACCATTAGTTCGCAATGTTCCCCCATGGAAAGCCCGGTTCTGCGCTCATTTACATTGGGCACGGATGGGATAAGCATCGAGGGTCGCAGCCGCGACAACGCAGCCAAGCGCTGCCCGGTGCCCTTGGCACGATTCAGCTTTAAGACTAGCCCCCGCAATCGCTCGTCAATGGCAATGGGTGCATCAGAGGCAGAATCGACGCCGCCCGCAATACCCACCTCGATTTGCCCGACAGCAATCTTGTTGCCGATGAGAACTGCACTCTCAAGGGAGGTTGCGCAAGCCTGTTGCACCTCATACGCCGGGGTTTGCGGTGCGAGGCCGCTCGAAAGAGTCGCATCCCTCGTCAAGTTGAAATCGCGGGTGTGCTTGAGGACCGCTCCCGCCGCAACCTCACCCAATCGCTGGCCTTGCAATCCGAATCGCTCAACAAGTCCTTTCAACGTTGCGATGAGCATGTCGAGATTGCTTGCCAGAACGTAGCTCGTATTGTGGCGGGCAAAGGGAATACGCATGCCGCCTAAGATGGCGACGCGTTCAACGCTCTTCATCTTGATGTCCTCGCGGACTTAGGACTGATCGGCTTATTATCGATTTGCCCCTCCCGTAGCAAAGAAATCTTCGTTTGCGAGCACATCCTTGTGGGTTGGGCTCGTGTTCATCAAGTCGAAGACCTTGTCCTGGTACGTCATCCATTCCTCATGGGTTATCCAGCCGTCTCCATCTGCGTCGATCTTGCGCGCCAGTTCCGCGCTGCGTAGACCATCGGCGTAGCCCCCGGTTGCGAAGGACCCGATGCGCAGTTCGGTACGGCTGGCGAATATTGCGGTGCTTAGCTTGCCCCGTTTGTGGGTATCAAGAGCCTTAAATACCTTCTCTTGAAAGGCGTCCCATTCCGCTCTCGATATCGTCCCATCACCGTCTGTATCAATTAGGTTCATCATCTCCTTGGTACGCAGCCCAGCCGCATAGCCGCCCGTAGAGAATGACACTACGTCATCGGCAACGGCGCCCAGTGAAAGGGTCAGAGCGACCATGGACGCCGCAAGAGTGACGCTGCGGGGACTTCGAAGTGTTATCGTCATTTCTGGTCTCCTAGTTGAGAGTGCGAACAGAGTAGAAGGCAATCGCAGCAGAAGTGAGGCTCGCAAATCGATCGCACCTCGGTATGACCAGTGAGTTCCCCTGAGCCCACAATGCTCATTGTCGTCAAGGTGTATTTGCAGGACGTTTATGAATGTCGCCTTAGTATTCGAACCAACCCCTAAGCGCTTGGTTCTTCGCGTCGGTGAAGGGCGAGTACAGATGCTCGATCGCGACGTCAGCCGGTGAGATGAGCATCGACTTAGCGTGACTCAGCGCATCGAAGCCGTACCTGCCGTAGTAGTGGCCCATTCCGGCTGAGCCTGTGCCGCCAAATGGCATGGTCTCGACGAACAGGTGAACATTGACCAGGTTCACTCCGCCGCCACCATAAGACAGCTGACCAATGAACCGGTCGATGGTCTTCTGGTCGCGGCTAAATACGAAGCCGGCAAGCGCACGCGGGGTTGCCGCCATCCGAGCCATCGCCTCGTCGAAAGACTTGAAAGTCAGGATCGGCAGGATCGGACCAAAGATCTCATCCTCCATGATCTTATCGTCCCACGTGATGGGATAGAGCAGCGTGGGGTCGAGGTAATGCGCTTCCGGATCTGCCTTGCCGCCCGCAACTATCTTCGCTGGGTCGATAAGCCCGGCCAGCCGCTCCACTGCACGCACATTTATGATGCGCGAGTAGTCAGAGTTAGATTTTGGATCCTTACCGAAGAGTTCGATCAGGGCCTTTTTTGCCTCGGTGACAAAGTCGGCCGCCACAGACTCGTGAACGTATGCGTAACCGGGCGACGTGCACCACTGGCCACCCCAAGCCATCGCGCCCCACACGATCTTTTTTGCCGCATCGGGAATGTTGGCGGTCTGGTCAACAACCGCAGGATTCATACCACCGAGCTCAAGCAGCACGGGGGTGAGGTTTTCCGCGGCCGCTCGTGCGACGATCTTTCCGACAAACGTGCTGCCGGTGAAAAAGATGAAGTCGAACTTCAGTTTGAGGAGTTCGGTGTTCTCCTCCTTACCGCCGGCCACTACCGTTACGGCACTTGGATGGAAGTACTTGGGGACGAGTTCCAGCAGCACACCGGTTGTTGCCGGGAGCGCCTCACTCAGTGTGAGGATGCAGGTGTTGCCTGCTGCGAGCGCCGCAAGAGCAGGGCGCACCAGTAAGAGCAGGGGTCCATTAAACGGGCCAATGATCAGCGCGACGCCATAGGGCTCGCGGTAGATCAACCCTTTGTGACCGGTTCTAGCGAGGAAGCGGGGCACCGGTGCTTCGACCGGCTTCATCCATTCCTTCAGCTGCATTTTCTGGACTTCCGATTCACCCGCCGATGCCTGAGTTTCGAAGATGTATTCCTGCGAGGCGGTCTTGAAGTCTTTAGCCATTGCCTCCTGGAGGCGCTTTTCGTTCTCTCTGATCATGCGGGACATGCGGTCGAGCTGCTCGACACGCCACTCGTAGCTTCGGGTGACTCCCGAGGCGAACAGCGCCTTCTGCGCGTCAACGATATCCTGGAACTTGTTCATTGGATCTCCCCGGAATACGCTTACAAAGCGCTCGCTTTGATCGCGTTGATGGCGGTGTTGTCCCAGTAACAGTCCAGGCGCGTTATTTTGCCGTTTGCGTTGTACCGGATGATGTACGCATGGGCGATGCGATCGACCTCGTCTTTCTTTACGACGCCAGGGACGTCGGCGGGCATCGTTCCGCCTAGCAGGGCCTGCACCGTGACGGCGTTGTCTATGCCCTTGATCAGTTCGACTATCTCGACCCCGAAGTCGGGCACCGCCTGTGGGAAGCCGCGCCAAATGTTTTCAAGGCCGCCCCGGATTGGCATGGCGCTGTTCTTGCCGTAAGGAAGGTAGCGTCCCTGTGCGCCGTCAGCGCAAAGGGCCAGCATGCCCTCGACATCGTGAGCGTCGTAGGCGGCGAAAAACCTTTTGGTGATCGCCTTCAGATCTGGGTTGTCGCTCATAAGACCTCCATCGGGGGGGGGCTGGCAGCGCGGCCTACGCCACTGTGAGAACCATCCGGAAGCGCGCCTTACCCGACATCATCTTGGCGTAGGCGTCCGCGGCCCGCTCAAGCGGCATCGTCTCGACCATGGCGGCGACATCGCTTAAGGCACTGAATCTGAGAGTCGCGTCACCGGCCTTTGGCGTGCCCGTCAGCGCACCGTCCACACCAAGTTGCTTGAACAGCAGCTCGAACGCCGACAGCTCGATGGGCTCGGCGGTCGCGCCGAGCGAGATCACCACGCCACCGCGCCGCAGGCCTCCGAGAGCGGCGGCGACCGCCTTGCCGCCTGAGGCGGTTGCCAACACCACCTGCGCCCCGCCACGCTCCTGAAGCGCCTTGGCAACGTCGGTTGTTGAGGCGTCGACATAGTGGTGCGCGCCCAGCTTCTTCGAAAGCTCGGCGCGCTCGCCGCCCTGGTCGATCGCAAGGACCTCGAAGCCCATGCGCTGCGCGTACTGGACGCCGAGGTGACCCAGTCCGCCGACACCGAACACCGCGACGAGGTCGCCAGCCCGCGCCGGAGAGTTGCGCAACGCGCTGAAGGTGGTGAGTCCGGCGCACAACAGAGGCGCAGCGGCAACGGCCGAGAGATCATCTGGCACTGCGATCAGCCCGCTGGCCTTGGCGATCATCATCTCGGCGTAGCCGCCGTCGTGCTGCACGCCGGTGTAGCCTTGGTTCACGCAGTTCACAAGGTCGCCATCGCGGCAGTATTCACAGTAGCCGCAGGCACCGCCGAGGAAGCCGATGCCGACCCGCTGGCCGACGGCCCAGCCTTCGACTCCTTGTCCGACGACATCAATGCGTCCGACCGCTTCGTGGCCTGGAACGCGCGGCCACTCGATGGGCAAGATCCCTTCAACTGTTGCGGAATCGGAGTGGCAAACCCCGCAGGCCTCCACGCGGACGCGCACATGACCAGGCGGTGGATCGGTGAGGGGCTTTTGTACCAACTCAAGTTTGCCCGGCCCGACTGCGTGCACGGCACGGTATGTCGATGCGCGTTGAACCATGGTGGCCTCCCTTGAATCTAACGAACCTGTCGAGTGGCAGGATTCGGAAGGTATCAATGCGGTTGACGTCCAGGCTTGCGGGAAACGTGCGGTTTTGCAGTTTCTTCTTTAAGACCACGCCGTTGCCATGCAGAAGGTTTCGATTTGCAACATGGCTACGTCGTAAAAAGGCTTGACTGCCCCTGGGCCTCGCAGACGAACGCAAATTCGTCACCTATCTACTTTAGGTCTTTAGGATTGGGTGCCCTCTAGAGGCTCTCTGCCTCTTGCGCCCCACTGGCCGCCGGTGTGGGAGTCAGACGCAGCTAGGAGCGCTTAAACCGATGGGGCGATATACCGAGCTTTTTCATTTTAGACTCAAGGGTCTGACGTGGAACTCCTAAGGCGGCGGCGGCGCCGTTCGCTCCAGCGACGCGTCCATTTGCCTCACGCAGCGCGCTCTCAATCATCGTACGCTCTCGACCAGCTATATCAGTTGTCAGTGCTGTGGTCCGAGTTGACACCTTTGGAGCCTCTGCTGCCAGCCAGCTCGGATCGACGGAGAAAGTCTCGTCGTCAGAGAGTATTACGGCTCGCTCTATTACGTTTTGGAGTTCACGAACGTTTCCCGGCCACGAATAGCCTTGAAACAGCTCCAGGGTATCCCTGCTAATACGTCCGATCCGCTTCCCGGATTTTTGAGCGTAACGCTCGACCAAATACTCAACTAGGAGCGGAATATCACTTGACCGGTCGCGCAGAGGCGGAAGTTGGATGGGGATTACATTCAGCCGATAGAATAGATCAACACGGAAAGAGCCTTGAGCGACCGCAGCGTTCAGGTCTCGATTGGTAGCTGCCAATATGCGCACATTGACGGGGAGCGCCCGTTGCGCCCCGACTCGATTGATTTCTCGCTCCTGGAGCACCCGCAGGAGCGATACCTGTGTCTCAAGGGGCAGCTCACCTATTTCGTCGAGAAACAGCGTTCCGCCTTGCGCCGACTCGAAACGACCCACGCGCTGTTGAAGTGCTCCCGTGAAGGCGCCTTTCTCGTGTCCGAAGAGCTCTGAGGCAATCAAAGACTGGGGGATAGCAGCGCAGTTGACGGTCACGAACGCGGAGTTGGCCCTTTTTGAGCGGCTATGAATCGCCCGTGCGACAAGTTCCTTACCGGTGCCAGTTTCGCCGAGAATCAGTACTGTGGAGTCCGTCACGGCGACCCTTTCGACTTGCGCGCAGACGCGTCGTATCTCGGGCGCGGAGCCCACAATTTCCTCGAACATGGAGGAGCGCACGAGGTCTTCTCGTAACGCGACGGTTTCGTTGCGCATCTGCTCCTCAGCCTGCTTGCGGTCTTCGATGTCCGTTGCCGTGGCAAACCAGCGCCCAACCGAGCCCGACGCATCGAGGAGCGGCTTGTGTTGGAACAGAAACCACCGATAGGCACCGTCTCTAGCAAGCAGTCGCAGTTCAAGCTCAAACGGCTTTCCTTTGGACATGCCGGCTTTGCGATTCGCCGAGGCTCTCTTCACATCATCGGGATGAATTCCACTGCGCAAACCCAGTCCCGGTGGCCCACTTTTCATTTCTTCTGACGTAACGCCCCGATAGTCCAACATCGTTTGATTGGCTTGAATCACCGAGCCGTCGGCATCCAGCACAAGCACGTGCTGCGGAAGGACATCAATGAGTTGACGCAACTCCCGCTCATCCTGCAGGCGCTTATTCTCCGAGTTCTTTCGATCCTCGATGTCGGTGGCGGTTGCATACCAGCGCGTTGCATGACCCCTCCCATCTAGCAATGGGTTGTACTTGATAAGGAACCAACGGTAGTTGCCGTCCTTGCCAAGAGCTCTCTGCTCGGTCTCGAACGGGACGTTACCGGCAAGGCCACGTTGGCGCTGCTCGCCTACTCTTTTGACGTCATCTGGATGAAATACACGCTCCCGAAATCCGTCAGCCCGAGTGTCGTCGAGGGACAGCCCCATATAATCCAGGGCGACGCGGTTTGCGTAGATTGGCATCCCGCGCAGGTCCAACACGATAATCGCCTGAGCGATCGCATCGGTCATGCATCGCAGCTCTTCTTCGGATTTGCGGACTTCGCGCAGAGCTTTGGCGAGCGCTTCATGAGACCACTGACGTTCGATCGCGAGCAGAGCGATATGGCTGGCCGATGCAGCCAGAGCAAGATCCGCTTCCGTGGGCACTTTTGGCTCGCGTGAGTACACCGCGAACGTCCCTAGAACCTGATCGTCCTTCGTCAAAATCGGGTGCGACCACGCTGCGCGAATCCCGCTTTTTAGGGCCACCTCGCGGGCATCCTCTAAGAGCCAAATCGGTTCTGTCGCGATGTCCTCCACAACCACACAGGTCTTCAGGCTTGCTGCTCTACCGCACAGTCCGACATCTGGACCGACCGGGCACGGCGAGATAAATCGAAGCCAGTCAGCAGATAGCTTGGGGCCGGCGCCTGGCCAGAGCCGCTTTCCATCCGAGTCCATCAGTAATATCGTGGTCATTGATGGAGAGACTTGATTGTCAACGGCTGTGCACAGCTGGGTCAGGATATCGGGCAGCCTTGCGCCGTCTGTAATCATCTGTAACGTGCGCCTTACCGCCGCGCGCAGAGATTCATCTCGCGCTCGATCTACGGCGGTCTTGGCCTGCCGCTTCGGTTTCTCTCCGTCTCTGCCTGACGGCATAAGTTCCTCGACGAGTGAAGGTCGGGAAGAAATGGCTCCGAGCAACACAAGAACTGTGCGCCTAGGCCATTTGGATGCCGTTGCCTCTGATTTTCATAAGCGTCGGGCAGATCGACCCTGCTGTTGCGAGCCTAACGCCAAAAGCTGTTGTTGATAATCGTTCGAAATGTTTATACATTCGATATCATTAGTATCGAATGGAGAGGCTGCCGTGGATCGTATCACCAGCTTGGGAGTGTTCACGGCAGCAGTGGAAGGAGGCAGCATTGCCGCCGCCGCACGCCGCCACAAGATGACCCCCGCGATGGCAGGTCGGCACATCGACGCACTCGAGAAAGCGATAGATGCTCGGCTTCTGCAACGAACGACGCGACGCCTACATCCCACTGATATAGGCCGAGCCTACTATCAGCGCGGACGGCGGATTCTCGAGGAGTTTGAGGAGGCGCAGCGCGAAGCGGGCGATCTGCAGGTATCCCCGCGGGGCACCCTGAAGATTACGGCGGCTTCCTCATTTGCTGCGTTGCACATGAGCGGGCCCGTCGCCCGATACATGCGAGCTCACAGCGGGATTCGGGTCGAGCTACTCACGACCGACCGCTACGTTGACCTCGTTCAAGAAGGCATCGACTTGGCGGTGCGGATCGGCCGCCTTCCGGACTCAAATCTTGTGGCACGTCAGATCGGCAAGTGCCGAATGGTGATGTGTGCAGCGCCCGCCTATCTTGCCCGCGTGGGTGAGCCGAGAACCCCAATCGAACTGCGTAAGCACCCGCGTCTTGCATATAGCGATGCTACATCGCCGGGAGACTGGACTCTGCGCGATGCGCGAGGTCGGTCGCACGTCATTGATGGGCCCTGCCAGCTTCTTGCAAATAATGTGCAGCTCCTCGTCGCGGTAGCGATCGAGGAGGGCGGCATCGTCTATGGGCCGAGCTTCGTCCTCGGAGAAGCGCTTTTCCAAGGCACCCTCGTACAGGTCTTGCCCAAATACACAGCTACCGATTTTGGCATATACACCGTTGTCCCATCTTCACGTTACATGGCAATCAAAGTACGCCACCTGGTCGATCAACTTTCCTCGGAGTTTGGCGAGAACCCGCCTTGGGACCGGTGGCTTCAACGGCGCGCAAAATAAACTGGCCCTTGCGTAAGCGCCATTCGAATGTCTACCGGTTGGTCGCACGGTAGTGGACCAGGGCCTGCCGGGGCGCGTGACACCGAGAACAGAATCGTCAAAGGTGGCCGAATCTGCCAAGACGGTCGAATCTGCCTTAGCTTAGATAGTATGCCCAGTCTGGCGGCGCTCGCCGAGCGCTGAGCACGCGAGTTTCGAGTGGCACTGGCGCAAGTGGCCACAGACAGGTGAAGCCACGGCGATCACGGTTGATCGTCGCAAGGGATCCTCCACGTGACTGTAAAACCACATAGTCCCGCGCCTTAGTGTTCCTCCAGACCGATGACGCTCAGGATTGACAAGCAAGCGTTGGGCAGACGGGTAGTTCTTCAACTGGTCGGCAATCTGCGGAGCGAAGATCTTGACGGACTGAAGGCGCAGATAAAAATCGCGGGTCGCGAAGTAGTTTTGGATGTGGGTGCGGTGGTGCTTATCGGTCTGGATGGAATTCGCTTTCTTAACGCCTGCGAGAGTGGCGGTATTGCGATTACGAACGCGTCCCCATACATCTCCGAATGGATGGCACTCGAACGCAGCACCGGATCAAGTGGGTAACTAGCAACGCCGTACCCCCGTCATCGCAGCCCGTTTGCATCGCATTTCAACATGCTCCGAAATACCGCTTTGGGGTGACGCGCAGCTAGGGCTTCGAGGATTTCTTTATCGGCCGGCGCCATTCTGGAGCGGGAGTGCGAGTTTCGGCTTCATCCGAAACGCCTGGACAGTTTTCGCCAAAACGCCTCAAATAGTCGCGCGTGATGAAGGCGTACCGAAGATCTACCGGATGATCGACCTGACGACCCTTCCGGAGCACTTTCGCAAGTATGAGTGGAAGGCGAAGCACGCACTCTTTGGGTACCCAGCGGATCGGTATAGCGATTTTTGCTGGATCAAAGAGCTTGAGAGCCGCGCTGGGTGGCTGCGTGAAGAAATCCTCGGGGGTGGCAGACCTCCGGGCTCTACCTCGTTAAGGACATCATACAGTGGGGCGGTAGTCAGAATGGATGCCTTCAGAAGTTCGAGGACGGAATCGGCAACATTTCTCTTTCGGATGCGATTGCGCACGTCGTGCACTCCCTGGCGGATCCGAAGAGTGCAATCAGTACTGCGACGCAGATACCCGGCCTTGGGCTCACCTACGCATCAAAGCTCCTCCGGGGAGAGTCCCGAGCCTCATCCAGCGAGAGCCCGAACCTCATTCCGGCCGAGGCCTAGCGGCGGGGACTTGGGCTCGATGCCCCGCTCGGTTCGCCCGGCTACGCCGTTGGGGCCTTACCCGGGAAGGCCTGGGGTGTGCGCCCGGAGGCTCTAACCGGGGAAAGCTTGAGGTGTTCGCCCGGGGGAAGGCTGTCGAGTGCTTGCCGGTGAAGTGCGGCCGGATAAAGCCGGTGCGCGGCTTTATCCGGAAAGACGGAGCTGCGGCGGCATCAAGCTCACTCATGCGCCGCTCGACTAGAACTTCGCGCCCTTCGTCACTTGAGTAAGAACTCAAACTCCCCGCGACTGGAGAGTTCGTAGGCAGTAATCAAGAGTTGATCTCGCATCACCTGATAGGTGATCTGCAGCGAGAAGGGACCACGCAGCACGATCCCGGCGAGCGAAGCTTGGGCGCTGAAGGCTATGCGGCAGTACAAGTCTTCGGGAAGGATAACTTCCTGGCCGCGAGGAATATCCCACAGTGATTCGCCCTTCGGAAACACGGCCGTCATATCGGTGGCGAACACCGTGGGGGTTGCAGGATCA
>Ga0302324_100007753_pt1 | contig 22759 bp, 21 predicted proteins | sample Palsa_T0_1_FD_201949 | JGI IMG/M metagenome (GOLD analysis project Ga0302324, IMG submission 201949) | Peat permafrost microbial communities from Stordalen Mire near Abisko, Sweden - Palsa_T0_1 | ecosystem: Environmental > Terrestrial > Soil > Palsa > Peat permafrost | place: Sweden: Abisko...
AAATCTATCGATCCCGACTTGCTATCGGGAGTATAATCGACTCAATCGAGCGGTCTCCACGGGGTGTTCAAATGTCGTTCCCTAAAGTACTGATCTCCCTAAGTTTACTAGCGCTGGCAATACCGGGGCTGGCGCAGACGCAAACTTCCCAGACTCCCGCAGCGCAGCCGCAAGCGTCGCAACCGCAAAGCACACAGCCAGCGAGTGCGCCCTCGACCAGCTCAACGCCGGCTCCCCAGCAGAATCCACCGGCGACGCCCGGTTCGACTCCCGCTCCGCCCGCAGACTCGTCTTCGAGCAGCACCAGCAGCAACGCGAGCCCCAATGGACAGCCTCCCATCCAGGAGCCGGACGATAGCAAGGTAAAGCACGATGGCGGCATCAACGATGTGGATGCCATCGGCAACCGCAAGGTCGGTGGCCGCGGTCTGGGCGACTGGTACTCGCTGGAGACCGAAATTAAGATGGGCAAGCAGTACTCGATGCAGATTGAGAATAGCGTGAAGATGGTTCAGGACCCGGTGGTGAACGAGTATGTCAACCGCATTGGTCAGAACCTGGTGCGCAATTCCGACGCGCAGGTGCCGTTCACGATCAAGGTTATCGACTCCGACGAGGTGAATGCCTTCGCGCTGCCCGGCGGATTTTTCTACGTGAACTCGGGGCTGATTCTTGCGGCGGACGAAGAGGCCGAACTCGCGGGCGTGATGGCGCATGAAATCGCACACGTTGCGGCGCGCCACGGGATGCGTCAGATGACGCGCATGCAATGGGCCAACATCGGCACGATCCCTCTGATTTTCATCGGGGGCGGCATTGGCTACGGAATCTACGAAGCCGCCGGGCTGGGCTTGCCGCTCACGTTCATGAAGTTCCAACGCAACTTCGAGGCGGAGGCGGACTTCCTCGGCCTGCAATATATGTATAAGACGGGTTACGATCCGCAGGCTTTCATCGCGTTCTTTGAAAAGATTCAGGCCAAGGAAAAGAAGAAGCCGGGCACGCTGGCCAAGGCTTTCGCTTCGCATCCGCAGACGCCCGACCGCATTGAGGCTTCCCAAAAGGAGATCGCGACCATCCTTCCGGCGAAGACGCAATACATCGTTTCGACGTCAGAGTTTGACGATGTGAAATCGCGGCTGTCAACGATCGAGAACCGGCACAAGGTGATCGAAGAGAAGGATGGGAACCGTCCCAGCCTGCGCCGCACTTCAACCAGTGACAAGACTGGCACCAGTGGCACGGACAGCAGCGACGATGATCGCCCGACGCTGAAGCGCCGGGACGATAGTCCGGACCAGACTCAACAACAACAGCAGTAATGGAGATTTGCGGGGATAAGAAGAAACCGGCGGCCTGCCGCCGGTTTTTTTATTGTTGTCACGTCGGCGACCACTCCCGCGATTACGATCCCGCGGCCACAGCTTTAACCGCGATGGTGGTGCCGTCGACTTCTCCGGTCACCTTTGCCTTCGCTCCCGCCAGATCGTTCAGCTTATCGAGGGCTGCCTTATCCGAGGTTTCCAACGTATAGACCTTGTCTCCGACCACCAGCGCGTACTTTGATCCATGCTTCATGCATGCGCGGGTGCATTCCGCGGCGCTGCCGGGCATTTCATGTTTTGCCCCGCACATGGCGTCGCTGACTTCGCCGGTCAATGTCTGACTCTTCCCGGCAGCCAGCGCGGGAGCCGCCGTCAAGCCGATCAACATCTGAATCCCAAGCACCGCAGCCGCAATTCGATTCGCTTTCATTCTGATGAATTCTCCTGTAAATCGGGGTGACACGCCAACCATCCTCTCGATTCTAACTTAACGGTCGCGTCACCCGACAACGTTTGTTGCTGCTACGTTCGCTGCTACTGCTGTCTGAAACGGATCTCCACGTCCACGGTTTTATCCTTCGCATCGGGCGTCGCATGAATGGTGGCACCCCAACTCAAGCCGCGGGGCAGCAGTTGCAGGGTATCGTTTCGAAACTTATCAGGGTAGTCCGCATTGTAGGGTTGGCCTTCGCGCAGACTCCACGCCGCCAGCATGCGAGCTTTGGAATCCGTGTCGAGTCCCAGAATGTCCAACTCGCCCATCTTGTAGAGGTCGCCTTCGACCACTTGGATGTCATAGTTCACTGTGCTTTTCTCGTCGTCGAATTGAGCCTCGGGCTTGATCTGAACCACCATGTATCCCCGGCTGCGGTAGAGTTTGGCAACGTTTTCGAGATCGCGCAGAAAATGCACAGCATCGGCTGGCTGACCGACCGGCAGGTGAAGAAGAGGTGCGATTTCGGCGGTGGTGACGGCCGAGTTGCCCTTCCATTGCACGCCGGAGGTGGAATAGAGTTTGCCCGGAGTCACCGGAATGATGGCATCGACCTGGAACTCGGCCGGATCCTGCGCATCTCGCGCTGCAGCCGGTTCCGGCACCACCCGGGCATCGGACGTCCCAAACGCGGACTTCAAATATCCGCGCTGCAGGTATACCGGCAACAAGTCAAGCTTGGCGGTTGCGGCGAGCGCGGCGCGCCCGTATTCCGCGCCTGTGAGGCGATGCGCCGCGGTCGTGAGCAGAGCTGCTTGCTCCGGTGAAGACCCGGGAAATTCGACAGCGCGAATCCGAATGCTAACTTCTTCGACGCGATAAACGATTGCGGTCAGGGCTCCGCTCGACTCGTCTGCCTCGCGCAGAAAAGTTACTCGCCCGGGAAAATGCTTGTCGGTGAGGATGGATTGCAACGCCTCAGAAACCCGGTCTGAAAGATTGCCCCCCAGTGGCAGCAACTGCTTGAACAGCGGAACACGGGTTTGCAAAGCGGAGCGTAGCTCGTCATCGGTGAACCAGACAAAGTTCTCGAGCTGCGCGGGCACCAGCTTACTCTTTTCGGTATCCGCGAGTTGCAGTTCGAGCTTTACGCCTGCATTTGAGGAGATAAACGAATACACAACCTCGCTAAACACGCCGGAAGCGCCCAGTTTTTTCACCGCTTCTTTAAAATCGCCGTCGGCGGCGCTCTGGCCCATCTGGAGGCCGCTGGCCGCGAGAATCTCTTTGTCGGTATAACGCGCCGTGCCTGTGGCCTTCAGCGCTATGAGCTTATCGGCGACTGAGGAAGCCTTGCTGCTGATGGACTTCTTCTGCGCTTTGACCATCTGAACTGCGACCGTGGAAAGAAGTATGGGCAGGAAGAGGATGAAACAGCTAATCCTGTTCACTTGGGCCGCTTCCCAGCCGCGGTTGCGGAGAAATTCTTTTGCTTAACCGCGATGTCCATGAAGGCTTTGGCGGCGCGGCTGAGCGATTTGTCTTTGCGAAATACAATCGCCAGGTCGCGCCGGATTTGCGCATCCGCGAGCGTGATCGCAACCAGAGCCTTGGCGCGGATATCCTCCTCGATATTGGAGCGCGCGATAAACCCGACGCCAACACCGGCCGCCACAAAGCGCTTCAGCAGTTCGCTGGAATCGAGCTCCATGGCAAAGTTGGGCTTCAAGTGATGGTCGTAGAACAGGGCATCGAGCGCATCGCGGGTGTGGCCGAGTTTGGGCACGACCAGCGGATATGCCGACACCTCAACCACCGTAGCACTCTTCTTCGCCGCCAGCGGATGATGCGGCGCCGTGATCACGATAAGCTCGTCGCGATGAATCATCTGGGCTTCGAGCCGGTTGTCAGTCACCGGCAGCGAGACCACGCCGAAGTCCACGACGTTTTCGATAACGGATTCCAGTATCCTGGCATAGTCCGAACGTTTGATGCTCACGGCGACGTTCGGGTAGTCGCGCTTAAATTGTGCGAACACCTCCGGCAAGATGTGAAGACAGGTGCCTTCATTGGCTCCCACGACAATTTCGCCGCGGGGCACGCGTTCCGTCTCGGCAATCTCGTTGAGGATCGTCTTGCGCCTCTCCAGCGTTTCCTCGGCATACTTGAAAAACAATTTGCCGGACGCGGTGAGTGAGACGCGGCCTCCGGAACGGTCGAGGAGGCGAGCACCCACTTCTTCTTCGAGGGCGCGAATCTGGGAGGAAATAGCGGGCTGGGTGCGAAAACGCTTTTCCGCCGCGCGCGAGAAACTGGAGAGGCGCGCCACTTCCAGGAAAATTTCGAGCTGATCAAAATCCATGAGCGGCTGTGGCTATCGCGTACTGGCCCCACACACTATAGCCAGCCTGAGGCCTTCGCGGAAGAGAAATCAGAGAGGCCGGGGCTCACTGGGTGGGGCCCGTTGCCGCGCCTGCTGGCTCCGGCGCCAACCCCACCGGGTCGTTCTTGCCATGCTCCGGATCGTACTGGTGCTTTTCCATCCATTCCTTGTACGCCGCTGGCGATTCGGTTTGTAACCCGTTGCCTTGCCTGAAATAGGCAGAGTCTTTCATATCAACCTTCAGATCGCATGACACCGTTGAAGACGCATTGCCCAGTTTCGGCAATAGAATCTCCAGGGTCTCGTTGCGCTTCTTCCATTTTGCGAGGTAGGTCTCAAATCCAGCCGAATTCCTCAATCGCTCGGAACAACGATAGCTGTAGTCGAAGCCCAGCGGCGTGCCATTCTCAAAAAGATTGGCGCGGCCCTCGCCGTCGACCCAATCCAAGACTCGATGGTAGTAATGGGAATGTGAATTGTGTTCAAAAATGTGCACCCGCAGTGGATAGTCAGCGGGATTACGGGCGAATGCCAACGTTGAAAGAAGAGCGGACACAGCTAAGGCAACTGCCGGTTTCGAAAAGGAAATACGCATAGAAGCCCCCAGGACGGAGATTGAGGCCCGTAACGGCGCTATCGTAACCCGAAAGCGGGATTATCCGCAATGCTGAAAGCGGCTCCCGGTTCTGGGGTTCGCTATGCGATTTAGCCTTTAGACATTGATCACCGCGATGAGTTCCTTCACGGCCGCGGCGCTCCGATCTAGAGCTATTTTTTCCTCCGGTGTGAGTTTGATCTCGATAATCTGTTCGATGCCCTTGGCGCCTAGTTTTACCGGGACGCCGACAAACAGTCCGTGGATGCCATACTCTCCGTTGAGGTAGGCGGCGCAGGGGAGAATCTTTTTCTTGTCTTTGAGGATGGCCTCGACCATCTCGGTTGCGGCGGCTGACGGTGCGTAGTACGCCGATCCAGTCTTCAGATGCTTGACGATCTCGGCGCCACCGTCGCGGGTGCGCTGCACGATGCGATCGAGAGTTGCCTTGTCCATAAGTTCGGTGATCGGAATGCCGGCAACCGTCGAATAGCGGGGAAGCGGCACCATAGTGTCGCCGTGTCCTCCAAGCACGAAGGCGGTCACGTTCTCCACGCTGACTTTGAGTTCCAGCGCGATAAAGGTGCGGAAGCGCGCGGAGTCGAGAATGCCGGCCATCCCGATGACGCGTTCGCGCGGGAATCCGCTCATCTTGTACGCGGCTTGTGCCATCGCATCGAGCGGATTGGAAACGATGATGAGAATGCAGTTCGGCGAGTGGTGCACGACCTTGCCGACCACATCGTTCATGATCTTGTGATTGGTATTCAGAAGGTCATCGCGGCTCATGCCGGGCTTGCGCGGAATTCCAGCGGTGATGACGACGATGTCAGAGTTGGCAGTGTCTGCGTAGTCGTTGGTACCGAAGATCGCAGAGTCGCGCTTCTCAATCGGCATGGCCTCCAGCAGGTCGAGACCTTTTCCCTGGGGAACGCCTTCCACGATGTCGATCAGGACGACATCGGCCAATTCCTTCGAGGCAATCCAATGAGCGGCAGTGGCGCCGACGTTTCCAGATCCTACTATCGTTACTTTATTGCGCATTACGTTCCTCACTTGGGAAGAGCGTTAACCACTAAGGGCCCGAAGGTACGCGATGGACAAACCACGAACCCTCAATCTGCTGCCACCGCTACGCTCATATTGTCGATCATGGACGTTGCGAACTCGCTGGTTTTTACTTTGGTTGCGCCTTCCATGAGGCGCTCGAAATCATAAGTGACTTTTTTCTGCTCGATGGTACGCTCCAGACTGCGCTCGATCAGATCGGCGGCCTCGTTCCATCCGAGGTGGCGGAACATCATGACGCCGGAAAGAATGACCGAGCCTGGATTTATGACATCCTTGTCGGCATACTTGGGAGCGGTGCCGTGGGTGGCTTCGAAGATAGCGTAGCCGTCTCCGATGTTCGCTCCGGGAGCGATGCCGAGACCCCCGACCTGCGCGGCGCAGGCGTCGGAGATGTAGTCGCCGTTCAGGTTGGGCGTGGCCAGAACGCTGTATTCATCGGCTCGCGTCACTACCTGCTGGAAGATGGAGTCGGCGATGCGATCGTTGATCATCAGCTTTTTCTTCCACGCGCCTCGGCCGTGCGTGGCGTAGATGGAATCGAGGCAGTCTTTTACTTCTTTGTAGAGAGCCTGGCGGAAATCGTCGGTCGCGAATTCCAGGCCGGGCTCGATCAGGGTCGCATTCTCTTCGACCGTGAGATTGGGATTCTTGTCTTTGTTATCGAGGATCCAGCTCTCCCGCTCGGTGACGATCTGGTCGCGGAATTCTTCGGCAGCGAGTTCATATCCCCACTTGCGGAATGCGCCCTCGGTGAACTTCTGGATGTTGCCCTTGTGAACAAGGGTGACCGATTTTCTTTTGTGATCGAGAGCGTGCTGAATGGCCATGCGCACCAGTCGCTTGGTACCGGTTACGGAAATCGGTTTGATGCCTACGCCGGAGTCGAGGCGGATTTGTTTCTTGCCGCCTTTCAACATGTCTTTGTTGAGGAATTCAATCAGACGTTTGGCATCGGGCGTGCCTTCTTCCCATTCGATTCCGATGTAGACGTCTTCCGTATTTTCGCGAAAGATGACGATGTTCATGCGCTCGGGATGCTTCACCGGCGACGGCACGCCAGCATAATACTTCACGGGGCGTACGCAGGAATAAAGGTCTAGGATTTGACGCAGGGCGACGTTGAGCGAGCGAATGCCGCCTCCGACGGGCGTGGTCAGGGGGCCTTTAATGGCAACGCGAAATTCGCGAATGGCGTTCACGGTGTCGTCCGGGAGCCAGTTCTGGAAACGAGCCTTGGCTTTTTCGCCGGCAAAAACCTCGTACCAGGCGACCGAGCGCTTACCCTGGTATGCTTTTTCGACCGCCGCGTCGAAGACGCGGACGGAGGCTTTCCAGATATCGCGGCCGGTGCCGTCTCCTTCAATGAATGGGATGATCGGGCGATCGGGAACGCGATAGTTGCCGTTACTGTATTCGATCCTCTGTCCGTTCGAGGGGACAGGGACTCCGTTGAACGACGCCATGCGACTTGCCTCCAGGAGCTGGAAAGGAACCCACTATTATAAAGAATCGAGCCGGTGGAGCGCCGGGCGTTGCCGCCCGAAACAACGCTCGATGCTAGCGTTCGATTTTTGCCGACTTGACTACCACGTCTTTGTTGGGACGATCCTGGCGGTTGCGCGCGACTTTCGAAATCTTCTCCACGACATCGTAGCCTTCGACGACCTCGCCGAAAATTGTATGTTTACCGGTTAGCCAATCGGTGTTGCCGACGGTGATGAAGAACTGCGATCCGTTCGTGTTGGGACCGGCATTCGCCATCGCCAGTTTTCCCGCTTTGTCGAATCGATGCGGGGATCCTTTGGTCTCATCTTCGAACTGATAGCCAGGGCCGCCCATACCCGTGCCCTGGGGATCGCCGCCCTGAATCATGAAGCCGGGAATCACGCGATGAAAGATGGTTCCGTGATAAAGGGGATCGGTCGACTTTTTGCGCGATGTGGGATGGGTCCACTCGCGCTTGCCTTCGGCGAGCTCGACAAAATTGGCGACAGTCTTGGGGGCTTCTTTCTCAAACAAGCGGCAAATGATGTTGCCCTCGCTGGTTTCCAACACGACATAGGTTCCGGGTGTGCGCGTCATAGTCTCCTCGTAATCTAAAGTTGATCTTCTCAGGTGTTGATGTAGAGACGAGGCTGCCTCGTCTCTTCGACAGCCAGCGCGTTTCTAATTCGCCGGTGACTTGGCGGCAGCGGCAGGTTTGGGCGCTGGTTTGGCGGTGGTTGCACCGGCGCGATGAGTTTCGATGTGTGTGATTTTGATCGGCCGAAGAGGGGTTTCTCCGTCCGTAGCCATGCGGGCGATTTTCTTGACCAGTACCACGGCCGCGTCATCGCACTGGCCAAAAATGGTGTAGCCGCCGTTGAGGCTGGGATAGGGAACTTCAGTGATGAAGAATTGTGAGCCGTTGGTGTCAGGTCCGGCGTTCGCGTAGGCGAGACGTCCGGGCTTGTCGAACAGCAGGTCAGGGGACACTTCGTTCTTGAACTTATACCCGGGGTCGCCCGTGCCATCGCCTTTGGGATCTCCACCCTGGACCATGAATTCAGGAATCACGCGGTGAAAAACGGTGCCGTCATAAAGAGCCACGCCGTGCTTCTTGGCGTGGGAGACGGGGCTGGTCCAGTCTTTGGTGCCGCTGGCGAGGCCGATGAAATTCGCCACACCGATCGGGGCTATTTTCGGAAATAACGTGCAATGCAGATCGCCGGCCGTGGTGTGGATGATAGCAGCGGGGTCGGTGCCGGCAGCGGGCGCCGGACTGGCAGCCTTGTGGACTGGCGTCGCCGCCGATTGTGGAGTTGAGGCTGCCTGTGCTGCCGCGAGCAGGGAAGTGCAGACAATCAGGACAAGCGTATGCATCAGTGATCTCATGGATGCTCCGTTAAGATATTCTGGCAAGCCTCAATTGTACGACAAGGCATGCGCGCGAGGCGTGCCGTCTTATCCTTTGCCGGCTTGCATTTCGTGGCTGACTCGTTCCGCTTCCCGGAACACTCGGAGCAAATTGCCGCCGAGAATCTTGCGGATGTCGTCCGCGCCATAGCCACGATCCAGCAGTGCCTGCGTGATTTTCGGTAGATCGGCGGCGGAGTTGATGCCTTCCGGAGTGGCGCCGTTGACGCCGTCAAAATCTGAGCCCAGGCCCACGTGATCCATGCCAGCGATCTTGGCGATATGGTCAATGTGATCGATCAGCGAGCTCAAGGGAGGCCGAGGAAGTTTAGAAGTCCACTCCCGCTCGATGCGGTCATCGTCGATATAGGTGACAGTTTTTCCGGCGGCTTTCTGCTGATCGTTATAAGCCTTGACGGCGTCGCCCCGCTCTTTGGCTTGCGCCGCATCGGCCTTGCGGTAGTTTTCGTCGACAAAGGCGCTGTAGAAATTGACCTGAACAACTCCGCCGTTCTTGGCGACGGCGTGAAGCATATCATCGGTCATGTTGCGGGGATGGTCGGTAAGGGCTCGAGCCGACGAGTGCGAAGCGATGACCGGCGCTTTCGAGACGGCGATGGCGTCGTAGAACGTTTTGTCCGCGACGTGGGAGATGTCAACCAGCATGCCGAGGCGGTTCATCTCGAGAACGATCTGCTTCCCCCCGTCGGTGAGACCGTTGTGGTGCTCAACTTTCGGATTGTTGATGTCTCCGGAAGAGTCGGCAAACTCATTGGTATTCGACCAGCTCAGGGTCATGTAGCGAACTCCGAGCCGATAGTAATCGCGGAGCAGGCGGACGTCATTTTCAATGGAGTGGCCGCCCTCAATTCCGAGCAGGGCGGCGAGCTTGTGCTCGCGATGGGCGCGCTCAATGTCGTCGACACTGAATGCCATCATCATGCGATCGGGATGGCGAGCGGCTTGTTCATAAACAGAATCGATGAGATCGAGTGTGTGGTGGGCGAAGTGGCCCTGATTGGTTTCCGGGTCCACCCAGATGGAAAAGAATTCCGCGCCAAGATTTCCAGTCTTCGCCTTATCCAGGCTGATATGGCCGCGGTCTTTGGGATCGGTCGATCCGATGTCGTAGTTTTCGTCGAGAAAGCGCTGCGGAGTATCCGCGTGGGTGTCGATCACAATGGCGGAATTCTGAATCTCGAGAGCCTTCTTGCTGACGGTGGTCTGCGCGCAGACAGGAAAGGCCAGAGCGAGTAAAAGCGCGACAGCTATGATTTGCCGGTTCATCCGTAGGTTCTTCATGGACAAAATTCTATACGAGACGGGGTCAGCGCAACGCGGCAAGCGCTTGCTGAACACATTCCTCAAGCGGCTGGTCGGTAGAGATCGTCGTCCTGGGATAAGTGATCGATTCGAAGCGAGCCTTTACTTCCAGGTATAGGGCGAAGGTTCGGTTACGCGCGGGGTGCGAGGAATCGGGCTTAAGATCGAGACGCTGGCGCGCGGTTTCGTCCGAACAGGTGCACTCAATAATTGCCCATGACTGACCGAGTTCGCGAGCAAATGTGAGAACGCGCTCAATCTGGTAGCGCCGCGAAAAAGTGCGGCCGTCGAGAAACAGTTTACGAGCGGGATTGGCTTGGAGCAGGAAACGCGCAGCCTCGAGCATGACTTCCTGCACGAAGTCGTCCTGCTTGACGGAGTATTCGATATCTACCGCCGAGAACAGGGCGGCGCGAATCTCGTCTTTGCTAAGGAGCGCGCCTTCCGTGTGGTGGGCCAGTTCGCGAGCGAGGGTGGTTTTACCGGTTCCCGGAAGCCCGGCCATCAAGACAATCATGGGTCAGAGAATCATTGGTCAGGGAATCATGGGTAAAGATCGAACCTGTAGAGATTGTAGCGGAAGCCGAGTCTGGCTCCGGGCTCAGTTTGTGTCGCTTATCGCGCTGGCGGCGGTGGTGACTGGCGCGGCCGCTGGTTCTTCGCCTGGAGGAATCGGGAAAATAGTCTGGGTCTGCCGCCAGTCACTATAACGGTCGGAGACCATGATGTGAAACACCCACTGGTGGCGCTCTTCTTCAGGCTCGACCAATCCGAGGGCGTTCAGATAAAACAAGTAGTGCTCGACGAAGCGGATCTCTTCTTTGGTCATGCCGCGGCGCTGCAGATCAACCGTGATGCCGGCAAGATGGGAAGAGGCGGTGTCGCCATCCGCAGGAGCGGCGTTGCGATTGTGGCGCCGAAGTTTCTTCTGCACCATGACGGTACGGACGGCAGAGTTTAGCTGAATCTGATCATGGAACTGGCGGTAATAAACCTCGGAGAGGTCGTCGACGAAGTCGCGCGTCCAGGGGCGGCAGTAGCGGCGCGACGGATCGAGACGTTTGTCAATTCGGAGCGTCTCGCCTTCTTCAATCGGGACCAGTTCATGCGACGCTTTTAGTTCTTCAAGTTCGTCGTCGTCTTGAATACGCGGTAAATCCAGACGGTTGATTTCCTCGTTCTGGCGGAGCAGGGAATCGTGCGAAGGACGGAACAGCGGATTCCAGAGCAGGCCTCGAAGGCCGTGGAAATGAAAGGCATGCAGAATGCGGTGGCGATGATGATCGACGTGGCGCAACGCAAAGGCGGTTCCGGGTGCGGCGATCAGAACGAAGAGTGCGAGCATGATGGGCGTAACCACCAGTGCAAACGCCCGTTTGTAGGTCTTCAATTCTGGCGTTATCCAGCTCGGCGTTATGAGTCTTCGCTTCATTGCGATCAAATCGTTTGCGTCGTTTGAACAATTCTGGAGACTGTGCAAACAATGGCCAATTCCCCGAGAGGAGCGGCAATTGTAACCCACAGATGAACAGTCTTGTGAAGGATTCCGCCTAAACCCCGTTACTTAGGCGAGTTAGGGGTGGTTACCAGACGGTAATCCATTGATTTTGGTTACCAAAACAGGAAATGCGCGCTTTGGGTATGACTAAAGTCGCTGTTCTGGAGATGGCCATCGAGTCGCGGAACCGTCTCACGCTATGCCGCGGGCGTTTTGCGTGAGAATAGAAGTCAAGGCGGGCTTGCCAGGCGGCGGTGCAGTTTGAAAAGAGAAGCGAGCCACATGTGGGATTACGGCCGACAAAACCGCAGGTCCTTCGCTTCGCTCAGGAGTCAAAGTTTTATTGGGTCAGGATGACGACCGACCGAGCCACTACCTTGCCTCACACCACGACAGGAACGCGCGAAAAGCGGCGCCGCGATGACTGTACTGCGCCTTTTCCACCGCGCTCAATTCGGCAAAGGTTTTGCCGATTTGCGGGAAACAAAAAAGTGGATCGTATCCGAATCCGTTCTCACCCCGGGGCGCGTGCAAAATGACGCCTTCCGCAGTTCCGCGAAAGGTTTTGATATTATGGCCGTCGCGAGCCACAGCCAGGACGCAGATGAAGCGCGCGGTGCGTTTCGGATCCGAAATCCCTTTGAGTTCGCGCAGCACACGCGCGTTGTTGGCTTGGTCATCGGTGTTGCAATCCGCCAGGTGCGGTTGATCCGCGGCATAGCGCGCGGAATGAACGCCGGGCGCTCCACCGAGCGCGTCAATCTCCAGACCCGAGTCGTCGGCGAGGACCAGTTCGCCAGGAGCGGCAAGGCTGTACGATTCCGCCTTCTTGCGCGCGTTCTCCTCAAAAGTGATGCCGTCTTCGACGACCCGGGGCAGAGAAGAAAACTTTGGAATGGTTGCGATGGCGATGTCGAAGGGCGCCGCAGCTGCGGCGAAATCGCGGATTTTCCCGGGGTTGGAAGTTGCCACCAGAATCGTGCGTGGTTTCATGCAGTAGGACTCGCGGATTCTGCCGGCCGCGCACGCAATCGGCGCGTCTTGAACCAGGCGATTACGAGCACAGCAAAGCTGAACAGTGAGACGATGCTTCCGGCCAAACGATCGATCGTCCGGCGAAAATAAATGTATATATCGCTGTCTCCGGGCGCAATCGGAATGACGATCAGGCCTGTGGCCTCGGTTTTCTGCGTCGCGACGGGCTTGCCGTTGACGACGACTTGCCACGCGGGATAGCTGAAAAGTCGCACTACTACATTTTGTGGCGCGGCAGCCTGCACCATGAAATGCTTTTCCGTCGGCGCCCACGCGAATATCTGGGTGCGAACCGGCGCTCCCGAGTCGTCGCTGACGCGCGGCAGAGCCTTGTTCAACTCCGAGGCGTCGGCCCCGGCCGGGACGTATTCGTCGGTGCCTTCATAGCCGGTGCCGTCGGCGACGGCAGTGCTCATCTCGCGGATGTCGGCGGCCGTGTCCCACCAAGGGGGCTGGAAGCGATATCCGGCAACAATCACCGCGGCCAGCAGAATGCCGGAGGCCAGCAAGCGAGCAGTCCAGCGCCTGGTCGCCATGGTCAGAAGCATCGCCAATGCGGCATTCATGCATAGCAGCCAGCGAAACGGAAGTTGCGCAAACCGCAGCTTCGGCAGATGCTGCCAGAGCAAGTTGCTCACAGAGAACATGAGAAATATGCTGCCCGCGCCCCAGCCAGCAAGCAGCATCCATGGGTTTTGGCCAGTGCTGGGGGGCAGACGATTTGTCCGCCGGCGCCGGCTACCCCATATCGCAAGAACGAGGACGCCGATTTCGGCAAGGGCCACAGTTGAAAGCAAAAGATTGAAGCGATTGTGATCTGAATCGGCGATGGTGGTGAAAAGAAAATTGTCCTGCGGCCGCACTCCCGGTGACATCACTTGATCGAGATTGATCCAGCGCTGTTCGTAAATTGCCGGCAGCAGATAAAAAGAGGCAAGCCCCGCTCCCAGAAGCACGGCCAGCGTAGTTCGGATTAAGGTCCGAAGCAGGGGACGCCAGAACTGCGCGCTCCACAATCGTTCGTCCGCCGTCCCACCCGCAACCGCGGTGGCAACCCTGCTCGCACTGACGAGCAAAACCAGCCCGGCGGTTGAATAGTGGACCATTACAGCCGCAGGTATGTTGGTCAGCCACGCTCCGGCGAGCACGAGACTCAACCACACTGTCGTACGACAGCCGGGTTGGTCGAGCCGAAGGATACAAAGCAGAAGAAGAGGTAGCAGGGCCGCCGCCAGCAGTTCGGCGTATGCGCTCCGCCAGTAAACAATCACCAAGTGATAGGGATTCAATGCGTAAAATACTGCGGCAAACAACGCATCCGTAGCTGATAGCCACTCGCGGGCGAGCCGGTACATAGCGGCTCCGGCAAGCACGAGCGCGAGCCAGCAATACGCGCCCGGCACCATCTTCCAGGGCAGTGTAGCGCCGAGGGCAGCGCCCAGAGTCCACGAGGCGGGCGGATAAAACAGGAAGCGGGCCTCACCGTAGCCCCATTGTGCCAGCGCCGCCCAGCGCGGATAAAGAATGCCGTGCTTCCATTGGTTGAGCACGTCCATCCACGAAAACACGTGGAACTCGAAATCATGTCCGGATGGAATGTGCCAACAAAAAAAGGGAGCAATGGCCAGGAGACAGGCGCCCCCCAGCCAGACCCAACGCGAGATCGAAATTCTGAGCAATGAGAGGTTATCCCGAAGAGACAAGGCTTGCCGTGTCTGTGGCGCCACTGGAAACGGGGCAAGCTGGGTATCTCCTGCGCAGGGCAATTCTATTGCATAAGGAATATTTGGGAAAATTAACGGAGCAAAATCATTCCGGAGGGGATGGGACGAGGGCGACCCTAAAGACAACATGCCAAAGCAGGCAGGCGTCTATAGGCTGACGTTTATTGGTTGACGTTTATTGGCTGACGTCCGCCGGAGTGCGCTGGCGGTGGAGTTCGGAGAGAAAAGCCTCTTCGTCGAGCGCGCAGCCGCTCCGCAGCAATTCGAGAAGGGGATCTTCGGCCTCGGTTCCCTCGTTGCTGGTCGGGCTCAGGTCGACAGCCAGGGCGACAAGCGAACGTGGAGAAGTTTCCAGTTGCGGAGTGGTGCCGGGCTGGCCGGTGAGGAACTCGATGAATTCGCCGACGCTCTTGCGCTGTTCTTCGGTGCGGGCAGGGAATTCAATGCCCATGCCGTGTCCGGGATGCATAACCCGAACCACGCCTTCGGCGTGAATCTCCATTCCAGCGGCGCGCAGGCACAGGTCGACGGCGGATGACTGAGGGAAGGGAGAGTCGGTCTGCACATAGCAGCCGCCCAGACTGAGGTCGGTGAGTTTGCATTGCGAGACCGCGACGGGTTCTTCGGGCAAAGCCTGGTGGGAACGCGCAGCCAGCCACTCGCGCATGTTCTGACTCATCGTGGCATCCATGTCGAGAAAGCGGAGGCCGATTTGACCGTTGGCCGTGCTCCAGGCAACTTCAACATCAGAATCAACAGCGGTGCCGCCATCGGGGAGCTCGAAGGAGACGCGAGCCGTGGCCGCGGATGGAAGCGGTTTGGCGGCCAGCACATCCATGCCGCCGGTGCTCAGGTCGAGCAGAATGCCTTCTACCGTATTGCTTTCGTCGATCCGAATCGAAACCGGGGCCTGGACAGCGACCCGCAGCGACTGCCGCCGTTCGCGCTTCAGCAGCGCCGTGGCCGCGCGCAACGTGTTCTGAGCCTGCTCCGGCGAAATGGGCTTGGTAAGAATGAAATGAGCTCCCGCGCCGAGGATGGAGCGGATCTGCGAGACATCCTGGAGCAAGGCAACCGTCACCGGCGGATTACGGTCAGGGCCACCGGCGAGACGGCAGGATTCGAGCAGCTGAGACGCCGTTTCAGGATCATCGAAGTCGACGATGACCTGATCGAAACGTTCCTCCGCCACTCGCGCCGAGGCGACATCGATAGCATTAGACCGATCAACCGCGACGCCGAACTCCGCCAGAACCTGGATCAGAGTTTCCGCCGTCGGGTCGTCCTTGGACACCAGAAGAGCCTGCAATATCATGGAACCGAGCCTCTCGCCTCGCTTTGCGCTTCTACGGCCAGCGCGGAGTTACGCTACGACCTGGCTTAGACGGCGAGGACTGAGCGCTGGCCTTGGCAGCCATCGCATTGGAATTTTCGTCGTCTACTTCCGACAACACTGCGCTATCGTCCTCGGTGTCAGTTTCGGCAAGCAAGGGCGCAACCTCGCGCAGTTTCTCGGCAGCTTCCTGCAGCATCTCGATCTGCTTGGCAAGCTGTGTGTGCTGCGCCTGCTTCCGGCGCAAAACCTCATGGATATCCTTCATACGTCCCCCTGGGCATGACTTTAGGTTTGGACGAAGGTAAGGTCAACGGTAAAGCCATCGTGGGTCGTTACTGCGGTAACGGAAGAGGAGGGGGACTTCCTGGTGGCCACGTTTACGACGCCTGGCTAAGGGCGCGAGGGAGTTGAGTCTCGGAAGGTTTTTGCAACTTTGTAACGACCCCTGAGGCATAGCGCACAGCGCCGGGCCAATGCTGGACGATCCAGTTGCTGGCTCTCCATGCGGCATCGCTCTTCGCGGGCAGGACACCGGAGACCAAGGGCACGAACGGCAGCCGGAAATAGCGAGTCCCTTCAACCCTGAAAGGCTGTGTCATCAGGGCAAGCTCTTCTCGGGTCAGGGGATGCTCAAACTCGGAAATGTCCTCCTGGGCCGGCAGCCAGCTGCGGATCCAGGCATACCACTTGGAGAATCGGATAGGCTCGCGAAGAATGATTACCCCGCCCTCGCGGAGCACCCTGCACATTTCGTCGCGCACAAGTTTTATTTCGAGATGGTGAATGAGGGCCATGCAAAAAATTGCGTCAACAGACTCATCCGGGAGTCCGGTTGCGTATGCGTCACCGGCCCTGAGGGTTGCCTCGAGATTGGCGTTAGACAAACGTTTCTGAGCGATGGCGATCAGGTCCGGGGAGATATCGATGCCGATGACACGAGCGCCGCGTTCGAGCAATGGGATAACATTCTCCCCTGTCCCGCAGCCGAGGTCGAGTACGGTCTTGCCGTGAACGTCTCCCAATAGATGAAAAGCGTACTCAAGTCCGTAGGGCGTATCTGCCGGGGGATTCAAGTAACGATCAATCTGAGCTCGTTCAAGGGGCTTCAGAACGACCTTCGCGGCCTCGCTCGCACTACGTTCAATCTCGGATTGATTGCGTTCTAACAATCGAGGGGGAGTCATGGTAAGAAGTCATAGTAATCCGAGTTGCCTTGACTTCAAAATCAAAAACCCCGCCTTGCGGCGGGGTCATGAGTCGAGTGTGCTGGGCGAATCAACAACCTAGCTTTAGGAGCCGATCAGCTTACGACGGAACATTCCAGCGATACCCACAAGCCCGGTTCCAAGAAGACCCAAAGTTCCGGGTTCCGGGATACTGAGACTGGTGCTTCCCGTACGGACGTGCCCGATACCCTGGTTAAGCTGGTCAGCAACGGTGTAGATCGTCTGGGTCGTCGTTCCGGTTATCATACGACCGTCATACGTGCCCTGAATCGTGCCGCTCAGAGTGTAGACCAGGTTTTTCGCGCCCGGCGCGCTGGTCAAGGTCCAGTCAATCGGACCGACGAAGCTGCCGCTAAACAGTGTCCCCTTGGGAACTCCGTAACTGCCATTGCTCTTCACGACAAACGACGAGCCCGTGCCTGAAAACGTCCCCCCACCCGACAGGGAGCCGGTAAGTAGTACTCCGGTCGAGAAGGTGACTGAACCGAGAGAGTGTGTACCCGAACTTATGCCATTAAAAGTCTTCAGTTGGGATTGATTGGAACTGATCGTTGTTACGCCGATCGTGCCCGCCCCCCCGTTGGGAGAGGTAACCGTGACGTTGCCATATTCGTTCGTGAGATCGATACCGTTCGCCCAAGCTGCAATCGGTAATGCCAATGCCAGGAATGCCAGAACTACCACTCGCCTCATTTTATTTCCTCCCAAAACTTTTACTTCCCAGTCTTACACTTCCCCGATTCGCCCTGAAAGCCTCTCCAGGGTGTAGATCGCCATCTATTGCTCGAGCACTTGTCGTTCCAAAACTGCCGTAGCTGATTATTCGTTCTTTATCAATAACTTACGATCGTTCGTGACGACTGTTTGCACGATTCGGAATGCAATCTGCTGCACACTCGCGACCCTTTAGCTTCCCTCAGATCGTCCAGCGCCTCAGTCTCAAGCCGAGCTGCGAAACGAGCAAAAAGCGGCTTCGGAGTCGGTAAGGGGGAATTTCGCCACCAGAAACTGACCCCTAGGGGACCGCTTCTAGAACCTGATGCGACTGGTGCGGGGTAACCAATCGTGAGGTTACTAATGTTACCACAGGGCTGGAGATTGGCAAGTAGCTCGTTGGTGCCACACGATGTCACCGTCGTGGCGTTCCATTTTTGGTTCCCTTGCCATATTTTAGGCGCGAGCAGTTCTGGGGGAGGGCTGTTCGGGCGTCCTGCGATCCTTAGATCCGGGGCGCTTCTTATTTGCGGCTAGGTCGTGACGAATTCTTCCGCGGGGACGCCTCAAATCGTCCAAGTGACCACACATTGCCACTGCCCACGGCATTACCTCCCAGACTCGCCCGCCAAAGGGAAGAACGGTAATTCTTCACTTCTACCCGAGGCAAGGCTCCGGTAGGCAGCGTCCAGAATGATCTGGTTCTGCCAGCCTTCCTGGCCAGGAACCGGAAACACTTCCCGACCTTCGACCGCGGCAGCAAAGCTGTCTACCTGCCTGGCATAAGCCAGTTGATTGGAAACGGTTTCTTCGCCCAGGCGTTGTCCGTTGCGCCATAACTCTATCGTGACCGGCCGTTCCACATTGAGCGCGTCATCCGCGCGCAGTACGCCGGCGTCACCGACGACCTCCAACGGTGTTCGATAGTGAGCACGAGTTGAAACCAGCACCGTGGCCAGTGTGCCCCGCTGAAACTCCAGCGTGAGGACGGCCGCGGCTTCGACGTCACCCGACTGTTCGTCGCGGCGCGCGAGAGCGCTCACCCGTCGGGGTTCATCCTGCAGGATGTAGCGCAGAACATCGATGCAATGGACGCCCACGTCTGTGATAGGGCCACCTCCCGAAAGAGCGCGGTTGTAGAGCCAAGTGCGGGCATGGCCTGAACCGGGAAACGAGAATTCCGCCCGGGCAAAGACAGGACGGCCGATGTCCCCGGCAGCCACGCGTTCGCGAAGTCGCGCCGTACTCTCTTCAAAGCGAAAGACCTGGGCAACACCGAGAAGAACGCCGGCGTTGCGGGCCGCTACGACCATTTGGCGGCATTCGTCCGCGTCCATCCCCATAGGCTTTTCGCAGAGCACCGGCTTGCCGGCGCCCACCGCGGTGAGAACATCCTTCAAGTGGCAGGCGTTAGGAGTGGTTACGAGGACGGCATCAACTTCCGAGCAGCGACAGAGCTCTTCTGTGGAAAGGAAGACATGTGGAATCGAATACTTCGCGGCGGCCTCGCGTGCCTGGCTAGCATCTCGTCGCGACAGAGCGACCACCTTGCAATTCTGCGCCAGCGAAAAGCCCGGCATGAGCCGCCGCACCGCGTGCAATCCGAAACCAGCGATACCAAACCGAATCATGGAGTCTCACAGTCCCGCTGCGAAGCATTCTACATTCGCGCCTGAATCCGTTCCCTGATGCCGAGATTCCGCGTCAGAGAGGCCGCAAGTCGGCAAGCAGCGCGGGGTCGATGTTACCCCCGCTAATCACGGCGACGTTTACATTTGTCGCGGGCAGCTCGGAAGCGTGGAAAAGAAATGCGGCGAGAGCCACCGCGCCGCTCGGCTCAGCCAGCGTTTTGGGATTCGCACTCAGCCTGCGCATGGCCTCGCGAATCTCATCTTCGGTCACGCCGACAATATCGTCGACATAGGCGCGAATGTGCTCGAAATTGATGGCGCCAATACTCTGGGTGCGAAGACCGTCGGCCAAAGTCTGCAAGACTTGATCGGCAGCGAAGGAGACAACGCGTCCGGCGCGCAAGCTGGCCCGGGCATCGGAGGCAAGTTCGGGTTCAACGCCAATCACCTTCACTTTAGGATTGCTGAGCTTGATGGCGGCCGAGACGCCGCTGATCAATCCACCGCCGCCGACCGGCACCAGTACGGTTTCAACATGAGGCAGGTCTTCCAGAATCTCGAGACCAGCCGTTCCCTGGCCAGCAATGATCTTTTCGTCGTTGTAGGGAGGGACGATCACGTAGCCGTGCTCGCCGGCAAGCTGTTCGGCGCGCAACCGGCGCTCTTCGCTGCCGGGGCCGACGGTGACGATCTCGGCTCCGAGCGCAGCGGTCGCTTCAAGCTTGTTCTTAGGAGCATTGGAGGGCATGACGATGATGGCCTTCACGCCGAGCGCCCGCGCCGCGTAGGCGACGCCCTGCGCGTGATTGCCGCTGGAATACGAGATGACTCCGCGTCGGCGTTCGTCGTCGCTGAGGGATGCAACCTTGTTATACGCGCCACGCAGCTTGAAAGCGCCGATGGGCTGGAGGTTTTCAAGCTTAAGGAAGAGTTTGCGTTGATCCGCCGCGGGCGTCCATTCGAACAAAGGAGTGCGGACGGCGACGCCGTCGAGCAGCGCGCGGGCTTGGCGAATGTCGTCGAGGGAGACCATTCGGGAAGGGACTTCAGTAATTACATTACAACTGTTGACGCCTCGAAGCTATAGAGCGGATGTTGAGCTGCGCCTCTTTTATCAAATCTCCACGATCACCGGCATGATCAGCGGACGCCGCTGCGTCTGCCGGGAAATATAGCGCTTCAGATCAGTCCGGATTTTCTCCTTGATCACGCCATAGTCCGCTTTTTCTTCCGCGCTGGAGGCATCGAGGGTCTCCATGACGATCTGGCGGGCGCGCTCGATCACTCCGTTGTCGCCGGGATTGAATCCTCGCGTCACAATCTCGGGCGAAGTTTCGACGCGACCGGTGAGTTTGTTGATGGCAATAATCGGCATCACGAAGCCGTCTTCGCTGAGGTGGCGGCGGTCTTTGATGACGATGTCTTCGACCACATCGGTGCGCGAGCCGGAATCGATGCAGACGCGGCCGACGTTGACGCGGCCCGCCTTGCGGGCGCCGAGTTCATCGATCTCGAGAACGTCTCCACTCTCGATCAGCATTACGCTGCCCACCGCTCCCTTCATCGATCCGGCGAGTTCGGCATGCAGCTTGAGCTGTCGGTATTCGCCGTGAATGGGGACGAAATACTTGGGGCGCACCAGGTTGATGATGAGCTTCAGTTCTTCCTGACTGGCATGTCCGCTGACATGAATCGGCGGGTAAGAGCCATCGTCATAGATGACAAACGCCTCGCGGCGGAAGAGGTGGTCCACCATGCGGTAGATCGCCTTTTCGTTGCCCGGAATTATGCGCGACGACAGGACAACGGTGTCGCCTTTTTCGATTTTGGCGTGTTTGTGATTATCCACCGCCGCGCGTGACAGCGCCGACATCGGTTCGCCCTGCGTCCCGCTGATGAGGACACACACTTTTTCAGGGGCGAAGTTTTTCATTTCGCCGGGATGGATCAGCATCCCCTCCGGAATCTGGATGTAACCAAGATCTTCAGCGATCTCGGAAGAGCTATTCATGGAGCGACCGAGGAAACAAATTTTGCGGCCATGTTCCCGCGCCATGTCGACCGTCAGCTTGATGCGGTGAATCGAGGACGAAAAGCACGAGATGAACAAACGCCGCTTGGTGCGGACAAATACCTCTTCAAACTTGCGATGGACGGCTCGCTCGCTCGGGGTGTAGCCCTTACGCTCGACGTTGGTGGAATCCTGCAACAGGACCAGGACTCCCTCTTTGCCGTACTCGGCGAAACCGTGCAGATCGAAGAGGCGGTTATCGGTGGGCGTCGGGTCAACCTTGAAATCGCCGGTATGGAGCACGACACCAACCGGCGTGTGGATCGCAAGCGCCACACACTCAACCAGGCTGTGCGTCACTTGCAGCGGATGAATCGTGAACGGTCCAACCTTGAAACGTTCTCCCGGGCGAATTTCGCGCAGATCGGCATCGTCGAGGAGCTGATGTTCCTCGAGCTTATCTTCGACGTACGCCAGCGTGAATTCGGTGCCCCAGACGGGAACATTCAGTTCGCTGAGAATCCAGGGCAGCGCGCCGATGTGGTCTTCGTGGCCGTGCGTAAGGACTATGCCGCGCACATGCTTGCGATTTTCAAGGAGATAAGAAATGTCGGGGACGACGATGTCAACGCCCAGCAACTCGGCTTCGGGAAACATCAGGCCCGCGTCAACCACCACGATGTCATCGCCATAGCGGATGGCCATGCAGTTCATCCCGAACTCGCCCATCCCGCCCAGCGGAACTATATGGAGTTTTCCAGTTGGCATTCGCTGGATTGATGCTAGCACATGAACATTGCAGGAATCAGGCCGAACCACTGTAGAGACGGGGCTCGCCCCGTCTCACATGGCCACGTCCGGGGCACGGCAAGTTGCATCTCGGAAATCGCGCGTGAAATCTCAAGCGGTTCGAGTTGACTGATAGACTCGTATTCGAAGATGGCCGACGAGAAGCAATCGTGGATGAGGCGGCGTGTCGAAGGGGCAATCCGCGGAGGTCTGACCCGCACCTACGACACCATCAAGGTTGATCCCGGACGCTTTCTGAGGCAATTACGAGTGGCGCACGGCTTACCTCTAGCCACGTTTCACGGCGTGTATACGCTGCCAGTCGAACAACTGGACGATGTGGCTGAGTCGGTAATCCGCGGTGGCATGAAGATGGCGGCAGCCGAGGGCGCTGGATTTGGTCTCGGCGGAATCCTCACCATCGTGCCCGACCTTGGCATTCTTTCCGCCATTACCATGCGAACCATCCAGAAGCTCAGCCTGATTTACGGCTTCGAGTTGAACACCGACGACGAAATTGCGGAACTTTGGATTGCAGCGGCCAGCGCCGCCGGAGTCGATATCAGCCGCGAATTGCTGGAAAAGGAAGTGGTCAATAAATTTGTGCCGCGAGTGATTCAGCGGATTGCCGCCAAGGCCGGCATCGAGGTGGTAGAAAAGTGGACGGGACGCCTGATTCCGCTAGCCAGTTCACTCATCGGATGCGCCCTGAACTACTACTTCGTGCGCGCGTGGGGCGAACGGGCGCGAGCGCATTTTCGAGCCAAGCA
>Ga0302324_100007757_pt1 | contig 22754 bp, 24 predicted proteins | sample Palsa_T0_1_FD_201949 | JGI IMG/M metagenome (GOLD analysis project Ga0302324, IMG submission 201949) | Peat permafrost microbial communities from Stordalen Mire near Abisko, Sweden - Palsa_T0_1 | ecosystem: Environmental > Terrestrial > Soil > Palsa > Peat permafrost | place: Sweden: Abisko...
CGGGGCGGTGTCAAGGGCGCGTACTTTGCGTTCATCTCGACCCTTGACACCGCCCTGCCCACATCCACAATTGGATTTGGGTCGAATGTCCGGTTCTATCTGACATTCGACCCATAATTGGAAAAACCGTCCTGCGTTGCGAAGCGACCCCAAGCCCGCACTTTGCATTTCAATCACTTTCGATGGCAACCGTAAAGGTTCCACCAACCATGTATTCGGTCCGGTGTTGCACCATGATTCCTTGTTCAAACTCCTCCCTCAAGGGGAAGAGGCGGGGCGTCCAATCAGTCTCTCGGCCAGTGACCTGGCCACGGCGCTACACGGACTGCCCCGCAAGCGAACCGCGCTCCACTACTTGCATGTAATCCTGGCTGGAGCGCAACATCCAACCGGGGCCCCCGCGGACAGGCCTTCCGTCCGTGGGGTGGAATACAACCGAACCGCCAGCTTGTGCTGCTTGCCCCGCGGAAACCGTCTCCAGTCCCCGATGGTCAACACAAAGGCCAGCGACACGATCGGTCCCACGCCCGGATTGCCCTGCCCAGAGGGCGCCCACCCGATTTTGGGACCTGGGATACCACAAAACCCAATAGCAACGCACAAATTCAAACGGTCGCAGACCTAGCTGCGCAGAAGCGGTTCGGCTGTGAGCTGTACGAGCTGGGCACCTGATGCGGAGGCGCCTCCGTTGAAGAGGACGCGGATGGATTCGAGCACGCGCTCGGGCGTGATCATCCTCATGCAGACGGGGTCGTCGCAGGCGGTGTTTTTCTGGTTGGTGGCCATCACGCAGGGCGAGCAGGATAAGTCGGCGGTGATGGACTCGGTGTTGCCGAGGCTGCCGTAGAGCCTGGGCGTCTCCGGGCCAAACAGGACAATCGACCGGATGGGCGTGATGGCGGAGAAGTGCGCTGGGCCGCTGTCGTTGGTGACCAGCACCGTGGAGATGTTATAGAGCGCGGGCAGCGTCATGAGCTTGTGCATGCCGGCGAAACTGCGGAAGCGCGGGTGGTTGATCTCGTCCTGCATGCGGACGGCGTCTTCGCGCTCGCTGCGGGAGCCGGTGATGAGCACCAGAGCGTCGTCCCACTCGCGCGCCACCATGCCGGCCAGGGCGGCGAAGTTCTGCATGGGCCAGCGGCGCTGGGGCAGCAGCTCAGAACTGTTGGGATTGATGAGCACAATGCGGTGATAGCCGGGATCGTAGGCGGGATAGACCTCGCGGACCAGCGAGCGCACGTGCTCCTTGTCGGCCTCGGAGACGGGCTGGATGGGAACACGTATTTCCTCGTCGGACACGTAGGTCTTGGAGTAGGGCACCTCGGGCTTCTCAGCCAGCAGCGCGTTGATCATGCAGACGAAGTTTTTTGCAATGTGGATGTGGCCGTTGTAGTTGACGCGGTGGGTCATCATCTTGCCGCGATAGAGGCCTTCGGAGTGGAAGCGATAAAAGCCTACGGTGCGCTTTGCGCAGGTGAGGCCGGTGAGCAGCGCCGAGCAGCGGGAGAAGAGCTCGAGGTCAACGACGGTGTCGATGTTGGCGCGGCGCACCCAGCGGAGAAAGCGCAGCGAGTCGAGGACCAGGGCGGTCAGGCTGGTTTCGCGGATGGTGACGATGTTTTCGCGCGGCACGGTATCGAGAAGTTTGAGGCTTTCAACGTTGCGCTCAAATATGAGAAAGAATATCTCCGCGCCGAGCTTGTCTTTGGCCTTTTGCATAGCGGGGTTGGCAATGACCGTGCTGCCCATTTCGGAGAGCTCGATGAACAGAACGCGGCGCGGCTTGTCGGGCCCCTTGCGCGCGCCGATAAGGCGGACGGCGATGGTGCACAGAAAGCAGAGCGGTATGCCGATCCAGTAGTCGAGCGCCCGCATGGTGCGAAGCTTCATTCCGTGAGTCCTTTAAGGCACGCGGCATCGAGGCGCGCCGATGTGTGATCGAATCTCATTTGAACCCCATCGGCGGCTCAAAGCCGGCAAGACATGGCCCCGTCTTGTCCTCTACAATTCTAATGAAGACAGCCTGAAAGCGAGCCGGCGTTTGCATTGCACGACCCGAGTCTGTCAATACTCCGCGATAAGCCGGGATCGATGAGTCCCAGTTTACGCCGAAGGCCTTACTATGTCCCCTGTTGTACTGGACGTTGCCGGCGAGCCAACCTCCGAGCTCCCCGTGAAGCTCGAAGAGGGACAACGGCCAGCACCGCCGCGATCGTCGCGGAAGCTGAACATATTGCTGATTTTGGCATTTTCTTTGATTGGGTTCGTGGTGATGGGCTACCATCCCGGCATCGAAGACGACAGCGTCTACCTGTCCGCGGTCAAGAGCAATCTGAACCCCGCGCTTTTTCCCCACGACGCGGAATTCTTCCGCGTGCAACTGCAAGCCACGTTCTTTGACAGCTGGGTAGCGGGGTTTGTGCATCTCACGCACGTTCCTGTTGCGTGGACGGAACTTCTTTGGCAGCTTGTCTCCATCGTGCTCATCGTCTTCGGCTGCTGGAGCATTGCGCGGCGACTCTTCAAGGAGCCGCGGGCGCAGTGGGCCGGCGTGGCGCTGGTGGCGGCCATGCTGACGTTGCCGGTTTCAGGCACGGCGCTCTACCTTGCGGACCAGCACCTGCATCCGCGAAATGTTGCCACGGCTCTGATTCTGCTGGCCGTTTCGCAAATCCTGGCGGGCAAGAAATGGCGCGCTGCGCCCTTGCTGCTGCTGTCGTTTCTGCTGCATCCCATCATGGCCGCGCTGGGCATTTCGTTCTGCTTCTTCCTGACGGTGGCGATGATGGAGCCGGTGCACGTGTGGCTGCGGAGCTGGCGCGCATCGGCCAGGGGCGCACTGGCCGCCGTGGTGCCACTGGGGTGGATCTTCGAGTCGCCCACCGACATCTGGCGCAAGGCCCTGGAGACGCGCACCTACTACTTCCTCTATCGATGGACGTGGTATGAGTGGCTGGGCGCGCTGGCGCCGCTGTTTCTCTTCTGGCTCCTGTGGCGCGTGGCGCTCAGGCGCGGTGAGACGCTGATGGCGCGATTTGCGATGGCCGTGTTTGCGTATGGGGTGTTTCAGCAGGCCATAGCGATCGTCATGGCTTCCACGCCGGCGCTGGTGAGGCTGACGCCGCTGCAGCCGATGCGCTTTCTGCATCTGATTTATTTTTTCATGACGCTGATCGCGGGGTGCCTGCTGGGCAAATATCTGATCAAGGCTTCGGTGTGGCGCTGGGCTGTGTTCCTGGCAGTGATCAACGTGGGCATGTATTCGACGCAGGCCATGCAGTTTGCCGGGAGCCAGCATCTTGAGCTGCCGGGGCGCGCGCCCGAGAATTCTTGGCTGCAGGCCTTTGCGTGGATCCGGCAGAACACGCCGGCGAACGCCTATTTTGCGCTCGATCCGAATTACCTGGCCGCGCCCGATGAGGATTATCACAGCTTCCGCGCGCTGGCCGAGCGCAGCCAGCTTGCCGACGCCATCAAGGACACGGCGGTGGTGACGCAGGTGCCGGAGCTGGGGCCGGAGTGGCAGCGCGAGGTGGATGCGCAGGCGGGGTGGGTCAATTTCAAGCTCAAGGATTTTGAGCGGCTGAAGACAGAATTCGGCGTTGACTGGGTGCTGGTTTCATACCCCCAGCCAGCAGGGCTGGACTGCCAGTGGCACAACGGCACCCTGGCTGCCTGCCGGATACCGTGAACGGAATCAGGGGCAGCAGGTCAAGGATTTGTAGGACTCTCAGCTTTGAAAGGGCACGACTTCAGTCGTGCCGTCACCGCCGCAGAAGCAACGCTGGCTTTAGCCCCTGAGGGATGTTTCCGTTCTGAACTGGCTCGGGTAATGGGTTTTTCCGCCGCATGTAAACTCCGGACCTACCAACCCTGACTCACGGCCTATACCATTTACCAAGGCACTCTTGAATAAGACTTCATTCTCCCTGGGCGGGAGACGAGGACGATGCTCAACTTATCCCAGCGACTGATTCTCGGATGCGTGCTGATGGTGGCGCTGGCGGGAGGACTGGTGTGGTCTACGCGCCGGGCGTTGACGGCCTCGGGCGAGGCCGGGGTGGCGCTGTTTTTTATGGGGGCGCTGGTGCTGGTGGCGGCGGGTACGGTCTACTTTGTGCTGAGGCCGATTCACTCCGTGTCGCAGGATGCGCGCAAGATTGCGCAGGGCAACCTGGAGCACCGGGTGGAGTGGTCGAGCCGCGACGACTTCGGGCTCATTGCTGTCGAGCTGAACCGGCTGGCGGTGCGGCTGCGCGACCTGCGCGAGACAGAGGCCGGGCGGCGGCAGATGGAGTTTCAGCTTTCCGACGCCGTGCTGCAATCTATCTTTGAGCCCATCATTGTGACCGACGGCAAAGGGCATGTGCTGAAGGTGAACCAGGCGGCCAGCGAGTTGCTCGGTGAGGCGGCAGGTGATCGCATGGCACTGACCAACACGCCCGGCGGCGACAAGATATTGAGCGCCATCCGCGACGCCGTGCAGATGCAGAAGGCCGTGGCGGCTGAGGGCGAGGCGGCCATGCTGCCCATGCGCATCGGCAAGCAGGAACGGAGTTTTCGCCTCCGCACCACGCCCATGCGCGACTCGGAAGGCCGCCTGCTGGGCACAGTGACCACGCTTGAAGACGTGACCAGCCTGCAGGACACCGACCGGTTCAAGACGCAGTTTATTGCCGTGGCCAGCCGCAAACTGCGCGACCCGCTGCTGCAACTTAGGCGCGGTCTCTATGCGCTGGCGCAGGGGTTTGGCGGCGAGCTCAGGCCGCTGCAGGTCGAGTTGGTGGCCTCGGCCAGCGAGGAGAGCGAGAAGCTGAACGACCTGATGGCCGACCTGATTGAAGTGGCTGAGCTCGACACCGGCAAGCGCGAGCTGAAACTGGAGCGGCTGCGCCCGCTGCCGGCACTGCGCGAGGCGCGCGACCGCGCTGTGGACGATGCGGCGCGCAAGGGCATTCGCGTGGACGTGATTGCCTATGCCGATCTCGCGTTTGTGTCCGCCGACCGCCGCGCGCTCAATAACATCCTCGACAACCTGCTGTCGAATGCCATTCGATATACGCCCGAGGACGGTGAAATTCTGCTGACCGCGGAAGAGATCAAGGACTTTGTGCAGTTCACAGTGAAGGACACGGGCCGCGGCATCGAGGCCGAGCGGCTCAAGACCATCTTTGACCGCTTCAATCCATTCTCAGAGAGCGGGACGGGCATGGGCCTGGCGCTGGTGCGGCGGTTGGTGGAGTCGCTGGGCGGGCAGATTGCCGTGGAGAGCCGGCTGGGCCACGGCGCCACGTTCCGGTTCACGCTGCCCATGGCCGCCGCCGAGGCGATGCGCCATCCGGTGGAGGTGGGCTGAGCCATGGCGGAGATCAAGCTGGAGGCACAGCAGGAGCCGGCCCGGCTGCGCATTTATATTGGCGCGGCGCCGGGCGTGGGCAAGACCTACGACATGCTCCACGACGCCCACCTGATGCGCAAGCAGGGCGTGGACCTGGTGGTTGGCCTGGTGGAGACGCACGGGCGCAAGGAGACCGAGGAGCAGATCGGCGACCTGGAGCTGGTGCCGCAGCGCGTGATTCCCTATCGCGGCGTGAGCCTGAAGGAAATGGATGTGGACGCCATCCTGGCGCGCCATCCGCAGACCGTCGTGGTGGACGAACTGGCCCACACCAACGTGCCCGGCAGCAAAAACCGCAAACGGTACGAAGATGTGCTGGAGCTGCTGGATGCCGGCATCAACGTGATGACGGCCGTCAACATCCAGCACCTGGAGACGCTGAACGACTCAGTCAACCGCTCGGCCAATACGATCATCCGCGAGACTGTGCCGGACAATTTTCTGAAGCGCGCCGACGAAGTGGTCAATGTCGACATTACGGTCGACGAGCTGCGCAACCGGCTGCGCCAGGGCAAGATCTATGCGCCGGAAAAGGTGGAGCAGTCACTGGCCAACTTCTTCCGCAAGGGCAACCTGAACATGCTGCGCGAGCTGGCGCTGCGCACCACGGCCGAGCAGGTGGGCAACCGCGCCGCCGAGTACCGGCGCAATCAGGGGCTGGAGCAAGCGCCGATCCCGGAGAAGGTCATGGTGTGCCTGAGCACGCGGCCCGGCACTGAGCGCCTGCTGCGCGTAGGCTCGCGCATCGCCGGGCGCCTCGCAAGCAACTGGTACGCGGTCTATGTGACGCGGCCCGACGACGACCAGGGACACGGCGACCCCGAGGGCCACCAGCGCATGCAGGAGTACCAGCGCATGGCGCGCGACCTGGGCGGGCAGGTGGTGAACCTCGTGGACAAGAACGTCTCCGACGCGCTGATCCGGTTTGCGCAGCAGGAGAGCATTTCGCACGTGGTGTTTGGGCAGCCGGTTCGGTCGCGGTGGGATATTCTGCTGCGCGGCTCGGTGCTGAACCGGTTTCTGAGCGAGGTGCGCGATGTGACCGTGCAGGTGGTGCCGATGCAGAAGCCGGTGCGGAAAGGGTGAGGGCTCCGCGTTGCACTGCGCTCTTGCTATGAAAAAAAATAGACTACCGAGCGGCCGCCGCCCACCCTGGCCAGGAGAAGCGGCACGACTCAGGCGCGTCTCCGCATCATTGTTTACTGGCACACAAAACTAGCCAGCACCCCTGCATTGTCATAGTCCGATGCATTGGAAAAATTGAATAACCCAAGAACCACGAAATCGAATGTGGTGAACGACCACGAACCTGACGCGGAACAACTCACCGGAGCTCCGTTATTCGCCGTAATGGTGCAATTGAGGGAGCCAACGGCAAAGCTGTCGCTTCCTATGTTAGCCAGGCTGTTAAAGCCGACCGCAACCAAGTGCCGTCGACGTGCCCTGCGCGCCCAGCACAGTAGCCTGGAAATTGGATCCGGTGCAATTCTGCGGAACAATCAGCGCGGACGCCTCGAGCGGTCCCTCGTCAAATACCTGCCCATTGCTCACCGCGGACATGCTTCCAACCACGGTGTCCGTCGTCGCGGCGGGCAAGGTCATATTTGCCGACCAGATCTGCCCCCCGCCCGGCCCCCGCGGTCCCGTCGGCCCTAGCGGCCCTTGCGGCCCAGTCGGCCCGGTGGGTCCAATTGGCCCAGTTGGCCCTGTCGCTCCAGTCGGCCCGACAGGACCCTTGGGGCCCGTCGCCCCAGTCGGCCCTGCCGGCCCTGCCGACCCTGCTGCTCCGGTAGGTCCAATTGGCCCGGCTGCTCCGGTAGGCCCCTTCGGCCCCTGAGCGCCAGTAGCTCCGGCCGCACCCTGCTTTCCCTGCGCTCCAGTCGGCCCGATAGGACCCGTGGGGCCCGCAGGTCCAGCCGGACCTTCCGCCCCCTTGGGACCCTCCGGACCGTTAGCGCCAGTTGCACCCTTCGGTCCAGTAGGACCAGCCGGACCCTGCGGGCCTTCGACATTCCAGCTCAGCGCATTCTCTGTGGTGGCATTGCATTTGCTGGCGCTGCTCACGATGCGAACCGCGCCCGTGGCAATGGTGTAACAGGCAACGATGGTGCTCGAAGTTGTCGCCGAAGGCACAATCCGCCCGGTCTGAGGCGCGGCCGGCGAGGCCAGCCCAGCGAACGCGGCAATCGTAGTCAACCCAATAGCGGCTCGACCTTTGGGCATCAATTCCCCCGGCGTCTGAAATGAGTGTCCCGCTATTTGAGAGAATTCCAGTCACAATAGAACAACGAATTGCCACAGTCAACGGTATTTTCCCGTTCCGCTGAATCGGTTTGCCCAGCAGGAGAGCATTTCGCACGTGGCGTTTGGGCAGCCGGTGCGGTCGCGGTGGGATATTTTGCTGCGCGGGTCGGTGCTGAACTTGTTTCTGAGCGAGGTGCGAGATGCGACGGTGCAGGTGGTGCCGATGCAGAGGCCGGTGCGGAAGGGGTGATGGCTGACCATGACGAATGAGAATTCATTTCAATTTCGAGACTGGGAGGAGATTGAGCTCGCGACTCGAAGCCTGTTCACAGAGAATCCGAGCCTTTTCGACTCGGCTACCATCCGCAATGTGCATGACTTTCTCCGGAGAGCTTCCCGATCATGTCCACTTCCAGACGGAACATGCAAGGGATACTGGAACACTATCCGGATCTTGTGGAAGAATGCCGAAGTTGAAATCTTCGACGATCGCTATGAGCTCTACCTATTTGCGCAGGGTAAGGCCGATATCTCCTATTTCGACCATCAGCCTGAAACGGACGTCCCCCCTTGACATGATTAATCAGCTGTCCAATGCGGTTCTGAAATCGGATGGTTGAGTGATTCCGAGCGGACCACTGCATACCCGAAATCGACGGAGATTATCGGCGCGTAGAATAGCCGATAAGAAACGCCAACACGCAGATGCAGAGCATCGAAAAGCGGAATCGCCATTCCGTGCTCACTCAGGAGGCGGGGCTTCGCGCCCAGTCGCGGGCGCGGTCGAATAGCTCGCGCGTGCCCGAGACCGATGTGGCCCAGTTATCTCCGATGGCTTCTTCACCGTGGGCCGCTTTGAAAGGGCACGGCTTCGGCCGTGCCGATCGGCGGTCTCAAACGCGGCCGGCTTTAGCCGCAGAGGGAGTGCGGGCAGTTGAAAATGCATCCCTCGGGGGCTGAAGCCCAATGTCACTTACTTTTGCCAAAGCGCATGCCGAGGATGGTCTTTCGCGCGAGGGCCGTAGATTCCGCAGGGGCTAAAGCCCGCCATTTCTTGGGCCATTTTCGGCACGATTGAAGTCGTGCCCTGACACAAAGCCTCTCATTTGCAACACCTTGCTGCAATTGTAAGTGACATTGGGCTGAAGCCCGCCCTTTCCTCGGCTGTTCTCGGCACGACTGAAGTCGTGCCCTTTCAAGGCCCCCGCTCCAACAAAGCCCTTTATGAATGGACCATGCCTATTCGCAGAAGACGCGGACTTTGGTGTTGTTGCCGCCTTTGCCTTCGACGTCGACGGTGAGGTCTTCGAGGTGCTCGATCAGCTCTTCCAGGTTCTCCGGCTTGATCTGGGAGAGCGTGAGCGGGACGCCGTGACTGGAGAGCGCCTTGTCGAGCTGGTCGTGGGCCTGCGCGGGGATCAGAGCGGCCAGGCGGACGCCGGCGCGCAGCAACTGCATAGGCACGCGCACATTAACCGTGGTGGGGCCTTTCATGCCGGTCATATCCTCGTCGGCCTCGACCAGCACGCGGAGATATTTGGCGCGGGTCTTCACGGTTGCGGTTTTCTGGCCATTGGGGGCGGTGACGGAGCCGGTGAATTCGCCGATGGGCGTGGCGGGGCCCGGCTCGATGGCGGCGATGAGGCGCTCGGCTTCGTCGGTGGTGATCTTGCCGGCGGCCAGCATTTCGAGGATTTGGCGGCGATTGTCGTTCATTGGATTCCTCCCTGGACGATGTGATGGATCAGGTTGAGGCCGGCCGGGGCAAGCGCGTTGAAAAGATGGGCCAGCGAGGGCAGTTGGGTGAGGGCTGCGGCTGCGCCGGCGGCCAGGGTCCAGGCGGTTTCGCGGCCCTGGTTCGAGATCGTAAGCAGGCGCTCGGCCTGGGCGGGCGAGATGCGGCCGGTGGCGAGGAGCTGGTAAACGGCACGGTGATCGGAGTGCATATGGACCTCTATGGTTGCGGACTGCGGTGTGGTTGAGGTTTGTGCTATCCCAGGTCCCAAAAGCGGGACCTGGGGCACCCATTTTTGTGGTGGTTGAGGGGCTTGAGATTTCCCTCAGGGGCTAAAGCCCCGCTCCATTGGTTGGCGATATGTACGGGCTAAAGCCCGTACCCTTCAATCCCCTCGCCATTCCATGGGCGAGCTGTCCTGAGCGAAAACTACAGGATGCGGACGAGGACCTGATTGCCATCGGCGCGGATGTGGACGTTGGTTCCGGGCAGGCTCACGAGAATAGCCCAGAAGGTGGCGATGGCGCGGAAGAAGCTGACCCGGCCTAAGAAGCACGCCGCGAGGAGGACCAGCAGGATGAGCGGCGCGAGCAGCAGCGCGGGAATCCAGAGCAGAAAGAGTGGAATCCAGAGGCGCAGTCCGCGCCAGTGCGGGTTGTGGATCTGAATGATGGCGACATTGGGAATCACTTGAGAGCCTCCAGTGCGCGGATTGCTTCCTGGGCGTCGATTTCGCCCTTGCCGAGCCGCTCCAGCACTTCCGCGCGGGATGGAGACGGGTTGGTGTCGACGAATTCGAGCTGCCCGGCGATGCGGTTGAGGCGCGCCTTGATGGTGGGATAGCTGACGCCGAAGACCTGCTCCATCTCCTTGATGGAGCCGTGGGAGCGAAGAAAGGCCGTGATGAATATCTGGTCCTCGAGGGTGAGGCGGGCCAGCTCGGGGAGGGCGAACTCGCCCTCGATGGCGATCTGGCGAGCGGGAATGCGGACCCGCTCGACCACCAGGGGCGAGCCCTGGGCGATGCGGAGGAGGTCCTGCCAGTCGGAAGTGGATTTTTGAGATTCGGGCATAGAGGGTGTCGTTTTCTGAATTACAAGAGCAACTGTAATCAATTTAATGAATATTGTCAAAGTATTTTATTGATAAACTTGATTCATCGATGGAGATTGTCATGATTGCAGGGGTTGACGAATGCACGAAGGGGGTCGAGAAATCGGCGAGTTGGCCCCGCTTTGCGGATGGCGAGTTGGCAGGTTGGCGGGAACCGGGGCGGGCGAGGACGCCCACACGACAGCCGGTCTGGAGACCGGCGCTACTCCACTGACCGGCGCTACTCTATGACGTGCGCCGGCTATCTGATTCAGGAGGCGTCGCGCTCCGGATCCCATTCGTCGATGGGATGGCGGTCGAGGCGATCTTCGCGGTTCTCGCGCTCTTCCTGCTGGCGGCGCTTCTCGCGCTCCTCGCGTTCTTCTTTGCCATCGCTCATCGCGTGTCCTCTGTTTCTGCCATCAAAATATCCTGTAAGTCAATTGAAAAGCGTCTTTCATATTTCTCCAATTAAAGAATCAATTGAATGTACACCAACATGGATGTGAGCGTTTGCCCTGCCATGCCTGCGCAGGCGGGCATCCTAACCGCCATGCACACTAGTTAAATGTGCGGTGCGAAGACCCAATCTCCGCATCGAAAGGATAATTTTATGAAGAAGTTGTGGATACTTGCGCTGGGCGCCCTGCCCCTCCCCGCGCTCGCCGCTGTCACCGTCACCCAACCGGCTGCAAACCTGAGCCTGGAGTCGCCCTTCCTGCTGGTTGCCAGCACTACGGATTGCTCCGGCGCACCCATCGTTTCCATGGGCTATTCATTCGATTCGCAATCGAACACTACTACATTTGACGTGAGCTCGCTCAATGTGGAGGCTTCTTACTCCGGGCTGACGCTGGGCGCGAGCCATACGCTGCATGTGAAGTCGTGGGCCAGTGGCGGCGCAAACTGCACCACAAATGTCGCTTTCACCGCGGTTGCCAACCCGGCCACCACGCTGCCTGGCGGCACGGTCACGGTTCCAGAGATCCAATCGAACCCGGACTTCACGTGGGCGGCGACGGACGACTCGGGCACCACGGGCAGTGCCAGCGGCACCACGCAGCTTGAGACTTCGCCCTCGCTGAGCGGCGACTCGCGCCTGACCAGCACCACTTACTCGGGCGGGGGCGGCGAGCGCTATGACACATCCTTCGGATCGGACACGACTTCTGAAAGCTTCCTCTACGACAACTGGGTCTACATCAGCTCCTCGAGCACATCGAAAGGCCTGATCAATCTCGAGATGGACATGAACCAGGTGACGGCGAACGGGCAGACCGTGATCTACGGCTTCCAGTGCGACGGCAACCACGGCGTGTGGGATTACACGGAGAACTCGGGCACGGCAAGCGCCTACCACGATACTTGGGTGCATTCCACGCAGGCGTGCCCGATTCCCTATAACTGGCTGACCAATACATGGCACCACGTGCAGGTGACCTACGAGCGCGACGGAAGCGGCAACGTGACCTATCAATCGGTGTGGCTGGATGGCTCGCAGCAGAACATTAACGAAACGGTGTTCTCGTCGTTTGCACTGGGCTGGGGCTCGGTGCTTTTGACCAACTTCCAGATAGATGGATCTACGAGCAGCGGCGAGATCGAGGCCTATTTCGATGAGCTGGCAGTTTCGCGCTGGTAGGTTGCGAGGCTGAAAAATGAGGAAGGCATTGGAATCCCACCCTGGCCGCAAGGACAAGAACGCGGCGAGGGTGGGGCACCCAGGCCGGGCCTGAAGGCCCATTATGTGTGCGCTTCTTTCAGGGGATTAAAATCCCCTGCTCCCTCCGAAAGAGCTCGCTGCTTCGCGCATGGCGCTTATGCGCTGACTTCGTCGGCGTAGCCGGGGTCGCCGGGCATGGGTTCGCCGAATGAGGCGTCGGCGCCGGAGGACGCGTCATCGCTTGAGGCGTCTACGCTGAAGGTTGCGTCTGGGCCGGGCGTGTCGGCGCTGGAAAAGTGGGCGATGCGCATGAGGCCTCCGCGGTCGAGCCAGAGCAGGCAGCAGTCTTCGCAGGAGTTGACGATGACGTTGCCGGGGCCGGCGTAGAAGTGCGCGTCCATGGCGTGGTGGCAGCGGGGGCAAGCGAGCTTTCGATGCAGGTCGGCCGGGTCGGATGCGGCCGGGGCTGCGCCAGCGGGGCCGACGATGTGCGCCGCGTCTATCAGCCCCTCAAGCGCGGGCATGGGCGCCATCATGCCGTGGCATCGGGTGCAGTAGATCATGCGTGCCGCGCCGATGGCGGCGTTGACCAGCGGGATGTTGCAGATGGGACACGAGAAGACGGTGGCGTCGCCGCCCAGGACGCGCACGCCGTTCTCGGCCTGGTCAGGGAAATAGACACTATGGCAGTAGTCGCAGCGGAAGCTGACCATGTCCGCCTTGAGCTGCATGGGCGCGCCGCAGGAGGGGCAGTTCATTGCTCTTTCCCGCACTCGGCGCAAAATTTGGCACGCAGAGGGATGGGTCTGCCGCAATCGATGCAGAACTTTTTGTCTGGGCCGGTTGCTGGTGGCGCATCGGAGACCGGGGCTGCGACTGCGGGCGCCCCAAACGCCGGGCGCAGTGAGGCGGCGAGCGATTGTGCCACGGCTGCTCCGGCGCCGAGTCCCATGCCCATGCCGGCTGCGCCGCCTGAGTTGGCGGCGGCGATATCGAGCGACTGCGCGGCCTCAAACTGGGTGAAGCGGCCCAGGTCGCCCACCATGTTCATGCCGATGCGCTGATCGAGGGTCTTCTGCAATTCATCGGGCAGGGAGATATTTTCGACAGCCAGCTGGTTGAGCTCAAGGCCGAGCGCGGCAAAGGCGGGCTTGATCTGCGCGATGATCTTTTCGCCAAGCACGCCCTGTTTTGCCGACATGTCAAGGAAGCTGAGGTCGCTGGTGGCGAAGACCTCTGCCATGCGGGCGACGATGGTTTCGCGGAGCTGGCCTTCGAGGTCGCCGGCGACGTAGTGATCGCGCGTGCCGCTTATCTGGGTGAAGAAGAGGCGCGGGTCGGCGATGCGATAGGAGTAGATGCCGTAGCAGCGCAGGCGGACGGCGCCGAACTCCTTGTCGCGGATGGTGATGGGCTCGGCGGTGCCCCACTTCTGGTCGATCTGGAGGCGCGTCGAAAAGAAGTAGACCTCGGACTTGAAGGGCGACTCGAAGGCCTTGTCCCAGTTCATCAGGTCGGTGAGGATGGGCAGGTTGTGCGTGCTGAGCGTGAAGAGGCCGGGCGCGAAGATGTCGGCGATGCGGCCCTCGTTGACAAAGGCGGCCATCTCCGACTCGCTCACGGTGAGGCGTGCGCCGTTTTCAATCTCCAGGCCCTGCATGGGATAGCGCCAGGCAAGAATGTCGTTCTCGGGCTCATTCCACTCGATGACCTGGATGAACTGCCGTTGAAGAAACTGTGTGAGGGTCACTTGCTTGCTCCTGCGGGACAGTGTAGCAACGGCCTGGGGGCGGGCCAATAGCACAAATGGTGCGGATGAGGGGGAATTTTGGCCGAGGCCGCCGGCGGCCCGGCGGATTGTGTTGTTGAACTTGAGTCCGTTGATAAAGCAGGTTCGGTAATGTGCCGGCGGTCATCGGGGGTGAGTGACGGACGCCGATAATCGGGACTGTGGACCTGAAGGGCAATCATCCGCTGCTGACCGGCTACCTTGCTTACCTGCGCGTGGAGAAAGGGCTGCGCCCGCTGACCTGCGAGGCGTATGAGAGCGATCTGAAGACGTTTGCGGAGTTTTTGGAGGGGCGGCACGGGGTGCTGGCCACGGCGGCGCAGCAGGATGTGGCGGCGTTTCTCGAGCACCTCCGGGAGCACGGGATCGATGCGCGGAGCGCGGCGCGCAAGCTAAGCTGCCTGCGCGGGTTTTATCGCTGGCTGCTGCTGGACGGTCGGATCCATCACGATCCAACGGTCAACATCGAATCGCCCAAGGCGTGGAAGGTGCTGCCCAAGTCGCTGGCTGAGACAGAAGTGACCGCGATGCTGGACGCGGCGGCAATGGCGGCGGCGCATCCGCAGGCGCGGGCCACGGCGATGAGAGACAGCGCGATCCTCGAGCTCTTGTATGCCGGCGGGTTGCGCGTGTCAGAGATTACAGCTCTCTCGACGGGCGATCTGCAGCTCGATTTTGGACGCGTGCATGTGCGCGGCAAGGGCGACAAAGAGCGCATTGTGCCGCTGGGGCGGACGGCGGTGACGGCGCTGGAGACGTATCTGCGCGAGGGGCGGCCGCACCTGGAGCGGATCAGCTCGGCGCGCAAGTCGAGCCCCACGGGAGCGCGGCCGACACTGGCGCGCACGAACTGGGCGCAGGGTGGGCGGCAGGAAGCGCACCGGCTCGACAAGACGCGGCTGTTCCTCTCATTGCGGGGCATGCCGCTGACCCGGCAGTGGATCTGGCAATTGGTGAAGACAGCCGACGCGTCGGCCAGCCCGCACATGCTGCGGCACAGCTGCGCCACGCACATGGTGGAGCACGGCGCGGACCTGCGCAGTGTGCAGGTGCTGCTGGGTCATGCGGATATTTCGACGACGCAGGTGTATACGCACCTTGCGCTGGGACGGTTGAAGGCGGTGCATCGGCAGCATCACCCTCGTGCGTCGCGGCGGACCGAACAGACCGAGACGACTGGGCAGCGCGCAGGCACCGGGCTGGGCCCACAGTTAGTCCCGCAGCTGGTTCCGCGGCGCGCCAAGCCTGGCGATGGCAAAAAGGATCAGCGATGAGCGCGCCGGCGAACGCATCCCTGTCGAGTCTGGTGGGCGAGTACCTGCGCGTACTGGCCAACGAGCGCGGCGCTTCGGCGCACACACTGCGCGCCTATCGGCGCGAGCTGGAGGGCTTTGCCGCGCATATCGCCGAGCGCTATGGCGACGGGCATGGCGCAGAGCGCATTGTTCACACGGAGATTCGCGAGTGGCTGTCGACGCTGTACGATCGCGGGCTCCAGAAGGCCTCCGCGGCGCGGGCTTTGGCGGCGGTGCGGGGTTGGTTCAAGTGGCTGGCGCGCGCAGGCTATGTGGAGCAGAATGCAGCCGCAATGGTGGCCACGCCGCGGCTGCCCAAGCACCTGCCGCGCGTGCCGTCGATCGAGCAGATGAATCGCGTGGTGGACTCGGTGAGCGAAGACGCTGCGAGCTGGCCGGCGCGCGACGCGGCGATCCTGGAGCTGCTATATGGGTGCGGGATCCGCAACGCGGAGCTGACGGGGCTGAATCTCGAAGACATTCACTGGGCCAACGAGGCGATCCTGGTGCGCGGCAAAGGGCAGAAGCAGCGCTACGTGCCACTGGGCGATGCGGCGGCGCAGGCGCTGCGCGCTTACCTGGCCGAGCGGGCCGCGCGGCTGGCCGCGCCTGGACCGCCAGGCTCGGGGACCGCGGCGGCTACGCCGGCACTGTTTGTCAACCTGCAACTGCGGGGGCTGAGCAAGCCTGGCGGGCAGGCGCGGCTGACGACGCGGAGCGTGGGGCGCATTGTAAAGCGCATTGCGATTTTGCGCGGGCTCTCCGGCGACGTGCATCCGCACACGCTGCGCCATGCATTCGGGACGCATCTTCTGGAAGAGGGCGCAGACCTGCGCGCCATCCAGGAACTGCTGGGGCACGAGCGCCTGTCCACGACGCAGCGCTACACGCAGTTGACTAATTCGCAGCTGACGGCGGTGTATGACCGGACGCACCCGCGGGCGCGATAGTTAGGGGATTTCGATCCAGGGTTACAGTCCGGCATCAGCTTCTGTGGTTCCCACCCTTTGTGCAAAGAGACGCACAAAGGATGGGGCACCCGCATCTTCGCTCACACTTGATCGTTATGTACACTTCACTGCCAGCGCAGACTCAAAGAGGTTATAGAAGTTGGCAGTCTGGAAGATCGTGCCATTCATGGCATAAGGCTCCGCCGGGCTCGTATAGACGTAGCTGTTCACTCCATTGAGCGCGTTGCTGTAACCCGGCGCAGTGTTGTTGTTGGGTGAGGGGTCCGTGGCGTTGTTGGGATTGAAGCTGATCACCCACGGGCCGCCGCTGGTGCCGCCGGTCTGCGGATCGCCGATCTCGACGACGTTGGTGCTGCCATAAGGATTCACCGCGCCCGTGGCGCCGTTGTCCTGGTACAGGTAGTTGCCCTCGAAGGGCGCGGCCTGCGGGTAGCCGAATGCATTCCACTGGCGCTGCGTATAGTCGCCATTGTAAGAGTATCCGAGGGCGCCGGTGTAATTCCCTATCTCGAGGCCGCCGCTGGCTCCGCAACCCTTGTGCGTGGCGCCTTCCATGGTCAGGATGCCGATGTCCCAGCCCGTGTTCAGCGCGAGGACGTTGCCGCCGGTCCAGGTAGTAGCGTAATCCGGATACCATGCGCCACCGAGCGCGGTGTCGGGACCGTTGTTCCAGCCCGGATAGAAAACCCAATTGGAGTACCACTTCTTGCTGACGTAGTCCCACATGCAGTGGCGCGCGGTCACCACGACATGCAGGTTCCCTGCCACCGCGGCGGAACAGACATAGCCACCCGCCGGTTCAGAAGCACCGGCCGGGACGGTGAAGAACAGCTTGCCCATGGCGGTATACGGGAACTGATTGTTGATGCCAGTGCGGTAGTTGTTGAACGGCATCTCGTAGTTGAAGGCGTCGGGTGTGACGGCGTCGTCATTCACTTCCGGTCCCTGGCTCAGCGGAAAGCGCTCAGTGCGGGACTCCGGTTCGGCGGGGACATGCAGGGTGGGCAGGATGGCGGGGGCAAAACGAGCAGGTTCGACAGGCGCAGGAGGGTTGCTGTCGGGAGCCGCGGCGCGGGGTTCCACCCGAGGCAGCGGCATGGGCAGCGCTGCGGCAAGGCGCTCAGGAGTCCAATAGTCCTGAAGTGCCTTGACCTGGGCTTCATTGGAAGGTCCCTGGATTGCCTCCGCCCGGGGAGCCGCGGGTTTGGCTTCCTGGGCGTATAGCGAAGTTGCGAAGAGGGAGGCAACAAGGCAGATTGCACGAAGAGCTTTCATTGATCACTCCTGGCTGGAGGTGCAGCCTCTATTCATGTGCCGCCGGCAAGATCGCCAATGGCCGCGTCGGATCGAGGGAGCCGGGGAATTCGTGGCCAGATTGCGGGCATGTTGTGTGAAAAACATGGTAATCGAATTTCTAAATGCGAGGCAAGAGGAATCTGCTTGCGGAAAGCGTCGTTTTCAGCTGAGATGACCACCGCAAGCTTAAGGGCGCCGTTCCGAATCGCCGCTGACCAGTTTGACGGCGGCGTATGACCGAACGCCTCCGCGGGCGCGATGAGGTTGTCTGGGAGTGCAGGGTTGCGTTGAAATTGTGAGAGCATCATTGCATGGCGCATTCAATCGACAAGCGCAAGGAGATCCTCTTTGAGGGCCTCTCAGAGCGCGAGATACTCGATCTTCCGTCGGAGCAGTTCAAAGGCCTGATCCTCATTGGGGAGCCCATCGTATTTCGAGCTGGCTCGGCGACGGTGCTCGGTGAGTTCCGGCGCGATGGGAACCGCCTCGTCATTGAACTTGCGCAGATCGATGGCGGCGGAGAAGGCGTGCTCGTTTCTCTCGGTTCGCTGGCGAGGCGGTTCGCACTCCTGCATAGGATCGAGGCGGTTGAGTGGATCGTTCATGCAGTGAACTGCGCGAAGCCTAATCTCAAACTTCGCCGCGTTGTTGAGCACCGCGGTTTTACGGTGCGTGAGATTCCGGGCATCGGGCAAGCCTACTATTTCCTCGATGCGGAGATGTCCCGCGTGGGAAAGTCAGCGACGCGCGCCGGTTGGGCTGAGGCCAGCCGGAAAGTTGCGGCCCGCGGCGAGGACGCTCTTGTGTTTCCGGAATTTGGAAACGAAGGCGATAAGGAGATCGCGTGGTAGGCACCCGCCGTCGAATCACTAGGCAACCTGATCGTATGGGCGATGGTGCAGACGAATCAATTCGTCGGAACGCAAAGCCGCCATGGCGTAGGTGCGGCCTTGATCGTCGCTGAACTCGACCTCGGCCGCCGATGGTGTGAGTAGCTCGACGACTGTGCCAACCTGGCCGCGAACCAGTCCCTTCTCCGGCATATCCCTGAGGACAGCCACTTCGGAAAGAAGCTCCATGTCATACCTCCGCCAATCTAGAGAATAAAGCAAGTCACGAACCGCGGAGCGATCTCGCCGGTGCGGACGATCCAGCAACTCCGGATTCTTGCTCTGCGTTCGCGGTGCTTTACCTCAAAGTCTATTATGTACCGGGTTCCATACTCGTCGGAAGTACCGGCCGAAGCCTCTTCTTTCAGGGCCGCGTTGACTAACGCGGTGCGAAGTTCTTCCGCGTCAGCTGCGGTCATTCCGAGGAGGGATGAAAAAACTCGGGCTTTGTGCCGTCCGCGAGTGTGCGTGGGACTGAAGCAATAGTCTCAAAGTTTTTCGATCTCAACGACCGCCGCTTCGCCATTCGGCAATTTCATCTTTCGCATCGCTCCCTTCAAATCGGGTCAGCCGTGGACACAAACTTCAATGCCCCGGCATGAGTCCCCAGAGCATGACCAGCGTGAGACCGATGACGATGATGCTGGTACTCCATGCGATGACATTCCAAAGGCGCGAATTGCGGTGCTCGCCCATGAGGTCTTTGCGGTTGATGAGCAGCAGCATGAGGATGATGACCACCGGCAGCAGCACGCCGTTGAGCACCTGCGAGAGGATGGCGAAGTTCATCAGCTGCTCTTTGGGCAGCATGAGCACAGTGGCCGCGCCGCCTACGATGAGCAATGTATAGAGCCAGTAGAAGAACGGCGCCTCTTTGAAGCTCTTGTCTACGCCGGACTCGACGCCCAGGCCCTCGCAGACGGTATAAGCGGTCGACAGCGGCAGGATGGATGCTGCGAACAGCGACGCGTTGAAGAGCCCGAAAGCGAATAGGATGTATGCGTAGTCTCCGGCCAGGGGGCGCATGGCTTCAGCGGCCTCGGAGGCTTCCGAAATGGCGCCCATGCCATGCACGAACAGCGTGGCGGCGCAGGCCACGACGATGAACCACGCGACAAGGTCGGTGAAAAAGCTGCCGACAATCACATCGAGGCGCGAGGCGGCATAGTCCTTGACGCGAATTCCCTTCTCTACGATGGACGACTGCAGATAGAACTGCATCCACGGGGCGATGGTGGTGCCGACCACGCCGATGGCCATGTAGATATAGGCCTTGTCGCGCCACACCGTGTCGGCGGGCAGCTTGACGGTGGCCAGCAGCGCGTCATGCCAGCTGGGCTGCGAGAGCACGCCCGCAAAAATATATGCGATATAAATTGTCGATGCGATGAGGAAGATTTTTTCCGTGCTCTTGTAACTGCCGCGCACCACCATGTACCAGACCAGCACGGCGCACAGCGGCACGGAGATGAACTTGCTGACGTGAAAGAGCTGCAACGAGCCGGCGATGCCGATGAACTCCGTGACGACGTTGGTGTAGTTGACCACCACCAGCGCCAGCATGAGGATGAAGGTGAGGCGCAGGCCAAACTCTTCGCGGATCAGGTCGCTGAGGCCTTTGCCGGTGACCACGCCCATGCGGGCACACATCTCCTGCACCACGATCAGGGAGATCGTGATGGGGATCATGGTCCACAGCAGCGTGTAGCCGTATTGCGCTCCGGCCTGCGAGTAGGTGAGGATGCCGCCGGAGTCGTTGTCGACATTGGCGGTGATGAATCCGGGGCCGAGCACGGCCAGGAACAGAAGTATCCGGGTTCTCCAACGCTTGCCCATGCCGATGGTCCTATTTGTTCCTAAGGTGGATTCATCCGGTTCGCCTCCCTGACCATAACAGGGACCCTGCGCGGTGCGCGAATTCTGGCGGCGGGTTGACGGCGCAATGTTATTTTGGTACATTGGTACCTAGATAACAGGAGGATAAATGCCGCAGGAGCAGCAGAAGCGCGAGCCGGTGGTGGTGGAGCGGGTGCAGACCGGCGTGCGCATGGAAAAACGGATGCTGAAGGTGCTGAAGGCACTGGCTGAGCAGAAGGACATGACGCTGGGCGACTTGCTGGAGGGCATTGTGCTGCATGCGTTCGAGGGCAAGCAGGTGCCGTTTTCCGACAAGACGCTCAAAGAGATCGAGCAGTTCAAAGCGCTTTACGGCATGACGCTGAAGGCCTCGGACAGCCACAACCTGAAGGAGCGGAAAAGATGAAACCCATGTTTCCAACGATCATGATCGCGGGCCTGGCCGGGTCGCTTGTTGCGCAGCGGGCGCCGGCGCCGGCTGATCCGCCTCTGCACGTAAGCACGAGCTTCGACCTGGTGGTGCATGCGCCGTATGCAGTAGCCGCGCCGCTGTTCGGTCCCGAAGGCGAACGCGCCTGGGCAGGCGGAGACTGGGATCCGCAGTTCATTCATCCGCAGCCCGCGGCCGACGTCGAGGGCGCCGTGTTTACGGTGAAGCACGGCAAGCACAGCGCTACGTGGGTGACATCGTGTTTCGATGTCGAGGGACGGCACTTTCAATATGTCTACTTGATGGCGGAAATCATGGTGACGGTGATCGATGTGCGGTTCAAAGCGATGGGAGCGGATGCGACGGGCGTCAACGTGACTTATACGCGAACCGCGCTCACGCCCGAGGGCAACCCGCATGTGGCCGCGATGAGCGAAGGCGACAAAGCGGCGGGGAGCGAGTGGCAGCAGGCTATTGACAGTTATCTTGCGGCGCGGAAGACTGGTGCGGGGCGCTAAGAGTCGCCTATGGAACTCACGGCATTTCTCTCTGCTGACGATGCGCGCCGCGCGGAGCACACGCTTGGCGTGCTGGCTCGGCATGAGATTGAGCCTCTGGCGCTGACGGGCGGCCTGGCAATCGAGATGCATTGCGTTCGCCGGGGACTGCCTGCGGACATGCGGCCGCTCAACGACATTGATTTCGTGGCCTCGACATTCAGCGACATCGCGCAGACGCTTGACGCGGATTTCATCTTTCGCCATGTGCATCCGTGCGAATCGCCGGGGAAAATGCTGGTGCAGTGCGTCGACGCTGTGGCCGCTTTGCGTGTGGACATTTTTCGCGCGTGCGGGAACACGATGGCGCGCACGGAGCACTTCGAACTTTACGGCCGATTGCTGCGCGTGGTTTCGCTTGCAGATCTGGCAGCACGCGCCGCCCGGCTGTGCATGGATCTTGCGGCCGGAGTTGCAGTACCGGCCAAACATGCGCGTGATTTTCTCCGCCTGCTCCCCCTAGTTAACCTTGGAGCCATGGAGCCGGTGTGGCAGGAGCATCGCAAGGCTGCGCATCCGGATGCCTTTGCTGAGACGGCTAATCTGCTTGCAAATCTGATTGCGACCACAGAGGACTTGCTGATCACGCCCGTCTATTCGCGCGATACAACGGCGGCGTGTCCGCGCTGCGTGCCCACAACTCCGTTCTCTCTGGCCGATGCGGGGACGATGCTTGCGCTGCTGGGCTATTGCTGAAAGCCTGTTCGATAGGCTAAAGGCGGGCGGTCAGCATCTGCTTGATAATCGCAAGTACCCCAGTTGCGAGCAGTCCTGCTGCGGACTTGTAGAAGCCGTGGACGACCAGGAAGATAAACCCGGCTACAACTGCGAGAAAGCAGACTCCGCCCATGACACTGCTTACGAGTGCGTAAGTCATCTTGCGCTTTTTGTCTTCGTTGATGACCAGAACAATCGTTTCAGGAGTCATGCCAGAGCGAATGAGGTCCGCAATGACATCGGGGCTTGGCAAGAGCGCGGGCCTCTGCACTGCCACCTATGCGCTCTTCTATCGCGGCGGTTCGACGGGGGCTTGAATTTCTGTAGCCGCTTCCATGCGGAGTGCCGCGCGACGAACAGTTTCAACGCCGACTTTCTTGCCGAGGCGCGCGAGGACCGAAGCGAGCTCATCCTCAACATTGTCCGTAGCTTCGAGATTCCCCAATTCTGCCTCTTCCGCCTTTGCTGCTTCTACTATGATCGCGGAATAAGCGTCCGCTCGATGAAGGTCTGGGGCCATTTGGGAGAAAGGGAGAAACAAGTCCGCGAATTGCGACTCGCTTAGGTCATTGGTCTGTTCCACCAATGCTTCTGCTCCGCCCGGCAAGTTGGTCCACGCGAACAGGCCAGACAGGCTGAATCCATCCAGGAAGGCGCGGGCCGAGACTGCGGAATTCTTCATGTCTGACACCTTAACACGATTATTGTACCTCTACTTGGATGCATCGCTCATTGGAAAGGCACCCTCATCTTCTACTCTGCTCCGCACGCGAGCCGCTTGACAGCGCCCGGCGCGCGCAGCTACAACTCGCTTTCACGA
>Ga0302324_100007758_pt1 | contig 22749 bp, 20 predicted proteins | sample Palsa_T0_1_FD_201949 | JGI IMG/M metagenome (GOLD analysis project Ga0302324, IMG submission 201949) | Peat permafrost microbial communities from Stordalen Mire near Abisko, Sweden - Palsa_T0_1 | ecosystem: Environmental > Terrestrial > Soil > Palsa > Peat permafrost | place: Sweden: Abisko...
CTTGGCGACGAGCTTTTTGCGGAAGAGGCCGTCGCATTGCCTGGCATGCCGCTCAGCGAACACGTTGTCGAGGATTACGTCGCGACCGGGCTGTCGCTCAAAGCGCATCCGGTGCGCTTTTTCCGCGACCGTCTTGACGCGCTCGGCGCCGTCCGCAATGCCGAACTGTGCCGCGAGGAGCTTGCGCAGGATTCGCTCGTCACCGTTGCCGGCCTGGTGCTGATACGGCAGCGCCCTGGTACGGCGAAAGGCGTCGTATTCCTGACCATCGAAGATGAAACCGGCCCCGCCAACATCATCGTCTGGCCAAAAACCTTTGGCGAAAACCGCCGCACCGTGATGACAGCGCGCTTTCTCGCCGTGCGTGGCCGCCTGCAACGGGTCGGCCTTGTCATCCACGTCGTCGCGGAGAGCTTCGTCGATCTTTCCGCCCACCTGCCCTGGCTGCGCGAAGGCGGCGATCTGTTCTCGCCGAAACTTTCCGGCGGCCCGCTGCCGACCGGGGATACTGCGCTTCCGGTGAAAAGCCGGGATTTTCACTAACAGGAACTGACTATTCAAATCCATTGGCCGTGGGCTTGGCAAAACACCCGTAACGGGCACGGAACTCCAGATCGGGATGATATTGGCAACAGCAACCCAAAACGCGCCGGCACAACCGTAAGCAGAGCACCCAAGAGCCATGCTATTGGACATGGTAGTTGCGCCTAAACCCGCCCCCATATATCGTTTGGGGCCTGTCGAATGCAGGCACTCTCCCAGCGCGATGACCGCGCGTGTATCATGGGGGCGAAGAGAGGCCGCGACACCGCGTCGCTGCGGGAATTTTCGACTTTTATTGTAGTTCTCGTTCCGGAAAATGGGGCGAGTAGTAAATGGCCCCGACGACGGCCGGGAGGAATTCGTTGCAATCTTCCGCCAATCCCCTCCGCGACCTCGTGCACAAGCGCGATTTCTATGCGGGCGGTTTAATGATACTGCTTGGGCTCGGCATCGCGCTCAAAGGCGCGACGTACCGAGCCGGCACCCTCATGCATATGGGCCCGGGTTTCCTGCCGACGGCGCTCGGTGTGATCCTGGTTCTGGTCGGCATTGCCATCGCCGCCGTTGCGCTGGGGCCGACTGACAGCCAAGAAGACCAGCGCATCCTGCCGGAGAAACCGCAATGGTGGGCGTGGCTTTGTATCCTGATGAGCCCGGTACTCTTCATTTTCTTCGGCCGTTACTTCGGAATGGCCCCCGGCACCTTCGCCTGCGTGTTCATCGCCGCGCTTGGTGACAAGAATGCGACGTGGAGAGGCACGTTTGTCTTAGCCACTGTAGTGACAATCTTCGGCGTCAGCCTGTTCTCTTATTTCTTGCAGGTTCCGATGCCGATTTTCACGTGGAAGGGCGGCCTGTGATTTCCACCGCACTCACAGATCTTTGGTACGGCTTCGGTGTCGCGCTCGAGCCGCACAATTTGTTGTGGTGTTTCGTCGGCGTTCTGGTCGGCAACATGGTCGGCGTGCTGCCGGGCATGGGACCGCTCGCAACGATCTCGATCCTGTTGCCGCTGACGTTCGGCATGAAGCCGGTCGCCGCGATCCTGATGCTGGGCGGCGTCATGTACGGCGCTCAATACGGTGGTGCGATCTGCTCCATTCTGCTCAACCTGCCATGTCATCCGCCGCACGCGGTGACCTGTCTGGACGGCTTTCCGATGACCAAGCAGGGGCGCGGCGGCGTCGCGCTTGGCCTCACGGTATTTGCTTCGTTCGTCGGCGCCTCGTGGGGCATCACCGAGATGATTTTCCTGTCGCCGCTCCTGGTGAGGGCGGCGCTGCAATTCGGTCCCGCCGAAGTCTGCTCGCTGATGCTGCTCGGGCTCCTTGCGGGATCGACGCTGGCGCGCGGCTCGCCGCTCAAGGGCGTGGCGATGACCGTGGTGGGATTGTTCCTCGGCTCGGTCGGCACCGACCTTGAAACCGGTTCGGAGCGCTACACCTTCGGCATGACCGAACTCGACGACGGCATCGAATTGATCGCGCTGGCGCTCGGCCTGTTCGGCCTCGCCGAGTTCATGTCAAGCGTCAATCAGGTCGCGCCGATCAATACGCGCTATACCAACGTCACATTCAAGGACATGCGGCCGACCAAGCAGGACCTGAAACAGGCGTTCTTCCCGATGTGGCGCGGCACCATCATCGGCAGCCTGTGCGCGCTCATTCCCGGCACCGGGCCGACCATCGCGTCTTTCGTCGCCTATGCGACGGAAAAGAAAATCTCGAAACATCCCGAGAGATTCGGCACCGGCCTGATCGAGGGCGTGGTCTGCCCGGAAGCCGCGACGCATTCCTCGGTGCAGGGCGACTTCATCCCGACCATGAGCCTCGGCATCCCCGGCGATGCCGTCATGGCGCTCCTGCTCGGCGCGCTGATGATTCAAGGCATCGTGCCCGGCCCGCAGCTGATCTCGCAGCATCCGGATATCTTCTGGGGCCTCGTCGCGAGCTTCTGGATCGGCAACATCATGCTGGTGCTGCTCAACGTGCCGTTGATTGGCATCTGGGTGAAGATGCTGGCGATCCCCTACAAGTATCTCTATCCGAGCGCGATGTTCTTCGTCTGCATCGGCGTCTATGCCGCCAACAACGACTTTTTCCAGGTCGGCGAGGTCGTCGTGATCGGCATGCTCGGCTACGTCCTGCTGCGGCTTGGCTTCCATCCGGCGCCGATTTTGCTCGGCTTCGTGCTCGGCCCGCGGTTTGAAGAGAACTTCCGCCGCGCCATGCTGATCTCGCGCGGCGACATCACGGTGTTCGTGCAGCGGCCAATCAGCGCGGTCTTCGTTGCCATGTGCGCGATCCTGATCGGCTCGCAGATCTACTTCCGGCTGAAAGGCGGCAAGACACCAGACCTCGAGCCTGCGGACGAAAGCAAGCCGGTGGAGATTCCGGCGCAGCTTGCGCCGCACCACGCGCCGGCGACGCCCGCGGAATAGTCCTCAAGTTGTCATCATCCGCGAAGGGCCTCGCGGATGATGACCAGCTTACCGCAGCCCCCGTCCCAGCACGCGCGCAAGACGCTCGGAAAACAGCTTTGCATCAGCCGGGCGCTCGCCATCGAGCACTCTTGCTTCATCGAACAACAGATGCACCGCGTCCTGCTTGAATTCCTGCTCTCCCTCCCCGAGCGCCGCGAGTGCAGCAACCGTCTCGTGGCGCGGATTGATCTCCAGAATCGGCTTTGAGGCGGAGCCCAGCCGTCCCGCGCCGGCAAGGATGCGCTCGAGCGCCCGGTCGGGACCTGAGTCCGGCGCGACCAGACACACCGCGCTGTCCGTGAGCCGGTCCGAGGCGCGAACATCGGCCACTGCATCACCCAGTGTCGCTCTGACGAAAGCGAGGAAGCCTTTGACGCTCTCCTCAACCTCGGGCGCGGCCTCCTCCTCGGCGTCGGTGCGCGGAATGAGCGCAAGATCGGCGGCGCCCTGGGTAACCGACTTGAACGGCTTGCCGTCGAAGCCGATGCCCGACATCACCCAGAAGCTATCGACCGGGTCCGGCAGCAACAGCACTTCGACCCCGCGGGCGCGAAAACCCTCAAGCTGCGGTGAGTTTTCCAACCGCGCCATATCGTCGCCGGCGAGATAGTAGATCGCGGTCTGATTGGTTTTCATCGCGCCGGCGTAATCTTTCAGCGTACGCCACGAGCCGGCGGAGGCCGTACTCTTGAAGCGCGCCAGAGCGAGCAAGGCGTCACGCCGTTCGAAATCCTCGTAAATGCCTTCCTTGAGCACCGCACCGAACGTGTCCCAGATTTTCGCGAAATTTTCCGGCTCCTTGTCAGCGAGCCGCTCAAGCTCAGAGATCACGCGGCCGGTCACGCCCTTTCTGATCGCTGCAAGGAGCGGGCTTTCCTGGATTTTCTCGCGTGACACATTGAGGGGTAGATCGTCGCTGTCGACCAGGCCGCGGACGAAACGCAGATAGCGCGGCAAAATCTCGGCTTCGTCGGTGATGAAGACACGCTTGACGTAAAGCTTGATGCGGCCCTTGCGATCCGGATCGAACAGATCGAATGGTCGCGAGCCCGGAACGAACAGCAGCGTCGTGTAATCCTGCCGGCCCTCGGCGCGGTAGTGGACGGTGGCGGCCGGCTCATCGAATTGGCCGCTGATTCTTCGATAAAAATCGGTGTAGTCCGCCGCACTGATCTCGGATTTCGGCTTGGTCCACAACGCCGCCCCGTCGGTGATCTCGGCCGGCTGCTCGCCCGCTTTCTCGACAATCGCGATCGGGACCGGCACGTGGCCTGATTGCGCCTTTACCAGCCGCTCAATCGTCGCCCGCTCGGCATAAGACCGGGCATCATCGAGCAAATGCAGCACGACACGGGCGCCGCGCGCCGGCGCTTCCGAAAGCGCAACCGGAGAGATCGCGTAGGTCCCCTTTCCGTCCGACGACCATAGCCAGGCGGTCTCCGACCCGGCCCGGCGTGAGACGACCTCGACCTTGTCTGCCACCATGAATGTAGAATAGAAGCCGATGCCGAACCGTCCGATCAGCGCCGACTGCTCCTCGCTTTGCTTTTCGCTTTGTTTGGCCTCGATGCGGTCGAGGAAGGCTTTGGTGCCGGAGCGGGCGATAGTACCGAGCGATTCCGCGAGTTCCTCGCGGCTCATGCCGATGCCGTTATCCTCGACGGTCAGGCGTTTGGCTTCCGCATCGACCGTCAGCGTGATGCGCGGCTTGAAATCGTCGCCGAGCAGCTTTGGGTCGGTAATCCCCTCGTAGCGCAGCCGCTCGCACGCATCCGCGGCGTTGGCGATCAGTTCGCGCAAAAACACCGATTTGTCGGCATAAACAGAGTGCACCATCAGGTGCAGGAGCTTGGCGACATCGGCCTGAAACGGTTGAGCCTCGAACGGCCGGCTCTCGGTCACCTTGTCCTCGGCAATCGTCATGGTTCTCCCCAGCGGCGTTTATTGGCTCGGAGATAGGACAATAAGCAGCCAAATCAAGGTCGAAGCCGGTGCATTATCGGCTACGCTCCCTCCCGTTGGCGGGCGCTCAACGCGAGCGGCCTTGTGTTAAAAGACAGCCGCCCGGTTATCAAAGGAAGCGCGAATATGGGTGTTGTTATCGACGGTCAATGGACCGACGGCGAGCTGCCACAGGAGACCGGCCAATCCGGCCAGTTCAACCGCATCGACAGCATATTCCGTAATCGGATCACTGCTGACGGCTCATCGGGTTTTAAGGCCGAGCCAGGCCTCTATCATCTCTATGTCGCACACGCCTGCCCGTGGGCGCACCGCACCCTGATCTACCGCGCGTTAAAGAAGCTCGACGGCCTGATTACCGTCGCCTACGCGATCCCCGGCATCAAGGAGAAAGGCTGGACCTACGAACGCGACCCGCGCTTTCCGGACTGCACACCCGATGGGGTCAACGGCTTTCATTACCTCTATGAAGCTTATGTCGCGAGCAATCCGCATTACACCGGCAAGGTGACGGTGCCGACGCTATGGGACAAAAAGACCAAGAAGATCGTCAATAACGAGTCGTCCGAAATTATCCGGATGCTCAATTCCGAGTTTAACGGGATCACCGGCGACCGTACCGATTACTATCCGCAGGCGTTGCGCGCCGAGATCGATGCCGTCAACGAGCGCGTCTATCACAACGTCAATAACGGCGTGTACCGCTCGGGCTTCGCCAAGACGCAAGCCGCTTACGATGAGGCCTATGACGGCCTGTTCTCGACGCTCGACTGGCTGGAGGCGCGGCTGTCGAAGCAGCGCTATCTGGTGGGCCATCAGATCACCGAAGCCGATTGGCGGCTGTTCCCGACGCTGGTGCGGTTCGACGTCGCCTATTTCTCAATCTTCAAGTGCAATCGGCAGCGCATCGCCGACTTTCCGAACCTGTCGAACTACATGCGCGAGCTCTATCAGGTGCCGGGCGTCGCCGACACCGTGAAGCCGCGCCACTACGTCATCAATTACTATTCGATTCCGCGCGTGAACCCGACAATGATCATTCCGAAAGGCACGCCGGTCGATTTTGGCCAGCCGCACGATCGCACACGACTTGCTGCATAACGACTTGCTGCATAACAACTTGCCGCCTAACAAAAATCGGGAGGAAACGATGCTCGAGCTTTATCACAACATCAATTCCGTTTGCGCACAGAAGGTCCGTATCGCGCTTGCGGAAAAGGGACAGAAGCTCACCGAACACCTGCTCACGCTGCAAGGCGACCAGAACGACCCGGCCTATATGAAGCTCAATCCAAACGGCGTGGTGCCGACGCTGGTCCACGACGGCAACGTGATCATCGAATCCTCGTTGATCCTCTATTACATCGACGAAGCGTTCCCGAGCCCACCCCTGATGCCGGCTGATCCGGTCGCCCGCCACCGGGTCCGGCTCTACAACAAGCTGATCGACGAATACATGCATAACGCATGCACGATCATGACGTTTGCCACGGCTTTCCGGCCGCGCTTCCTTAAAATGAGCCGGGAGGCATGGCTCGCCGAGATCAACAAGGCGCCGCTCAAACGGCGGGCCGAATATAAGCGAAGCGTGATTGAGCGCGGTCTCGAATCGGAGTTCGTCATCGACGCCCTCCATCAACACCAGAAAATGATCTCGTGGATGGCCGACGACCTCAAACGAGGCCCTTTCCTCGCCGGCAACGCCTTCAGCAATGCGGACTGCGCCGTGATCCCCTATATCCTGCGGCTCGAACTCTTGAAGCTTGGCGCGATGTGGCAACGCGAGCCAGCTATCGTCGACTGGTGGTCGCGGGTGCGCGAGCGGCCGTCTGTGAAATCAACGATCTTCGACCGGATGCAGGAAGCCGATTGGGCGCCGTTCAAGAATCTGGCGCCCGATCCGTGGCCGTTGGTACAGGAGCTGTTGAAGGCAGCGTGACTGCAATTTTCGATCGGTCGATCGCGCTTTCGGCCTAGCCCGGTTTGAGACCCGCTGCTTTCACGACCTTGGCCCATTTGTCAGTTTCGGCGGTGAGGAATGCCCTGTAATCCGCCGGAGAGCCGACCATCGGCGCGCCGCCCAATTCGGCAAATCGCGCTTTGATCGCCGGTTCTCCCAAGATAGCGTCGATCTCACTATTGAGCTTCACAACGATGTCATCGGGCGTCTTGGCCGGCACGCCGACGCCATTGACGTTGCTCGCTTCGTATCCCGGAACAAACTCGCCGATCGACGGTACGTCCGGCAACACGTCGACCCGCGTTGCCGTCGTCACGCCGAGCGCACGCAGCCGCCCGGCGTGAATATGCGCCATCGAAGACGCCGCATTGTCGAACATCACCTGAACCTGACCGCCCAACATGTCCGTCAACGCTGGGGCCGCCCCACGATATGGCACATGCGTCAGCTCGATACCGGTCATCATGGCGAACAACTCACCGGCCATGTGCGAGATCGTGCCGATACCGGCCGACGCCATATTGATTTGCCGGGGATGGGCTTTGGCATAGGCGATGAAATCCGGAATGGTCTGCACCGGAAACGACGGATTAACCTCCATGATGTGCGGCGCGCGGAACATGCTCGCGACCGGCGTTATGTCGTGCAGATAAATGAAGCTGAGATCGGGATAGAGGGTGGCGTTGACTGCGTTGGCCGAGCCATCAAGCAGCAGCGTGTAGCCGTCCGGCGGTGAATTCACCACGACCTCGGTGCCGAGATTGCTGCCGGCGCCGCCGCGATCCTCGACGACAAGCGGCTGACCGAGCCGCTCCGACAGCCATTGCCCCACTTGGCGCGCAATAATGTCGCTGACGCCGCCGGCCGGAAACGGCACGACAAACCGGATCGGCCGTACCGGATAGGTTTCAGCTATCGCAATTTTGGAAACGAAAGGCGCGGCAGCGAGACCCGCTGTCGAATATAAAAAGCTTCGGCGGGAAAAACTCATTCGACGCGACAAAACCATGGCGATGCTCCGTAAGCCCGGACATTTCCCCGAAAAGGCCCGCGAGCAAGGCCCACACATCGCCACCTTTGATTGTCGAATGTCGGCCATCAGGGGCGATCAGACGACGCTACAGCAAGCCCTGTGCCAGCAGCGAGGACGCGACGCCCTGTGCCGCACGGGGACTATTGACGCCCAATCGCATGTTCAGCCAAGGTTTTCCGATGAATATGCCGCTGCTGCTGACGCCGATAACTTTGCGCGGACTCACCGCTCGAAACCGCATTGTGGTTTCGCCGATGTCGCAATACGCCGCGGTGGACGGCGCGCCGACCGATTGGCATCTCGTCCATCTCGGCAAGTTCGCCATGGGTGGCGCCGGCATCGTCTTCGTCGAAGAAACGACGGTCGAGGAGCGTGCGCGTAAGACCTATCATTGTCCCGGCATCTACACGGATGCCCAGGTCAAAGCATGGCGGCGCATTACCGACTTTCTGCGCAGCCAGGGCGCGTTGAGCGCCATCCAGCTCGGTCACGCCGGCCGCAAAGTCGCGACCAAGGCGCCGTGGGAAGGTTTTGCGCCGCTTAGCGAAGAAGACGCCAAGCATGGTGAGCCGCCGTGGCAGGGCATCGCGCCAAGCCCGATCCCGTTCAAGGCCGGCGCCATGGTGCCGCGCGAGATGAATCAAGACGACATCAGACAGGTGGTCGAAAGCCATGCCGCAGCCGCCAGCCGCTCGATCGATGCCGGCTTCGACATCTGCGAAATTCATGGTGCGCACGGTTACATTATCCAGCAATTCCTGTCGCCGATCACCAACAGGCGGCAGGACGGCTACGGCGGCGACCTGCAGGGCCGGATGCGGTTTGCGCTCGAACTGATGGAGGCCGTGCGCAAAAGCTGGCCGAATGATCGGCCGCTTTTTTTCCGCGCCTCCTGTGTCGATGGTAAGGGCGGCGCCTGGGAACTTGACGATACGATTGCGCTTTCCAAGGAGCTCAAGCTGCGCGGTGTCGACGTGATCGATTGCTCGTCGGGAGGCATCGAAGGGCCGCTGACGCTATCAGTCGTTCCGCGCGTGCCTGGCTATCACGTGCCGTTCGCGGAGCGAATCCGCCGCGAAGCCGATATCCCGACCATGGCCGTCGGGCTGATCACCGATCCCAAGCAGGCGGAAGGCTACTTGCAGGAGGGCTGCTGCGACCTGATCGCGCTGGCGCGCGAGATGATGTGGGATCCGAACTGGCCGGTGCACGCCGCGCAAACGCTCGGCGGCGCCGATCCGCTTGCGTTGCTGCCGCAATCCTATGCGTGGTGGCTGCGACGGCGCGATGAGGTGCGAAAGCTCACTCCGGCCAACGGCCAGCAGTCCTAATTGCTGCCAAACGGCAGGCGCTCGATGTCGAGCTCAGCCGCCATGATCTTGCGATGAGCCTGATCGAGCCAGGGCTGCAACTTCGCCACCCGTTTCGAGATAGTCGTGAAATCGCGCCGGAATTCCGGCATCACCACTTTGACCGCCTCGTAGATCGTCGCCTCATCGACTGTTGTCAGCGCCCGGTCGCGCACCACGACCCGGCCATCGACGATGACGTGGCGCACACCGCGGCCGGCCTCAATGTGCACGAGCTGACGCGCGGCACTGTTCATCGGCGAGAAGGTCGGATCGCGGGTATCGATCAACGTCAGGTCGGCCTTGAAGCCCGGCGCGATCTTTCCAATTACGTCACCAAGGCGCGCGCCTTCCGCGCCTGCTTCCGTGGCCGCCTTTAAAGCTGTTACTGCTTGCGGCGGTCCTGGGATCGGATCGCTAACGGCGGCGAGCAGCGCAAACAGTTTCATCGCCACGAACATGTTCTGCGCGTCGGAACAACTGCAATTATCGCAGCCGAGCCCGATCCGCACGCCGGCCTTTTGCAAGGTGCGGATCGGCGCGATACCGCATTTCATTTTCAGATTACCTTGGGGATTGAGCACGACACCCGCCCCATGCTCGCCCAGCAAGTCTATTTCGGCGGCCGACAGCCAGACGCTGTGCGCAAAATTGAGCCGCGGATCGAGCACACCCTCCTCGGCAAGCCGCTTGATCAGGAGACCGCTGTATTCCGGCAGCGTCAGCCGCGCCTGCAACGCCATGCCGCGCGATTCATAGATATGCGTATAGACCGGAATGTCATAACGGCGCGCAAGTTCTATGGTCCGCTGCATCAGCGCTTCCGAGCACCGCTCTGGCGCGGAAGGCCCAAGCGCCCAAGATACGCGCGGCGGCGCCGGCTGCTTCAGCCGCGTCGACTCAAAGTGACCGATCAGATCGAGCTTTCGTTCCGGCTCGGCCGCGGTCGACAGCAACGGATGAAGATCGGCGGGAAAGGTATCTTTCCAGAACGGAATGGTCTCGATGCCTTTGCGGTCGGCATATTGCAGCGCAAAGATCACGCGGATGCCGACCTCGTCGTAAGCCTTCATCACCGCGTCCATGTGACGATCCTCGTAAGGATAGAGCGTCAGCATGTCCTGGATGGTGGTCATTCCGGAGCGCAGGCATTCCAGCGCGCCGAGCAGCGTGCGCGCATAGACTTCTTCGGTGGAGCGCGGCGGATATTGCGGCGGCAGCGCATAGAGCCGCCACGACTCCAGCGGCACTTCTTCCAGAGTGCCTTTGGCAAGCACATCGTGGGAGTGATAGTGCGCATTGACGAAGCCCGGCAGCACCAGGTGATCGCGCGCATCGATCGTCTGAATGCCTTGACCTTCGGCGCGATAGTCCGCCGCAACCCCGATGATCCTATCGCCGGCAACGGCAATGTCAGCCTGCGGCGGATCGTGCCAATTGGAATCCGGCGTAAAAACCCGGCCGCCTTTCAGCAGGAGCGTCGTGCCGGAAGGAAGAACGTCATCTGCCATTGGCTAAACCGGTACCCGTACCGCCGCGCGCAGTCCACCCATCGCACTGCTTCCCAGCGTAATATCGCCGCCGTGGGATCGCGCGATGTCGCGGGCGATAGCGAGACCCAATCCGGTGCCACCTTCGTCCTGGTTGCGCGCGTCATCTAGCCGCAGGAACGGCTTGAACACGTCCTCGCGCAATTGTTGGGGAATACCCGGCCCGTCGTCATCGACCGTAACGGTGAGCCAGCGGTGATCGCAATGGCCGGTGATGGCGATATTTTTCGCAAACCGCCCCGCATTGGAGACGAGATTATAGATGCAACGCTTGAACGCCGCCGGACGCACCGTGACTTCCGGCGGACCATGGAAGGCCACCGTCGCAGGATGACCATGACGCTCGGCGTCGAGCCGCAGATCTTCCAGCAGCGCTTCGATATCGGTCGGCGCCGATTGCTCGCCGGAATCGCCACGGGCGAAGGCCAGGTAAGCTTCGAGCATCCCCGCCATCTCGTCGACATCCTTCTTGATCGCATCGACCTCGGCGCCGTCGCCAAAGAAAGCAAGCTCAAGCTTGAAACGGGTAAGCACGGTGCGCAGGTCATGGGACACACCGGCCAGCATCGTGGTGCGCTGTTCCATGGCGCGCTCGATGCGGACTTTCATTTCGAGGAACGCGGCTGCAGCGCGTCGCACCTCGCGCGCGCCGCGCGGACGGAAATTGGGCGCATCGCGGCCTTTGCCGAACGCTTCCGCCGCGTCGGCGAGCCGGACGATCGGCTTGATCTGGTTGCGCAGGAACAGGATGGCGATGGTCAGCACGATCAGCGAGATCAGAACCATCCAGCTCAGGAACAGCAGCGAATTGGAATTGTAGGCACCGGCGCGGGGGGCAAAGACCCGCATCACCGCGTCGTCAAGCTTGATGCGGACTTCGACAATGGACGAACGGCCGACGGTGTCGATCCAGAATGGCAAGCCGATCTGCTTGCGGATGTCGTCAGACAATTTCTGATCGAGCTGCGAGAAAAACGGCTTTGGTCCGGGCGGCGGCAGCTCGGTTCCCGGCAGGAAGTCAACCACGAGGCCGAGGCGTTCCTGGGCGATGCGGCGCAGTTGCGCGTGATTGCCGCTTTCCGGAAATGTCTTGTAGAGGTCGATCAGCGCGGCAATCTCTTGCGTCACTGCCGACGACAGATAGTAATTCACCACGCTCGATTGCCGTTCGATGTACATGAGAGCGACGATCGATTGCAGCACCACCATCGGGATGATGACGATCAGAAGTGCGCGGGCGTAGAGGCCGGTCGGCATCACCGAGCGCAGCCAGCGCGTGAAACGGTCCCACGGACCGGTGACATAGCTCGCGGCGCCCGCGGCCGTGTTCGCGGCGCTGACCAAATGGCTCGCCGCGACCCTCAAACGCCCGATGCTGTCGTCTAGATTGACCATGAGAAGACTTCAGCTTCTGGATTGATGCGCTAGTGGAGCGGATTTGACATTCGCTACCCCGGTTCCGTTCGCACGTGAAGCGAATGTCAAATTCAAAGCTCCACTAGCCACTTATACTTGCCAGTGGTTCTTTAATTCAAACATTCGCAACGCTGCCTCCCAAGACGGGATGCGAATGTTTGAATTGAACCACTAGAGCGCCGCCACCAGCCGGTAACCTATGCCGCGGACAGTTTGCACGATGAGCGGATTGCCTGGATCGCGTTCGATCTTGCGCCGCAGCCGGTTGACCTGCACGTCGACTGTGCGCTCGCCGACCGCTTCGCCGTTTCCGGCAAGTGCCTGACGCGGCACCGTCTCGCCGACATTGGACGTCAATATCCGCAGCATCTCGCGTTCGCGATCGGTAAGTCGGATCGCCTCCTCGCCGCGGCGCAGCTCGCCGCTGGCAAGATGGAACACGAACTGGCCGAACCGCACCGACTCCGCAGGTGCGGCGGCAGGCGGATTGGCACGCTTGAGAATATTTGCCACGCGCAGCGCCAGTTCACGCGGCTCGAACGGCTTCGACAGATAATCGTCGGCGCCGATTTCGAGGCCCATGATCCGGTTCTCCTTCTCGTCGCGCGCCGTCAGCATCAGGATCGGCACGGTCGATGTCGAACGAATGGCCCGCGCGAGATCAAAGCCGTTTTCGCCCGGCATCATGACATCGAGGATGAGCAGATCGAATTTCAGCCCTTCAAGCTTGGCGCGCGCCTCGCGCGCGCTTTCCGCGGTCGAAACGCGATAGCCTTCACTCACGAGGAAACGTAGCAGCAACACGCGAATGCGGCGATCGTCGTCGACCACAAGCAGATGCGGCGCGTCGTCCGACGGTGTTGCAGCCGGCGCGGTCATGAGCCGCTCTCACGACTGCGCGGACGGGCGTGATCGGCGTTGTTGATCTGGCGCAACACGTGATCGGGATCGTCGGTCATGCCGGCCAGAAAACGCCGCGCTGACTCACGCGCACCGGGGCCAAGTTCGCCGAGCACGCGAGAAATACGCTCGGTTTGCAGGCCCGCGAGCTGCAACGCCAGCGCCTCGCCAGCTTCGCTCGCATACAAAAGCCGCTGGCGGCGATCATGCGGACCCGCGCGCTGCACCACGTAGCCCTCGTCGATGAGCTGCTTGAGCACGCGGCCGAGCGATTGTTTGGTGATTTTCAGGATGTCGAGCAGGTCGGCGACTTTGATGCCGGGGTTGCGATTGACGAAGTGCAGCACACGATGATGCGCACGGCCGAAGCCAAGCTTTACCAGCACTTCATCCGGATCGCCGACGAAATCACGATAGGCGAAAAATAGCAGCTCGATCAGATCCCAATAAGGCTCCTGACCACCATCCGGTTTTTTGATCGGATCGGCGGCATCGGCAGGAGACACAGCAGAGGTGACGCTGACATTAGCCATTTAGGTCAGTAATGTTGACATATTTTGCCGGGCTTGTTAAGCTATTGCGCTAAGGTCGCATCGCGACTGCGCCCTCGGGCTCTATATTTCACGGGGCCGAAAACGGCGCTTTCTTGAAAGCGTTGCGACCATATCGGGAGTCCCTCCCCGACGCAAAAAGCCGAAGGCGCCAGAGCCGGTGCGTTTGCGATCGGGATGCGAATGAATGCAAGGGAGGCAATGCAATGGCAGTGCCCTTCGACGAACGATCGGACCTCATCTGGTTCGACGGCAAGCTCATTCCCACTGCTGAGTCAAAGATCAGCGTACTGACCCACGGCCTGCACTACGCAAGCTGCGTGTTCGAGGGCGAACGCGCCTATGGCGGCATCATCTTCGAAGGCACCAAGCACTCCGAGCGCCTGAAACGGTCGGCGCAGATCCTCGACTTTGAAATCCCCTACTCCGTCGCCGAGATCGATGCCGCGAAGCAGCTTGTTCTGGAAAAGAACAATCAGAAAGAAGCTTATGTCAGGCCAATCGCGTGGCGCGGCTCGGAGCAGCTCGGCGTCTCGGCGCAGAACAACAAAATCCATCTCGCCATCGCAACCTGGGAATGGCCGAGCTATTTCGATCCGGCGCAGCGCCTCAAAGGCATCCGGCTCGATCTCGCCGAATATCACCGGCCCGATCCGAAGACGGCGCCGTGCCTCGCCAAAGCGGCCGGCCTTTACATGATCTGCACGATCTCCAAGCACCGGGCCGAGAAGCGCGGTTACGCCGACGCCATGATGCTCGACTGGCAGGGCCGCGTTGCCGAATGCACTGGCGCCAACATCTTCTTCGTCCAGGACGGCAAGATCCACACACCAATCGCCGATTGCTTCCTTGCCGGCATCACGCGGGCGACCGCGATCAATCTGGCAAAGCAGGCCGGCATCGAAGTGATCGAGCGCCGCATTATGCCGGAAGAGCTCTCGAGTTTCTCCGAGTGCTTCATCACCGGCACTGCCGCCGAGGTCACTGCGGTTTCGGAAATCGCCAACTGGACCTTCACGCCCAGCCGTATCACCGCGCAGCTGATGCGCGATTACACCGACACGGTGCAGCCGAAGGGTAAGGCCGCCGCGGCGTAAGTGCCGCGCCGCGCAGCCGCCTACATCACCACGCGGAATTCGATGCGCCGGTTCTTGGCGCGGCCTTCTTCAGTTGTGTTGGCGGCGACCGGCTTGGTGCCGCCGTAGCCGGTAGACGTAATGCGCGACTGCGCGACACCGTGTGCGATGAGATAGTCGACCACGGCCTTGGCCCGCGCTTCCGACAGCGTCTGATTGGATGATGCACTTCCGGTACTGTCGGTGTGGCCGCTGACCTCGACTTTCACCGAAGGGCAGCGATTGGCAATATCGGCGACGCTATTGAGCAGCGGATCGCTCGCTGCATCAAGTTCGGCGCTGCTGGTCTTGAAATAGATCGCGCCGGTGGTCGATATCACGCTGAAGCGGGTCTCGCATTCCTGCGACGTGATCGGCTTGGATTCCACCTGCGCCTTCTGCGCCGCCGCCTGTTGTTGAGCCTGCTCGACGATGGGTATCCGATCGCCGGTCTCGAACATGAGATCGAAGGTGAAGCTCGCCGCGCTTACGATCGGCGTGCCGTTGATAGCATCCATAAGCTTGGCAAGGCCCGCCGTGAGACCAAAGTCGTCGGTCTTCACCACAATCGGCTTCGCTGTCGCAACTGACACCGACTTGTCACTCAGCCGCGTGACATTAACGTCGGCATCGAAGTCCTTGGTTACGCCGTGCATCGCCACGGTGAAATGCAGCGGATAAGTATCCCGGATATGCGAGGTCAGATCTTGCAGCTTCGTCATGTCGATCTTCGCGGTCACTTCCGCGTTCGGGAACTTGTAAGTTTCGAACAAAAGAAAGCGCATCCGCACGTCGCGCACGTCGATACCCGACGCGATTGAGGTCAGATCGATTTTGACATCGGCATTGCCGTTGCCGTCGATGGTTCCGGTCAGGCCGGTAAATTGCTGGATTTCGGTGATCGAGTTTGCTTTCGACGTCTGCATGTAAAAATGCGACGCGCCGCCGTTAAGCACCCATTGCTGCTGCGCCTGTGCGCCCCCAAGCGCCGCCAGAAAAAGCGCAAGGATCACGCACAGAGCGCTTGCTGCGTGATGCACGCTTGCTCTCGTGCGTTCGCTCATTTGCATCCCCCTTGCGCCCATTTCATCATCGCGACCTTTTCCGGGCCGCCAAAGGGATGCTGGATGCGCAGCATCATCTTCGGATCGTTGACATAAAGCTTGGCCTGCACACACAGCGATTGCTGATTCCACTGATGGCAGTTGTTGCAGGTCTTTTTCCAGGCGTCCTCCGGCAGCCCTTCGATCGGCGGAAAATCCGGGACGCTCTGGATCAGTTGCGCGAGCGACGAGCCGTTTATCGGCGTCGGCCCTTCCTTGATGGTTCCGTTGAAAGTCACGGTATCCTGACTGGACGCAGTCGCCGCTGAGGCTGACGACGCCGATGCCGGCGCAGGAGGCGTAGCCGCGGGCGGCGGGCTTTGGGCGGCAACAGGCGGCGGAGCACTCAGCGCCGTGACATCGCTTGCGCTCGCGGGCTGCAAGGCGCTCTTGATCGCCCAGCCGTCCATCGCGGTTCGCTTGTTGGGGATTGTGATCTTCGCGGCGATGTGACTCCAGGTGCGATCGCCCGTTACGTCCTGCTCGCCGATGACGCAGACGAAGTCGTTCTTAGCGAGCGTGCCGACAAAGCTCGCGTCGCCATTAGGCTTGGCGAAAACATTCAGGGTTGGCGCGGCCACTTGGTAATATTGGCAGGCCGGCTGCTGCTGCTGCGCCGACGAAGAGCTGGCGGTTACAGCGAGAGTGCAGAAACCAGCAGCAAGAAGGGCGATTAAACGGCGTGTCATGGTTCTTCCGGCGGCCCCGCGCCACAACTGTAGCAGACTGCATGCGGTTTTGCTCGACGCAATGTGACGCTGCCGCGATCACACGCAGCGGCAGCACCGCTCAATGTGCGCCATCGCCCGAAACGATGGCTTATGCCGGAATGCATGACCTTTCAGCCGATTGCGTTAGTGATAAGTGCCGGCGGTGGCGCAGCAGCACTTGCCATTTTTCGGATTGCAGACCTTCACCAGCGACGAGTCGCACAGAAGCTCCTCGCCGCCGCATTTGGAGTGCTTGGCAATCATCGTCGGACGCGGCGTTAGCGTATTGGCACCCAACATCTGCTGCGTGTCGGCGCGCGCTGACAGCACCACCGCTGCAAGCGCCAGCGCCGCTATTACCGTCATCCGAAATCGTTGCATTCTTCCCTCCCCGACTTTATTGCCTTGGCCTCGACCCAGGCACACAACGCGCGATTCCCTTCGGTCATTCCGGCACGTGATTTGCTACAAGCGTATGGTGAGCCATGGGACCGTCCGGTGAACACCAGCAATAGAGGTTATTGGCGCCAATTTGTACTCCTTGGCGTTGGCATGATTGGCTACACAATCTGCCGCGCTGGCTTCCCTGTAGGGCTTGCCGCAATGGGGAAGCAGTTTGAATGGACGGCTTTCGAGGTCGGAATCCTCAGCACCATTTTTCTTCTAGGCCAAGCCATCATCGACATTCCTGCGGGATACTGGGCCGATAGCCTGGACCGCAAGCGCGTAATCTTCGTCGGCCTGTTCGGGCTCGGCCTGTTCACTGCGCTGGTGACACTGGCCACAGGATTTTGGTCGGCATTGGCGTTCCGGGTGCTGTTCGGTGTGATGGAAGGAATTTACAACATCGCACAATTTGCGGTCGCCGGGTCCATCCTCCCGGGCCAGCGCGCCCTCGTGAACGGCATGACACAGGTCTTCTACGGCATCGGCAATTTCGGAGGACAGACCTTCGTCGGCTCACTTCTGCATCTCCATCCTGGCTTCTGGCAGTTGCCGCTGTGGTGCCTGGGCGGAGTTACGATGGTGTACGCCTTCCTTTCGATGTTTCTGTTCGACCGAAAGTATCTGTACCGCAACGCGTCACCGGTCACGCAAGCGAAGCTCGGCTTTTGGCCTACGCTCAGGATCGTCGTCACGAATGTCCGGGTTTGGAAGGCGCTGATCATTCATGCCTGCAACATGATCCCGAACTGGGCCATTCTTGGCCTCGGCAATTATCTCTTCATCCAATATCGCCATTACGACCCTGCGTTTTCGGCCCTGGTATTCGGTGCAGGCGCCGGTGCCGGCGGTTTGTTTGTGCCGCTAGGCACGATGTGGGCGGACCGCTTCGGCCGGCGACCGGTCGTGTGCTTCTTCGGCGCCTGGATGTGCGTTTCATCCTTGTTGCTGTTCTACGTTGCGCCCGCCAACTGGATGATGGTCATCCTCGGCGGCTGCGTCGGCTTCGGTCTCAACGCGCTTTACACGCTGGGCTACACGATCACGCAAGACGCCGTCGCGTCTGCATCAAATAGCGGCATCGGCATCGCGACCGGCATGGCCGGAGGTTTCGGTTATTTGTTCGCCGTTCTGGCGGGGCCCTTGGTCGGCTGGCTTATTCCCCTGATTGGACCGCTCTGGTCGATAAACCTCGTCGTCATCGGCGGCGAGCTTCTGGTCATCGTCTTCGGCTTCTTGTTCCTGAAAGACGAGAAACCGGCAGTCGCTGCGGTCGCACAATAATCCCGGATTTTTTGCGAGCTCACGAGCGTTCTAAATATCGGTTGTGGGGTAGCGGCTTCGACAATGCCTTCGCCTGCAATTCGGCAAAATGACCTTTAAGTTTGAGCGCATCACCGCGCAGTTTGCCGAGCTGTTTGGTCATCCCCGGCATTACGGCGGCCATTTCTTTCACAAGCTTGGTTTCATCAACCCGTGTTGTGGCTCCGTTGGCAACAACGTGGCGCCCGTCGACCCAGACGTGCCGGACTGAACGACCGGTCTCGCTGAATACGACCTGCTTGGCGACGCTGTTCAAAGGCCTGAAGGACGGATCGCTCAAGTCGAGTGCAATGATATCGGCGCGCATGCCAGGTTCGATCGCACCGATCTTCCTGGCGACACCGGCACGGGCCGCACCGCCAAACGTCGCCAACCGAATGGCTTCAACGGCGGCCGGCGGCGGTGCGTCCGGCTCGATAATTCCGCCGAGCAGACAGTAAGCCTTCATCACCGGAAAGAGGCTGTGAATGTCGGAGCAGCTGCAATTGTCACTGCCAAGCGCGAGCGGCACGTCGAGCCTGCGGTAAGCCGCGATCGGCGCCACGCCGTTGCGTAGGCGCAGATTGCTCAGCATGTTGAGCACCACACCGGTGCCGGTGGTGCTCAGCAGTTCAATCTCCTCCGCATCCGGCCAAACGCCGTGCGCAATACTTACATTCGGCCCGAGCAAACCGAGCCGCTCCATAAATCTTAGAAGAGAGCCGCCAAATTCGGCGTATTTCTCGCGCGCGAATAAAGCTTGCGAGCGCGATTCATAGACATGGGTGTAGATGGGCAGATTGCGCCGCTTTGCTAAATCGGCGACTCCCGTCAAAAGCGACGCCGAACAGCGTTGGGGCGCAGATGGACTTAAGCACCAAATGACCCGGCCACCGCGATCCCCGACGCGGTCAAGCTGACGCTCGATGAATTCGAGCTGCGACGCGGCATCGCCGGCGGTGTCGCCGACCAGCGGCCACAAGTCTTTCGGCACGACCTCGCGTGCGGCGTAGAGGGCATCCAGCTGGGATCGGTCGCGCACGGTGATCGAGTAGGCGACCCGGATGCCGGCCTCTTCATAGGCATTCAATATGGTATCGACGATCTCGTCCGAAAGTGGGAGAAACGAGCTGAAATCCTGAACGGTCGTTATCCCGTTTCGCAAAGCCTCGACCGCACCGAGAAGCGTGCGGATGCGGATTTCCTGGAGACTGCGATTGTTGCCAATGGGTCCCGCGACAAGGCCCCACTCTTCGAGCGGCATCGAGTCAAAGCAGCCCTTCGCCAGGACATCATGCGAGTGATAGTGCGAATTGACGAAACCCGGGAGCAGAACATACCCCGATAGATCTATCGTTTCGTGCGATCCTTCGCACGCGGCGGCTTGAGCGGCATCTTGGCCAATCGCCTTGATGCATCCATCAGAAATAAGGACATCTTCTATGGCAGGAAAATCAGTATCGCCATCGTGGCGATAAACGCGCGCGCCGGTTATCAGCATTTCATTTCCAGCGCTCGGCCGCAGCATCGTCGGCAGCCTTGGCCTCGACCCAGGTCTTTCCTGACGGCTTCTCAACCTGTTTCCAGAACGGCGCGCGGGTCTTCAAATAATCCATCAGAAAGGAAGCCGCGGCCAAAGCCGCCTCGCGGTGGCTCGACGCGGTGACGACCAGAACAATGTCCTCGCCCGGCGTTATCCGGCCATAGCGATGAATCACGGTGACGCCAAGAACCGGCCAGCGTTTGCTTGCTTCCTCGACGTGACGCGTGATTTCGGCTTCCGCCATGTCCGGATAATGCTCGAGCGTCAGCGCGGAAATTTTCTCGCCGTTTTCGTCGGCGCGGCAAACGCCGGTGAACGTGACCACGGCACCGATATCGGTGCGTCCGCGGGTCAGCTTCGCCACTTCGGCGGCCGCATTGAAGGCTTCGCGTTGCAATTGGACCGTCGTTGGCATCGCGTTTATCAGCCGCCGGTCATCGGCGGGAAAAAGGCAATCTCGCCGGCGCCGGCGATTTTTGTCTCCGCGCGCACATGAGTCTTGTCGATCGCAGCGCGGATCACTTTCGGATTTTCGAAGGCGTAAGCGTAGCCTTCACCACGTTTCGTCAGCCAGGCGATCAAGTCGCTCACCGTGGCGACGCTCGAAGGGGGCTCGATCTCCTCGTCCGTCTTGCCGACGCGCTCACGCACCCAGGCAAAATAGCGGACCTTCACGCGTCTTCCCGCGTAAGATGGTGCACACCGGCCTGCAAATAATCCCAGCCGGTGTAGAGTGTGAGCAGCGCGGAGAGCCACAGCAGCATGACCCCCAACCGCGTCACCACCGGAACCACCGCGTCACCGGCTTCGCCGCAGATCAAAAAACCCACCGCAATCAGTTGCAGCGTTGTTTTCCATTTGGCAAGCCGGGTCACCGGCACGCTGACGCGTAGCTCGGCCAGATATTCGCGCAAGCCCGACACCAGGATTTCGCGGCACAGGATGACGACGGCGGCCAACAGCGCCCAGCCATGAATGGTGCTTTCGGCCGCCAGCATCAACAGGCACGACGCCACCAGGAGCTTGTCGGCGATCGGATCGAGCATCCGGCCGAGTGAGGATTGCTGCCCCCACATCCGCGCGAGATAACCATCGAGAAAGTCCGTCACACCGGCGGCGATAAAAACGGCAAGCGCCACCCAGCGCAGCCACAATCCACCGTGCAGGATGTTCTGCCAGAACATGCAGCCCACCACGACTGGTACCGCGGCGATGCGGCCGTAAGTCAGGATGTTCGGGAGGGCCAGCGGGCGAGCGGGCGGCCGCGCAGGCGTCGTCGTGACCGTCGAATTCATGACCGCACCATACCGCCGCAACACGACGGCGGCGAGACCCCGGCCGCGCATGCCAGCGCCGCCTCAACTACCGGTCCTGTTACCATTGCCGTTTTCCAAAAAGTTACGCCGCCCCCTCGTGGAAAAATTCGTATATGCGCCGCGCCGTTTCCGCGCTGATGCCGTCGACCTGCGTCAGGTCGGTAACCGAGGCGCGCTCGATCGCCTTGAGCGTGCCGAAGTGCAGCAGCAGAGCCCGTTTGCGCGTCGGGCCGATGCCGGCGATCTCCTGCAAACCGGCCTCGCGCAGATCCTTGGTACGCCGGGTCCGGTGCGAGCCGATGGCGAAGCGATGGGCCTCATCGCGCAGCCGTTGAACGAAGTAAAGCACCGGATCGCGCGGCGGCAGCTTGAACGAGTCGCGGCCCGGAAGGAAGAAAGTTTCGCGGCCGGCGTCGCGGTCCGGTCCTTTGGCGATCCCCACGAGCGGAACTTCGGCGCCAAGGCCTGAAAGCACCTGGCGCGCGACATTAAGCTGGCCAAGGCCGCCGTCGATCAGCACCAGATCGGGCCATGGCGATTCATGGTCCAGGTCTTGGTCCTGGTCTTGGCCCTCGCCTTCGGCTTGCAGGATCGCGGTTTCTTCCGGCGGCATCGCACCCTCGAACGCGGCCGCCGCGACAGCAAGCGCCGCGTCGGCGGCCGGTGCCCGCGGCGCCTCGGCAATCAGCCGCTTAAAGCGGCGCTCCAGCACTTCGCGCATCATGCCGAAATCGTCGCCGGGTGTGAGATCAGCCGAACGGATGTTGAATTTGCGGTAGTCCTTTTTGCGAAAACCCTCCGGCCCGGCGACGATCATAGCGCCGACCGCGTTCGAGCCCTGGATATGGCTGTTGTCGTAGACCTCAATGCGCCGTGGCGGCCGCGGCAGCCCGAAGGTGGTAGCGAGATCGCGCAGCAACTTTTGCTGCGACGACGTTTCGGCAAGCTTACGGCCAAGCGCCTCGCGGGCGTTGGCGAGTGCATGCTCGATCAGGTCTTTCTTCTCGCCGCGCTGCGGCACCGACACCTCGACCTTGTGACTGCTCTTGGTGCAAAGCGCATCCTCGAGCAGCGCGCGATCCTCGATCGCATGCGAGATGAGGATCAGGCGCGGCGGCGGCTTATCGTCGTAGAACTGCGAGAGGAACGCCGACAAAATTTCGCCCGGGCCCAGCGAGCGGTCGGCGCGCGGAAAATAGGCGCGATTGCCCCAGTTCTGTCCAGTGCGGAAGAAAAACACCTCGACACACGAGAAGCCGCCCTGCTGATGCATGGCAAAAACATCGGCATCCTCGACGCCGCGTGGATTGACGCCCTGATGCGATTGCACGGCCGATAGCGCGGCAAGCCGGTCGCGATAGATCGCGGCGCGTTCGAAGTCGGTCGCCGTGGACGCCTTTTCCATTTCGCCCGCAAGCTGGTCCTTCACCGCCTTGGAACGGCCGGATAGAAACGCGTTGGCTTCACGCA
>Ga0302324_100007759_pt1 | contig 22748 bp, 23 predicted proteins | sample Palsa_T0_1_FD_201949 | JGI IMG/M metagenome (GOLD analysis project Ga0302324, IMG submission 201949) | Peat permafrost microbial communities from Stordalen Mire near Abisko, Sweden - Palsa_T0_1 | ecosystem: Environmental > Terrestrial > Soil > Palsa > Peat permafrost | place: Sweden: Abisko...
AGCCACGCTCTTCGATCAGGTCGAGGAAGGATACCAGGGCCAGCTCTACTTGGAGGTTGCCCCGCGAAGTTTCAGCGTCGTAGTCCGGACCGGAACCCCGCTGAATCAGCTACGTTTCCGCCGCACACGGGGTGAAGCACCCAAAGCTATCACGTCCGTGGATTGGCGACAGATGGTGAATGAAGGCCAACTTGCGAATACATCTGAAATAAGCGACAGGACCGGCCATCTGCGCTTCTCTATTGACCTAATGGGCTCTGGCGCGCCTGAGTGCCTGATCGGGTGGCGCGCCAGGAAGCACACAAGGCGGATCGATCTTGATCGACGAGATTATGATCCGCTCGATTTCTGGGAACCGATTCGCTTTCATCGGAAAGCATCGCTTGTCCTCGATCCTGATGAATTCTATATTCTGATGACTAAAGAGGCGATCGCCGTGCCGCCCGACTTCGCTGCCGAGATGTTGCCGTACGACACGCGGGCGGGCGAATTCCGGGTTCACTATGCTGGTTTCTTCGACCCAGGCTTTGGTTGGGACACAGTCACTAAGAAGGCGGGAAGTAGCCGAGGCGTACTGGAGGTTCGTTCGCACGAGGTACCATTCGTTTTGGAACACGGCCAAGGAGTCGGCTGGCTGCGCTACGAGCGGATGGCGGAGCGTCCCCAAGCTCTTTACGGACTCGAAATCGCTTCGAATTATCAGGGACAGGAGCTGAAGCTCGCTAAGCAATTCAGGAACCCCGCTATCTGAGAGGTCGCTACGCGCCCACACGCGCCCACAAGCGCCCACAAGCGCCCACAAGCGCCCACAAGGGGTCGCCGACGCCAGCGTGCGTAAAGGGCCGACAGAACCTTAGGTCGATGTGCGCCAGCCGCGGGCTACCAACGAGTGTTTGCCAATTGCCGTCGTACATCAAGTAAGGACACACGGGCTCCCGATCCACGGACAGAGGAGTCGCGCCGCATTCGCGCGCGCTGCGTTGCGCGCGCCGCGTCACGGCGGCGCGGTCAGACGCTCTCCCTCGTGAGTCAGGCTCCTGATGCGCATCGCGAACTCGAGCTTGCCGCTGCTCGTGCGCTCGGCCTGAACGGGAACCCAGCCGAGCGCGGGCGCGAACCACATGCGCAAGACCCGCCGGTCGTTGGCGGTGTGGCGGCTCGCGACGATCACGGTATGGTACGTGCCGATCGCGGTCTTGAGCTGCGCAGTGCCCTCGCGGGTGTACAGAAACCCCTTGACCTGATCCTTGTCGATGACGTGGAACGTCGGAGGTAAGTTGTCATTCTTGAGGTCGAGCATGACCTGGATCTGAATGGAATTGAGATCCTGCGTGTCGGGCTCGAGGCTAAGATCGATCGGCTTGCCTTCGGAAGTGCCGGTCGCATGGCCCGCGTTCCAGTCGAAATCGAAATTGACCGAGGCGGATCCTTGGCGTCCGCGATACCTGTGCGGCTGGACGTGATCGCCCACGATGGCGAACCAGCTCTCCTGGACCAGGTCGTCGGAGTACACCAGACGGAAAATTCCCCGCGCGCTGGTGGTCCATTTGTAGACGTAGTGCCCGGGTTGCGTGTCCCGCCTGAGCTCGAGGTCGCTCACGCCCACCGAGATATCCTTCCATTCCGCGACGTAATGCGACGAGAACGGCTCAATATCCGACTCGGCCGCATGCTCGCCGTGCGGGCGCTGCGCTTGGCCCTCCGCGGCGAGCGCGGGACCCGCGAGCATCGCCGCGATACATCCCGTGCCCATGGCTAGTATTCGCATCTAACGATCCTTTGCGCCGTCGTACATCACGGGACTCTCGAGCGCCGCTCCGTCGAGCCACGCGCGTCCCTCTGCATAGCGCAGCCGGCCCGCGCAAAACCAGCGCACGGCAATCGGGTAGATGCGATGCTCGAGCACCTGCACGCGAGCCGACAGACTCTGCGCGTCGTCCTCGGGATCGACGCGGACCCGCGCCTGAATCACCGCCGGCCCCTGGTCGAGCTGCGCGGTAACGAAATGGACCGTGGCGCCGTGTTGCTCGTCGTGCGCGTCGATGGCGCGCTGATGCGTGTGCAGTCCCGGATACTTGGGCAGCAACGCGGGGTGAATGTTGAGGATGCGCCCTTCGTAGCGGGCCACGAACTCGGTCGACAGAACGCGCATGAACCCTGCGAGCACAATCAGCGACGGTGCGTAGGGGTCGATCGTGGCGGCGAGCTGCTCGTCGTAGCGGGCGCGCGCCATCGATTTGTCGGCGGCGACGAGGCGCGAGGGCACCCCGAGATCGCGCGCGATCGCAAGTCCGCCGGCTCCCGGCTGGTCGGCGACCACGGCGGCCACCTCGTAGCCCATCGCCGGATCGTGGCTGCGCTCCACCAGCGCGCGCATGTTGCTGCCTCGGCCCGAGATCAGTACGACGATCCGCGCGGGCCGGGTGCTCGTCACGCGATGACGGCTCCGCGCGTGCCCGCGCGTATCTCACCGATAATGCGCGCGCTCTGGCCGCCCTCGGCCAGTATGTCGATCGCCCGCTGCGCGTTTTGCGCGGCGACGTGCACCGTCATGCCGATGCCGCAGTTGAACACCCGGTACATTTCCGCATCCGCGACCCGGCCGGCGCGCTGCAGCCAGTCGAACACCGGATCGGGTGTCCAGGCGCTGCGCTCGAGCACGGCCTCGAGCCCCTCGGGCAGCACGCGCGGGATATTGTCGACCAGACCCCCACCCGTGATGTGCGCCAGACCGTGCACGGGGATCTCTGCGAGCAGGCGCAGGATCGGCTTCACATAGATGCGCGTCGGCGCCATCAGCCGCTCGATGAGCGGCACGCCCTCGACGGGCATCCCGGGATTGGCGCCGCTCAGCTCGAGGATCTTGCGGATGAGCGAGAAGCCGTTCGAGTGTGGACCGGAGGAGGGGAGGCCCAGCACCGCATCGCCTGCCTGCGTCTTGGCGCCGTCGATGATGCGGTCTTTTTCCACGATTCCCACGCTGAAGCCCGCGAGGTCGTAATCCTCGCCGTGATACATGCCGGGCATTTCGGCGGTCTCGCCGCCGACCAGCGCGCAGCCTGCCTGTACGCAGCCCTCCACGATGCCGGCGATCACGCGCTCCGCGACCGCGACATCGAGTGTTCCGGTCGCGAAATAATCCAGAAAGAACAGGGGCTCGGCTCCCTGCACCACGACATCGTTCACGCACATGGCCACGAGATCGATTCCCACCGTGTCGTGCCGGCCACTGTCGATGGCGAGGCGCAGCTTCGTCCCGACGCCATCCGTGCCCGAGACCAGCACCGGTTTGCGGTAGCGGTCGAGGGGCACCTCCACGAGGGCGCCGAATCCCCCGATTCCGCCGAGGACCTCGCGACGCATCGAGCGGCGCACGTGCGGCTTGATGCGCTCGACCAGCTCTTCGCCCGCGTCGATATTGACGCCGGCCGCGCGGTAAGTGACGGGTGCTCGATCAGTCATTCCGGATCCTCGAGAAAAACGGGCCAACCCGGCAACCCGGCCAGCTGTGGTATTTTACATCAGAGAACTTAAGGACTTACGCATTACGTGATGGTAAGAAAATTGCTCGTCGGCGGGCTTGGATGGCGGCTCTGGCTGCGTGTGTGCGCGGGCGCCGCGGCGCTGTGCCTTGCGAATGTGAGCCCGGCGCTCACGCGCGTCGAGCTCTACCAGGCTACGGCCCCGCTGACCGAGCGGTCCGAGGCTGGGCAGGAGGCCGCTTTCGAAGCGGCGCTGCGCACCGTGCTGGTCAAGGTGACCGGCCGGCGCGGCGTGGACCAAGATCCGTCTCTGGCCGCGCTCATCGCCGGTGCCCGCCGCTACGTGCAGCAATACCGCGCGGCGCCGGACAATCAGCTGTGGGTGGCCTTCGACGGCGCCGCGCTCGACCGCTGGCTCACGCAGAACAATCAGCCGTTGTGGGGGGGCGAGCGTCCCACCACGTTCGTGTGGCTCACCGTGCAAACCGCGCCAGCGGGCACGGTCATCACGGCGGAGGACACCTCGCCGATCAAAGGCGAGCTGACGGCGGCCGCAACGCAACGCGGCGTTCCCGTACTCTGGCCGACCAGCGCGGAGCTGTCGAAAAATCACCTCGATTATGCCGCCGTGGCGGCGGCCACGCCCGCAACGCTCACCGAGCTCGCGCATCGATTCGGCGGCGAGGGTATCCTCATCGGCCATGCGGCCAATTCGGCCGATACCACAGCCGTGCGCTGGGTCTATCTATTTCAGGATCGCACCAGCGAGTTTTCCGGGCCTGCCGCGGAAGCCGTGAACCGGGCGGCCGACACCTACGCGGGCCTCTATGCCGTGAGCGGCACGCTCGCGCCGCTCGACATCGAGGTGGCGGGAATCTCCGATCTCAAGGACTACGCTTCGGTGCAGAGCTACCTCGAGTCGCTTTCCTTCATCTCGCACGTGGGCGTGGACGCGCTGCGCGGCAATACCGTGCGCTTTCGCCTCACCGCTCGCGGCGGCGCCGAATCCTTGCAGCACGCACTCGCGTTCAACGGGCGCCTGCAGCCCATCGCCGGCGGCGAGAATGGGATCCAGCGCTTTCAGCTGCAGCACTGATCGCTGTGCGTCAGATTCCGAACCTCATCACGGCGCTCCGGATCCTGTTGATCGCTCCGATCGCGATGGCGCTCTTGCACCATGAGCTTCGCATCGCGCTCGGCCTGTTCTTCCTGGGTGCCGCATCGGACCTGCTCGACGGCTTCATCGCCAAGCGCTTCGGTTGGCAGAGCGCCCTCGGCGGCGTACTCGATCCGGCCGCGGACAAGCTGCTCCTCGCCACCTCGTTCGTGGTGCTCGCCGTCATGCACCTCGTGCCGCTGTGGCTCATGGCGACGGCGGTGACGCGCGACCTCATCATCGTGAGCGGCGCGATCGCCTATCGTCTGTGGATCGGGCCCATCGAGGCGCGGCCAAGCATGCTGAGCAAGCTCAACACCCTCTGTCAGGCGCTATTCATTCTCTGCGTCATCGCGCGCCAGCAATTCTTTGAGCCCCCCGCCTGGGTCGTGCTAACGCTCGGCGCGCTCACCTTCTTGACCACGGCCGTGAGCGGCCTCGATTACGTACTGCGCTATGGCAAGGCGGCCGTCGAGGAGTCGAGGTCGCGGCGCACGCTCGAGCAAAAGCTCACATGAAACAACTCGCGCTCGGCGTGATGCTGCGCGCCAATGCCCTGTTCGCGAACTTTTACCCGGGGCCGAACGAGGAGGTGCTCGCCGCCCTGCGGGGGCCGGGCGCCGATCCGATCTGGCTATGGGGAAGCGCGGGCTGCGGCAAGAGCCATTTGCTGCAGGCCGTGTGCGCGGCCACCGACGGACCCGCCGCCTACATTCCATTGTCCTCCGCGACGCTGCCTCCCGAGGCACTGCGCGGATTCGCGGACTGCCGCGCGGTGTGCGTGGACGATGTCGATGCCGCGGCCGGGGATCTTGGCTGGGAGCAGGCGCTGTTTCGCTTGTTCAACGAGGCTTTAGAATCGCGCGCGCGGCTGGTTTTCGCGGCGAGCGCGGCACCTCGCCGGATCGAGTGGCGGCTGGATGACTGGCGCTCGCGCGCGGGCGCCTCTCTGGTTTATCAAGTGAGAGAGCTCGACGAGGCGGGCCGCGCACGAGCACTCGAGCTGCGCGCCGCGCAGCGCGGCCTGAAGCTCCCCCCCGAGACACTCGAGTATCTGATGAAACGCATGCCGCGCGATCTGCGCTCGCTGTTCGACATTCTCGACGAGCTGGACGAGGCCTCGCTCGCCGCGCAACGCCGCCTCACCATTCCCTTCATCCGCGATGCGCTCGAGAAGCCCGCAGATACAAAACCATAGCGCAGAACCAGGCGAACGTCAGGAACAGGCTCAGCGCGCCCACCCAGCGCGCGGCGGGGTTCACCAAGAGCTCGGTGACCACGAAAATCAAATAGGGAATCGCGAACAGCGTGGCCCAGGCGTAGGTGTAGCGCGCGCCGCGCACGAGTCCGGGAAGCGGTGCGAGCAAGGCGAGTACGGCAATTGCGCAGAGCGGCCACGAATAGCCCGCGAGCTTCCAGCACAGCAAGCTGGCAGCGACGGCGGCCCAGAGCCAGATCGTCGCGATCCGCGCCTTGCGCGCGGCGCTCAAGGCTCGCGCTTGAGCCGAGCGGCGAGCCCGGCGACGCGGGCGCCCAGTGCACGGGCGAGCTCGGCCTCAGGCGCAGACAGCGTGCCATGGCCGCTGATGCCGGCCACGTGACTCGCGCCGTAGGGCGTGCCGCCGCTCCGCGTCGCCGTGAGTGCTTGCTCCGTATAGGGCAGGCCGAGCACATACATGCCGTGATGGAGCAAGGGAAGCATCATGGAAATCAGCGTCGCTTCCTGCCCGCCGTGCAGGCTCTGGGTCGAGGTGAAAACCGCCGCCGGCTTGTCGGCGAGTGCGCCGCTCAGCCACAGGCCGCTGGTGCCGTCGAGGAAGTACTTGAGCGGTGCCGCCATGTTGCCGAAGCGGGTCGGGCTGCCGAGGATGAGACCGCCGCACTCGATGAGATCTTCGTGCGTGGCATACGGCGGCCCTTCATCGGGAATGCTCGGGGCCGGTCCGGTCGCGCCGATGGGCGCGACCGTGCGTAACCGCGCTTGCACGCCCACCACCGTCTCGACGCCCCGGCACACTTGCCGGGCCAGCGCGGCGGTGCTCCCTTGGCGCGAATAATACAAGACCAGGATTTCGTGCACAGTTAAGTCTCGTAGGAAATCGCATCGCTCGCTGTCGAGTGCAGCGTCGGCGCAACGGATTATTTGCGTCCCCCGGATTATTGTCCAGTGGCGGTTGTTTGACGGCTCCGCGCGCTGTTGCTAGTGTCGGTTCAGATATGCCGCGATTTTTTGCCGTCGTCATCGGTGTTCTGTGCCTGACCGGCTGCCCCAGCGGACCTCCCGTGCAGGAATTGAGCGATGCGCGCCAGGCAATCGCAGCGGCCACCACGGCCGGCCTCACGCCCTCGAGCTCGCCGGATCTTTATGCGGCGGAAGCTGCGATCAGCCGCGCCGAATCGCATCTCGAGGCGAGAGAGTACGTGCGGGCGCGCCTGGCGGCGCAAGCGGCGAAGCGCCACGCAACGGAGGCGCTCGCCACCGCCCCCCATGGCGACGGCCCACCGGGCTCCGCCGCGTCGACGACGTCCCGATAGCACATCGGATTCGATCGTCGTGAGCGAGGTCACACGCCGTTTCCGTGTCACGGGAAAAGTTCAGGGCGTGTACTTCAGGCACAGCACCCGTATCGAGGCCGAGCGACTCGCCCTCTCGGGCTATGCGCGCAACTTGCCCGACGGCTCCGTCGAAGTCTTGGTGCAGGGTCCGGCCGCCGCGGCCGCGCAGTTGCAGCAGTGGCTGCATCGCGGTCCGAAGAGCGCGCGCGTGGCGGCCGTCGAGGAAATGCAGCCTGCGCACGACGATCGGGCCTTCGCGAGCGCAAGCTTCGAGATCCTCTAGAAACGCCATATCCTCTGCCAGCGCTGCATCACCAGGGCGGGATACGTGTTGCGGCCCGCGCTGCCGTTGTAGCGGGCGAGAGCTCGCGCCCAGTTCATGTGCTCGGCACGCAGGTAGAAGCGCAGAATCTCGCATCCCATGCGGATGTTCGGCGCAATGCGTACGAGCTGATTTTGCACGCCGAGCTGGCGCGGCCAGAAAGGCATCACCTGCATGAGTCCGACCGCGCCGACGGGGGACACCGCCCAGTTGTCGAAGCGGCTCTCGACGTCGATCATCGCGAGCACGAGGTCCGGCGGCAGCGCCAGCGAGGGGTCGCGCTTGGCCTCGCAATACACGTGATCGAGGATTTCCATCCGCTCTTCGTGCGAGGCTACGTAGTGCGCGAGCTTCGGCTCCATTGCCTTGTACCAGACTTCGGACTCGTACTTGTCGAGGAAGCAGTCCCGGCTGGCGATGATTTTCTGCAGGAGCTCCTTCAGCTCGGGCTCGCGCTGCTCATCGGCGCGCGCGCCGCGTGCGGCCGTGAGACAGAGCGCGAGAAGACCGAGCGCGGCGAGCGCTAGGCCCTGACGAGACGGGCGTTGCACGCGACGACTTTCAGCGGCGTACCTTGCCCGCGATGAAGGCAACGGCATCCGCGGTGGGAATCTCCGTCGATTCGCTGTCGCGGCGATGCCGGTATTCGAGCTTTCCGCCCTCGAGCGCTCGGTCGCCGACGACCAGGCGGTGCGGGATGCCGATGAGCTCCGCGTCCGCGAATTTCACCCCCGGCCGCGCGTCGCGGTCGTCGAGCAGCACGTCGACGCCGGCCGCGCCGAGGTCCTCGTACAGCCGGTCGGCCGCGCGGCGCACGCGCTCGGATTTCTGGTAGTTGATCGGCACGACGATGACGTTGAAGGGGGCGAGAGGCTCGGGCCAGATGATGCCGTTGGCGTCGTGATTTTGCTCGATGGCCGCCGCCACGACGCGCGTCACCCCGATACCGTAGCAGCCCATGAACATGGTGACCGCCTTGCCCTGCTCGTCGAGCACGCTCGCCTGCATGGCCTGGCTGTAGAGCTGCCCGAGCTGGAAGATGTGTCCGACCTCGATGCCGCGCGCGATCTGCAGCGTGCCGGCGCCGGTCGGGCTCGGATCGCCCGGCACGATGTTGCGAATGTCCACGGAGCGGGGCTCGGGCAGATCGCGTCCCCAGTTCACGCCGGTGAGGTGCATGTCCTTGTCGTTGGCGCCGCAGACGAAATCGGCGAGCTGCGCCGCGGCGTGATCGACGTAGATCGTACCGCGAAAACCCACCGGGCCGAGCGAGCCAAAGTCGGAGCCCGCGGCCTCGCGCACCCGGTCCGCGGCCGCCATGCGCAGCGGATTCGCGACGCCTTCGAGCTTCTGCGCCTTGACCGCGTTGAGCTCGTGATCGCCGCGCAGGATCATGGCGACGACGCCGCCGTCGTCGCCCTCCACCATCAAGGTCTTCACGCATTGCTCTGCGGGCACGCTGAGAAACGCGCTGAGATCGGCGATGGTGCGCGCGCCGGGGGTCGCGATTTTGCGCAGGTCTCGAGACGGAGCAGGGCGCGGAGCGGCCGGCCGCAGGGCCGTGGCCGTTTCAAGATTCGAGGCATAGTCGCCCGATGTGGAGTAGGCGATGGCGTCCTCTCCGGAGTCGGCCAGCACGTGAAATTCCTGTGAGACGCTGCCGCCGATGCTGCCCCCGTCCGCCTGCGCCGCCCGGAACTTCAGACCCATGCGGGTGAAGATACGGGTGTACGCATCGAACATGGCGCGGTACCCTTGAGCGAGGCTCGGCTCGTCGATGTGAAAGGAGTAAGCGTCCTTCATGATGAACTCGCGCGCGCGCATGACCCCGAAGCGAGGCCGGATCTCGTCGCGGAACTTCGACTGGATCTGGTAGAAATTCACCGGCAGTTGTTTGTAGCTGCGCAGCTCGCGGCGCGCGATGTCGGTGATGACTTCCTCGTGCGTCGGCCCATAGACGAACTCGCGGTCGTGCCGGTCCTTGAACCTGAGAAGCTCGGGGCCGTACTTGCTCCAGCGACCGGACTCCTTCCACAGCTCCGCGGGTTGCACGGTGGGCATGACCATCTCGAGGGCGCCGGCTCGGTCCATCTCCTCGCGCACGATGCGCTCGGCCTTTTTCAGCGTGCGCAGCCCTATCGGCAGCCAGGAGTACAGCCCGGCGGCCAGGCGGCGAATCATTCCGGCCCGCAGCATGAGCCGGTGACTGATCACCTCGGCGTCGGCAGGCACGTCTCTCAGCGTGGAAATGGGGTACTGGGATAAGCGCATGGCCGCGTATCTTACACGAGGCCCCCTGGTATCATGGCCGCGCATGACCGACCTCGAGGATCCGCAATCGCGCCCGCGCGGGGTGTACTGGCTACCCAACTTCCTGACGACGGGGGCCCTGTTCGCCGGCTTCTATGCGGTGGTGGCCGCGATCGATTGGAAGTTCGACTACGCGGGCGTCGCCGTGTTCGTCGCCATGGTGTTCGACGGACTCGACGGCCGCGTGGCGCGCTGGACACACACCGAGAGCGCGTTCGGCAAGGAGTACGACAGCCTGTCCGACATGGTGTCTTTCGGCATCGCACCGGCCATCGTTACCTATCAATGGGGCGTCGCGCGCATCGCCGAGTACGGCCCCTTGTGGCGCAGGGTGGGGTGGCTCGTGTGTTTTTTCTACGCGGCCGCCGCGGCGCTGCGGCTCGCGCGCTTCAACTCGCGCTCGGCGGTGCAGGACAAGCACTATTTCGAAGGGCTGCCGAGCCCGTCGGCGGCCGCCATCGTCGCCGCGTCGATCTGGCTCGCGAGTGATCGAGTGAACGTCGGTCTTCCCGGTCTCATCGTCGCGTTCGTGGTGACGGCGTGCGCGGGTGCCCTCATGATCAGCCGCTTCGCCTTCTACAGCTTCAAGGGAGTGAGCGCCGGCGCGCGCGTGCGCTTCACGCAGATCGTGCTCGTGCCGCTCGCATTCGTATTCATCTTCCTGTTTCATCCGATCTCGCTGCTGCTCATCTTCGGCGGCTATGCGCTCTCCGCGCCCACCGTATGGCTGTACCGCAAACTGTTTCGGCGCCGCACGCGCGGCGCCCCGACCCCCGCATGAATCGCGCCCTGCGCAGCCAGTACCTCGCGGCGCTCGGCCTCGAGTCCTGGACTTTGCGCCGCGGTCCCGCCGTCGGGACATCGGCGCTGCCGCAGCCGGCGCCGCGGCCGGACGTACAGCCCCAGGTAGCCAGCGTGCCGCCGTCACCCGGGCCCGTATCGGATCTCGGCTGGGCGGAGCTGCGCGCCGCGGTGGCGGCGTGCACGCGGTGTCCGTTGAGCGCGACGCGGACCCAGACGGTGTTCGGTGTCGGGAGCGTCGAGGCAACATGGCTGATCGTCGGAGAGGCGCCGGGCGCCGAGGAGGACCGGCAAGGCGAACCCTTCGTGGGGCGCGCGGGCCAGCTGCTCAACGCCATGCTGCGCGCCATCGGCCTCGAGCGCGAGCAAGTGTTCATCGCCAATGTCTTGAAGTGCCGCCCGCCCCGCAACCGCGACCCCGCGCCGCTCGAGGCCGCGCAATGCCTGCCCTACCTCGAGCGGCAGATCGCCCTCTTGAAGCCCCGCATCATGCTGGCCGTGGGTCGCATTTCAGCCCAGAATCTGTTGAAAACAGACCTCTCTCTCGGGCGCCTGCGCGGGCAAGTGCATCATTTTGGCGTCTCGCGGGTGCCGTTGGTGGTAACGTATCACCCGGCCTATCTCCTGCGTGAACCGGCCGAGAAGCGCAAGGCGTGGGAGGACCTGCAGTTCGCCCGTGAGGTATGTAGCGGTGTCCAGCGTTAAGCGAGAACGCGAGCTCGCGGCAGTCGATATCCGGCCGATGAATGAGCTGGATATTCCGGTCGTTGGCGCGATCGAGCGTGCCGGATACCAGTTTCCCTGGAGCGAGGGCATCTTCCGCGACTGCCTGCGAGTCGGCTATGTGTGCCGGCTGGTGGAAGTGAACGGCGACACGGCGGGCTACGGAATCATGTCGGTCGGCGCCGGCGAGGCACACGTACTCAATGTGTGCGTCCGCGACGAGTATCGGTGCCGGGGTATCGGCCGCAAGATGTTGCTCTATCTGCTCGAGCGGGCGCGCATCGCCGGCATGTACGAGGCCTTTCTCGAGGTGCGCCCATCGAACACGGCCGCCGCCCGGCTGTATCATTCACTGGGATTCGAGCAGGTCGGCATCCGTCGCGGGTACTACCAGGCCACGGTGGGACGCGAGGACGCACAGGTTCTGCGTCGGATTCTCCACCCCGAGCCCAAATCCGCCGACGAGAAATGACCTCCGCTCCCGCCGGAGGATGCGCGCTCGGGCGCGGCGGCTCTCTTTTGCGATGAATTCGAGGACATGACGAACGATCTAACGGAAAATATCGGCAAGCGGCGCACGTTTGCCATCATCTCGCATCCCAAGCATCGACTCCAAGACTGGCTGAGACACCCGGTGTCAAAATCTAGGACAAGTGCCTATTTTTATAGAGATTCGTGCCTCAACGTGTGACACCCCCAGCCAACGCCTGACACCCTGAGACAGCCGTTTTGTGTACATAAACGTGTACATAAACGGCAGCATCGAGAGTATGCTCTCGAGCATGTACACAGGGAGAAGCCGATGGCTCTCACCGACACCTGGTTGAAGGCTAATTGCGGAAAACGCGGTGAAGGGATCCGCGAAAAAGCCGACCGCGACGGCTTGGGCGTGCGCGTCACCCCCGTGGGCAAAGTCATCTTCCAGATGCGTTATCGCTACAACGGAAGTGCCAACGCCAAGCGGCTCGATTTGGGCACCTACCCGGCGATGTCTCTTAGGGAGGCACGCGCGGAGCTCTTGCGGCTTCGGGGAAAACAAGAGCAGGGCCATGACCCGAAGATGGTCCGGCTTGTCGAGAAGCAAACCATTGCAGGTGCGACAACGATTCAGGCTCTGTTTCAACTTTGGTACGAAAAGAGCTGCAAGCTCGCCAAGGTCGGACATCACGACATCCTGCGTTCCTTCGAGCTGTACGTTTTTCCCGATATAGGCCGATTACCTGCCGGGCAAGTCACGCTGCACCAGTGGCTCGAGCTCATAGAGAAACACGCCAAACTCAGACCAGCCATCGCCGAGAGGATTTTGGTCAACGCCAAACAGATGTTGAAGTTCGGCGTCAAGCGGAAGCTGTTGGCCACGAACAGTCTGACGGACATTTACGCGAAGTCAGACTTCCAGCTGCAAAAACGAGAAGATCTGCGCTCGTTGAGCGATGATGAGATTGCGCGTGTGTGGAGGGCAGTTGACCAGTCTCGAATCACTCTGAAGAACAAGATCTTCATCAAGCTCTGTCTGTTCTTCGGTTGTCGCAATGGTGAGCTCCGGTTGAGTCGCAAGTCAGACTTTGATTTTGCGAAGAATCTTTGGACGGTGCCCCCCGAGTATCACAAGATGGGGAAAAAGACGGGCAAGCCGCTCCTGCGACCGATTGTTCACGAGGTTCGGCCTCTCATTGTACAGGCAATGAATCTGAGTCGATCCGCTGAGCACGTCTTCACCAACGACGGAACGAACAAGCCAATGGGTAAGGGTGCGCCGCTGGCGTTGCCATACAACATCATGCAATGGCTGAGACGGCACGAAAGGTATGAAATGGAACATTGGTCGATACACGACTTACGCAAGACTGCGCGTACCAACTTTTCGACATTGACCCAGCCACACGTCGCCGAAGTGATGCTCGGTCACAGGCTGCCGGGCATGTGGCAAACATACGATCACTATACGTACCTGAAAGAGCAGGCCGCGGCATACAGCGCGTGGTGGAGGCGTCTCATCGAATTGACCGGTACCTAGGCGACCGCGCGCGCTTGCTCGCTCCTTTGTATCTCCCGCGCCGCAATCTGATCCCATCCCGCAAATTGCGATCAATTTTATTCCCCCGCTCCTGGATCTTGCGAGCGCTGCGCATGATGCCGCCGGAAAGTGCTTGGCACACGACGGCTGGGCGAAATTACCGCATCCGCGGATTTGCAGATCGAGAAGGGGAGCGCCGGTTCTTACCCGGAGTTGTGTAGCTATGCGACAGCATTGCGGGACATACCTGTGCAAGCCGTTAGATCTGCGCATGCTTCCGGGGCGTTGCGGGTCAGAGCGCGCTCTCGTGTTTCCCACGCGACGATCTCATCCGAGTCCCAGAGGTTGCAGCTTCCAGAATGACGAATGCAGGGGGATGGGAACGGATTCACGTCTCGCTTCATTCGCCGGAACAAAGTCCGGCTTGAGCAACGGAACCGCTCGCACAAATCGCTGGTTGAATGGTAGTTCATGGGGCTGGCCGTTACGACTCAATCCTCTCGTACCATGCCCCGGTTGCAAGACTTTGGCTACCAGGCATTTCGACCGACTTAACCCACGAACGAAGAACCCGCCAAGATAATTCACGCCTCGCAAATCGTCGCATTGGGTTGCGCGCCGCGGCTGACCTGCTATCACTTGCGCCCCTTCGCATCAGCGGGGATACGGACGGGGCAGTGTGCAGTCTGGTAGCGCGTCTGCTTTGGGAGCACAACGCTCCCATCCCGAACAAAACCTACATCACAACGATCAACGAGTTGCAAGGCATGAGGTGCGCGAAGGGAGCTCGTTTGTGGACCCATTTGTGGACCCAGCGACACCGCTGACTCAATGTGTGAACCTTGCAACACAACGCTCAACGCCCCAGAGATCTTGTGGAAGCACGCTCAGGTCCAGACGCACTCGACGCTTGCTGCTGCCGCAATGGTCGGGTCTCGGGTGATGAGGGGAAGCTCGAGTGTCACGGCAGTCGCGGCGATCAAGCGATCCCCGCGCTCCGCGATGCCATAGAGCCTTTGGGCTGCGTAGACGATGTCGGCGGTCAACGGCGCCTCGTGGAACACGCCGCTCGCAAAGGCCGCGCGCGCCCACTCTTCAAATGGCGCGCCGCTGGTGACAGTCACGGTGCCCCGGTGACAGGCTTCCCCCAGCTCAACCAGAGCTAGGGAAGGAATGTAAATCGAGCACTTGCCGACCGCAGCGCGCTCGAAGATGCGTTTGGCAGCCCTACCGAGCTCGTTGAGTTTTCCCGCTGCCACCCAAATGAGCGCGTGAGTGTCCGTTACCGCGAGAGGCGTATCTCCGGCGCTCACGGCTACCTACCGAAAGACTTAAACTTCTTCTCCCAAAGCGCATTCTGCTCGGCACGGATGTCAGCCACGGGGTCGTCCACGCCGTCGGCGACTCGCATACTCCCGATCAGCTTGAAGTCCGACGCTGGCGTCGCCTTGCCGGATTCAATGTCCCGCAACCGCCTCGCTGCAGCTTCCAGCTCATTGAGATATGACTCGCCCACGAGCACGGCGTGATTCTCGTTACCTCGGCTGGTGATGACGACTTTTCGCCCCCGGTGGCCGGTGACTGTCTCGAATAGGGCAAAGAATTTCTGACGCGCGGTCGAAATAGTAAAGGTCAGCGGTGCCATGGGTTACCATAACATGTACAAGTAACTGGTACATGATAAGTGATTCCTCGGCGCGGGCAAACCAGAGACAAAGAGTGGTGCTGAGCACCCTCAAGGAACTCGGCGCCCGACTTGCATTGGATGACTTCGGCACCGGCTATTCGAGCGCGAGTTATGTGAGGCGGTTTCCAATCGATACGTTGAAGATCGACCAGTCGTTCGTGCGAGATCTCACCACCCATGCGGGCGATGCCAGCGTCGTCAACGCGGTGATCAATATGGCGAAGAGCCTGAATATGGGCGTGGTTGCGGAGGGTCGAAACTCTGGAGCAACAGCGATTCCTCGAGAATCAAAAATGCTCCGAGGCGCAAGGCTATCAGTTCAGTCGCTCACTCACCGCCGATGCATTTGCCGGCTTGCTTCGCGTCGCCAAGCCGGCACCTTTGCGTTAACCGAAGACTACCGCCGGGCTTTCACCGGCGGGTAGCGGCGAAGCCTCGAGGTAATTCGTGGTGCGATCCTGGTGCATTGCGCTCTGGTGTCAGGGACTTTTAGGACTTTACAGCTTCAGCTTTGCCGCAAATCATCTCTATAATCGCTCGGTGCAGCTTGCCCGGCACATCCACGCGTCAGCTTGACGCCTCGCCCGCCGCTGCGAGCGGTTAATATGACTGCCTTCGGATTCGATATCCATATGGAGAATCCATGCCAGATTTGGGCGAGATTCTAAGGACGGACACGGCCGACCTTCATAAGCGTTTGGGAACGCTTCCATTCTTCAGCGCCCTGCGCGCCGGCACTCTACGGCGTGCTGCGATCATAAGCTTTCTGCGCAGCTTGTCGATCATTCATGCGGTGCTTGAACGGAGCCTTTCCTTGGTCTCGAGCACCCCCATCGCCGATCTGAGCCGCCATGCTTCACGCAAACTGCCGCTATTGGTGGCCGACCTCGACGCGTTGGATGCGGAGAACTCTCCGAGCGTCACCGCGGCGATTCGAGGTGCCCTCGACTATGCTGCCGAGATTCTCACAAGCGCTGACAACCCACTGACCCTGGTGGGCGTCCTTTACACGCTGGAGGGCTCGCAAAACGATGGAATTGTGCTGAAGCACGACTACGCGCGCTGCTTGAGCGTTCCAGAAGACCAACTCTCCTATATCGGGTGCTATGGAATCGCGACGACGACGCACTGGAAGGAGTTCATCGATTGCTTGAATGCCCTCATTCTCGATGACGATCAAGTAAAGGAGGTCGCGCAGGCCGCTACTCGTTGCTTCGAACAGCTTGAGAATATCTGCGCCGAGTTGTGTCCGTACCGCGACCGAGACCTCAAGCACCATGTGGCGGCCGTCAACTTCGAGGCAGGTGATCATGCGATGCCGCAAAACCCGCTCGACATTGCCTTGGCGCTGCGCGTCGGCAGAACTTCATGGCTACGGTACCCGTACCTCGAGTATAGGTTCGGGGAGCGTGGAAAGCGCTTTACGAGCAGCGACAGTTGTTGGTTGGTGGCCCTTACCGAGATGTCGGCGGAATCCGCCACAAAGAACCTCGACTGGCTGCGCACCGTCCTCGCGGGCCGGGGGATTGCAACCGTGATTCTCGAGGACCAACTCGCCGCCATCTCGCGGGAGCTCGCAGTGAGGTCACCGGGACAACCGCAATCATGCGCGCACTACGAGCGGTTTTTGTCGAGTCGCGCCGCCGAGCGCCGGGCACTTCTCGACACCGAGAGCGTAACGAAGTTGATCGATCAGTTTGACCAACGGCTGCGCTCATGCACCGGGCTGACCGTCGAATCGACTGCTAAGTTGATCACATCGGCTTGGGTGGACGAGCGTTCCGGCATAGACGGCGCCCTGGCAGCGGTGCGAGACTGGTTCGTCGATGTCGATCGTTTTTCGAGCGACTGGATCGCCAACGTCAACGAGCTCTTGGTAAAGCTTGACCAGTCAGCCAAACCGTCATGCTGAGGTGGTGTTCCTACTGTCAGCAGTTTCTGGGCGAGACCCCTGACTATCAGCAACTTACAATCACGCACGGAGTCTGCGCAAAATGCGAACCTCAGGCGCTTGAGCTCACAGGGTCACATCTCAAACTCGCAGAATTCCTGCGGGGCATTCAGCATCAGCTCCGTGAGGCCGGACGGCGTAATGATCTGGCGGCCGCAGAAGACATCATTGAGACCGCACACAAGGCCAACATCAGAGCGGTCGATGTTCTTATCGGAATCCTCGCTCCGATACTGTACCAGGTTGGTGAGGATTGGAGGCGAAACGTCCTCAGCGTTGCCGACGAGCATCGTTTTACGTCGTACTGCCATGCAGTGTTCCAACGGATCGCCTGCACGCTGAAAGCTCCGATGCCTGGCTCTATGACTACATTCAAAGAGCCGGATATCGTGCTGATGAATGCGCCCGGCAATAGGCACACGCTGGCGATACGGATCCTATCCTTGTGGTTGTGGAACAAGGGTGTCGGTGTGCGGACGTACGATGTGCCTCCCCCGCTCGAGGAGTTGATCACGCTGGTCGTCGCATCTCGAGTCAGGGTGGTTCTCATCTCAATGGCGCTCGCTGAACAATTGACGGGTGTGGCAAAGATCGTTGAGCGCATCGCCGAGCTGCCGCCGTCGATCCGACCCAAGGTCATTGTCGGCGGAAATGCCGTGAAGCTGGGGCTGGTATCGGCGATACCCGGCGCCGATCTCATGGGTGATATCAGCTTGCTGTGACTTTCGCGGCGCAAGCCCAGAGCGGGCATCCCTCAAACGCGATGTTGAGTCGCGATCCTGCGCTTGACGGCTCTGGTGCATTGCGGATGCCCGGCAACAGCAAACTTACAGGGCTGGGATGGTCGCTTCCAAAGCCAGCGCCCGGTCCCAGAATTGCTTCAGTGACCAATTCCGCCGCTGACTGCCGGGACCAAACGAGAACTGCCGCCTTCGAATCCGATGCGTTAGCTCGATTCCGCTGAGCGTGATGGCGGCATTTCGAGCCGACTTAAACCCTGTCATCCATGCACAGCGACGCTTGATCGCACGATCGCGGAGGGCTGCGGTAACCCGACGAGCCTTCGGAAAACTCCGTTTCCCTGCAAGACGTTGATCGAGCGCGCTCACACAATTGCCGCAATCGGTCGAGCCTCGATCTGGATCCCCACTGTAGGGGGAATCCAACCACCGGCCATCGAGATCACACGGCTGATCTGCGATCAGCGCCACACACGTTCGCTACGCACGTCTCAAAACGCCAAACTTCGGCGCTCCCCGTTCCCCGATATCTCTAAGCTAGGGTCACCCAGAGCCGAGGTGAGTCCATGGAAGATCTCGTCCAAATCATCTACGTCAGTGCGGCCGCACCCGAGGCTTCAGAGCACGACACGGCTGAATTTCTGAAGGAGGCACGCAAGACGAATCGCAAGAATGACGTCTCAGGAATGATGCTCTACGTGGGGGGCTGGCTCTTGCTGTTGCTCGAAGGCGAGGTGCACAAGGTCGATGCCGCGTTCCAAGAGATCGCTACCCCGAAACGCGAAATGCGCGCCATCCTTCGCGAGCCGGTTGCGGAACGCGAGTTCCCCGACTGGATCATGGGGTTTGAAGCAGTGGCAATCGCCGAGGCGGTCCACTTGCTCGGCGAGCCATTGGTGCTCAACTCCGCCTCTCGGGTCGCACACATCGAGCCTCGAAGCGCCAAGACGCTCTTGTCCATCATGGGTCGCCGCCGCTGGCAGTCCGATCGCAGCGGCATGTTTCGCGCCATCCGTCGCACCACCGGCACGGGAGCACGCTGAGCCATTCGGGCATGGGGCCGGGTATAGCTTGAAGGGCCGGTTCGCGACCAAGCGGTTCGATCCCCTGCCTGAGTGATTTTGGCGTGGGAGCAGGTAACGGCGTCGCAAACCTCCCTTCCCGTGGACACTTTCAGCTGCGGCGGTTTGCGGCGCTGTGCGACCAGGATGTCGTCGTCGATATCGAGCGGCGTGCGCATGGACCCTGGTCCAAGAATCAAGAACCCGTTATCGGAATGTAATGACAGTTCTGCGTGGGCGACGACGGCACGCATTTCTCCCTTTCACCCGCTTATCAAAACTGTGAACGGCTTGCGAACAATGCCCTTAAAGTTTTCATCACAAGCCCCAGCGTGACATCGGTCGCGTTTCGCTTGCGCGGTTCTACGTCAAATGCGCCTCGCACTGCCCAGCGACGCGACGGTGCTATCCGGAGTTACACGGAAATTTGACGTCGGTAGCGACAGCGAAAAAGCCAAGGTTGGAATACCTCATGAAACGACAGGCGTGGATGCCGCCGGATTTACTGGTGGATGTCGAGCGGGATAGCGGGGAGATGATCGGGCGGGGTGCAATGAGGCGGCTTCCCGCTCCGAAGTTGCTGGCGCTCGCGTTACTTGGCGCCCTGGCGGCGCTCCGCGCGAACGCCATCGAGCCGCCGACGCCGCCCGACGCGGGCAGCATCTTGCAGCAGATAAAGCCCACGGCGCCGCCGGCGCCATCCTCTGCGCAGACAGGTCTGTCCATCGAGCAGCCCGCGGGCGGCACCGTCCCGGTCACTGAAGCATTTACCGTGAACAAGCTCGAGGTCAGGGGCAATACAAAGATCAGCACCGCCGCATTGCATGCCCTGATCGCGGACGCGGAAGGCAAGCGGCTCACGCTCCGCGAATTGGCCCAAGTCGCCGACCGCATCACCGAGTACTACCATCAACGGCACTTTCCGCTCGCCCGCGCCATCATCCCGGCGCAGGTGATCAAGGACGGCGTCGTGCTCATCCAGGTGCTCGAAGCTCGCTACGGCAAAGTGAACCTGAGCAACCATAGCCACGTGAGCGACTCCCTGCTGGCGGCGACGCTCGCACCCCTCAAGAGCGGGGATGTCATCGCACAGGATGAGCTGGATCATGCGCTCTTGCTGCTCTCGGATGTCCCGACGATCGGATTGAACGCCGTGCTCAAGCCGGGCGAAGCCGTGGGGACGTCCGATCTGGACGTGACCACGCTGCCCGGCCCGCGCTTTCTCGGCAGCGCCAGCATCGATGACTACGGCAATCGCTACACCGGCCGCACGCGGGGTGGCGCCACTTTGAGCCTCATCGATCCCTTCGCGCACGGGGATGAGCTCAGTTTGGCGGGCCTTTCGTCGGGCGCGGATTTCAACTACGCGCGCTTGTCGTACGAGAACACGTTGAATGGCTTGGGGACTAGACTCGGTGCGGCATTTTCGGGTTTGCACTACGACCTTGGCGATGGGCTCGAGGCGCTCGATGGGTATGGCACCGCGGCGGTGGCAAGCCTGTGGGGCAAGCAGCCGCTACTGCGTAGCGAGAGCATGAATCTCTACCTGCAAGTGCAATACGACCGGCTGAAACTCCACGATGCGCTCGACAGCAGTGAAACCCAGACCGACCGTCATCTCGATACTTTCACGACGAGCCTCAGCGGCGATGCTCGCGATGCGCTGCTCGCCGGAGGCACCAGCACCTGGAATCTGAGCGTGACCGCCGGACACTTGACTTTCGACAACACGGCGGCCGAGGTGGCCGATGCCGCTACCGCCAAGACCATCGGTGCCTTCTCCAAATGGAACTTGAATGTCGCGCACCTGCAAAAACTCTCGCCCAGCAACGGCCTGTATCTATCCTTCGCCTGGCAGGGGACGGATGAAAACCTCGACTCCTCGGAAAAGATGATCGGGGGCGGTCCTTACACTGTGCGCGCTTACGATATGGGAGTGCTGTCCGGCGACGCCGGCGAACTCGGTACCGCCGAGTTCCAGCACGACCTCGGCAACTTGGCCGGCGCCTGGCTGGCCGCGGCCTTTCTCGATGTCGAGCATCTCACCGTCAACAAAAGCCCCTGGGCGGCCGGAGAAAACTCGGCCACTTTGCGCGGCGCTGGCGTGAGTTTGTCCTGGGTCGGTGCCCATGGCTGGGCCGCCAAGGCTTCCGTGGCCGCGCGATTCGGCGGCGTGCCGGCGCTCGTGCCGGACAGCTCCACGGTGCGCGCCTGGGCCGAGCTCAGCAAGGGGTTCTGAGAAGGCGCGTGGGATTTCACACGGGTAGACAGATGGGTCAGGTTGATAATTGGAGTGATCATGAACCGACATGCATCGATTAATCGCAGCTACCGCCTGGTATGGAATCAGGCGCTCGAGATTCATGTGCCGGCGGCCGAAACCACACGCGGGCGGCGCAAGCGCGGCGGCGCATCGGTCGGGGGCACAGGAGCCGGCCGCACTCCGATTGCCGTCGCGGTGGCCGTCGTGCTGTCGCTGGCAGCGGGCATGGCCCAGGCCAATCCGAGCGGTGGCCACGTCACCGCCGGCAACGGCACCATCACGCAATCCGGCTCCGCCACCATCGTCGACCAATCCAGCCAGAATCTCTCCATCAACTGGCAAAGCTTCAGTATCGGTTCGCAGCAGACGGTGGACTTCGTACAGCCGAATTCCGCATCGATCGCCGTCAACCGCGTGGTCGGCACCGACGCTAGCGCGATTCTCGGTCATTTAGATGCCAACGGTCAGGTGTACCTGATCAATCCCAATGGGATCGTTTTTGGCAAAGGCGCGCAGGTGAACGTCGGCGGCCTCGTGGCATCGGCGCTCGATTTAGATCCGAGCGCCGGGGCCGGTAACACCAAGAACTTCAGTGATTCAAGTTCAGGTTCGGGTGCGGCGTCGGGCAGCGTGCTCAATCAGGGCACGATCACCGCGGTCCCCGGCGGCGCGGTGGTGCTGCTGGGCAATGAGGCCGGCAATTCGGGCGTCATCAGGGCACAGCTCGGCACCGTGGTCTTGGGTGCCGGCCGCGCCGCCACGCTGACCTTCAGCGGCAGCCGTCTGGTGGGCATGCAGATCGACAAGAGCGTACTCAACGCTCTCGTTGAGAACGGCGGACTCATTCAGGCCGATGGCGGCACCGTGCTCATGACCGGGGGAGCCAAGAACAGCCTGCTCGCTAGCGTCGTGAACAACACCGGCGTCATCGAAGCGCGCACCGTGGAGAATCACGAGGGCAGGATCATGCTCCTCGGCGGTATGAGTGCCGGTACTGTCAACGTCGGCGGCTCGCTCGATGCTTCGGCACCCAATGGCGGCGACGGCGGTTCGATCGAGACTTCGGCGGCGCATGTCGAGATCGCCAACGCCGCCAGAATCACGACGGCTTCCGCATCCGGAAAGAGCGGCACCTGGCTGATCGATCCCACCGACTTCACCATCGCGCCTTCGGGGGGCGATGCGACCGGGGCACAGATCTCGAGCGATCTTGCCAACGGCAATGTGACGATCGCCAGCAGCGCCGGCAGCTCGGGTACTTCCGGCAACGTGAATGTCGATGACACGGTCACTTGGAGCGCCAACACCCTCACCTTGAATGCACAAAACAACATCAACATCAACTCACCGATGAACGGTTCTGGCACGGCGAGTCTAGCCCTGCAATACGGGCAGGGCGCGGTGAACGCCGGCAACACCAGCGTCTACAACGTCAATGCACCGGTCAATCTACCCGCAGGCCAGAACTTCAGCACCCAGTTGGGTTCCAACGGCGCGGTCGCCAACTTCACCGTCGTGACGAGCCTCGGCGCAGCGGGCAGCACCACGGGCACCGATCTGCAGGGAATCAACGGCAATACCTCCGGCAATTACGCTCTCGGCAGCAATATCGACGCCACTGCGACATCGGCGTGGAACGGCAATGCGGGTTTCACGCCGATCAACGTTTTCAGCGGCAC
>Ga0302324_100007760_pt1 | contig 22748 bp, 20 predicted proteins | sample Palsa_T0_1_FD_201949 | JGI IMG/M metagenome (GOLD analysis project Ga0302324, IMG submission 201949) | Peat permafrost microbial communities from Stordalen Mire near Abisko, Sweden - Palsa_T0_1 | ecosystem: Environmental > Terrestrial > Soil > Palsa > Peat permafrost | place: Sweden: Abisko...
CATTCTGTAATCGTAGACATTAGCGTTTCTCCAGATGATCCCCTTCTGGGTCTTAAAGGGCTCTAACCAAGCGAGGGTTGCGGGTTGCAACGGAACTTCACGAGTAGACTTGCTACGAATTTTTTGGCCCTTGAAATGCAAATGGTTATCGTTCCAATTAAAGCTTCCCAAGCGAGGGCGGAACCGAGATCGCCTTGACGTTGTTCGCAGCTTGATGCTCCAGGAATGAGTCCACGCATTCAGCGAAGGCTTTCGGCTCAAATCTTTTGCTTTTCGCGTGGGCGAGGAAAAACTGAACGGCTTCTTGCACGAGAAATTCAGATGCCTTCTGTAACTGCCTAATTTGCAGAGAAATAGGGCGATTTTTGGCGTCTCTGAAATGTGCCAGGGGGGAGAGTTGAACGCCCGCTGAATACAGAGGAAATAATCCCGATTTGACTTCTATATACCGAACGTATACCAGAATCCACATTTGCTCGCATTGTGAGACTCTTGCACCAGCTCCCAGGCACTCATACTTTCCTTTATGGCTCGAAGAAGCAAGCCCTGCATCTTTTGTGGAGCGGCTGCGGGGAAAACGAGAAGATCACATTCCGCCGGATTCTCTATTTGCACAGCCCAAGCCATCAAATCTGATCACCGTTCCTTGCTGCGAAACCTGCCGCACGAAGGACGCAACCAATGACGAATTCATGCTGGATTTGTTCATCTCCTTGGCGGCAACGGAAAATCATCCTACGATCAGAAATCAAATTGCCCCTGAGCGGTTTGAGGTTTACAGAAAATTTCCTGATCGAGCCCGGCGCCTTCTCGCCTTGACGGTCGATACGCCTCATGGAAAAGCGTTTCGAATGGGCACCCCGGAGGTTGACCGCTTTCTCGAAAGGATCAGTCGCGCCGTCCTGTACGATGCTTTGCAAATTCCCCCATTTTCACGGGGTATTCGATTGGCAGCACACACGCGAATTACAGGCAGCTTTCCAACTTGAAGCGACTTTTCTCACAAAAAAAGACGTTGGAGGCGTATTTGCCTACGTCGTGGCCCCTCCCGATGATAAAGGCCGATTCTTCGTCTGCCTGAGTTTTTTTAGCGGTTACTTTGTGCTCGGCCTGGTGACGCAGATACAATCGTCGTTGCCTTAGCCCCAATTTCGTTTATTCGCGCGGTTGGTTCGCCACTTTCTCCTTCAGTCGTTCGCATGACCCTTTCGTGCATGATCGACGCCTCTGCCATCCGCATGCGCTCCTAGCGTCAACCAGAAAATCGGCTCCCCCAAAAAGGTTGCCCCCAATTTTCGGGTATGACGCCGCGCCTGCTCCTGGCGGGGGAGAGGCATCGCCCGAAAGGGTAATGCAAACCAAGGAGAACGAACATGACGCCCGCGACCGAAAATCAACCGAAGAAAATTCCTGACCTCAACATCTTCCTGCAAGGGCCAGGTGGCGAGAAAGTCCGCGTCGGAACTGTTTTCAAGCACGCCAAGGGCGACGGCATCACCATTCTGATGGGAAACACCCGCTACGTTGCTTTCCCACCGAAAGCGAAAGCCACTTCCAACTTGGAGAACGGCGCTTAATGCGCCGTTTCTTCGGAAAGGAATATCCCATGACACGCTTATACGCCCAACCCTACGACATCTCTGCAAACGGCTTTTTCTTTAGCAGTGCCGACGAATATCATCGGAAAGACCATCGAAACCTCAACAGCTTGGGGTTTCCGGTTGAGGAATACGAAATCCAGTTCATCGACGGCGAAAGCATCGATGCGCATCTCTTCGACGCCCTGAAAATCAATCAGGGGAATTTCGGCAAATTTCTCACGGCCTGCCGGAAATGGGATGACCATCAAAAACGCAAGGTCATCATCGCCACAGGCGAATGTGGCTACAGCTTCGATCTTCAATCCGGCAACCCTGACGATTTCGAGGTGGACATTTACGAAGTGGATAATCTCCGGGAACTCGCCGCGCAATTCGTAGACGAAGGTCTATACGGTGAAATACCTGAACACCTGCAATACTACCTCGATTATGACGCCATGGCACGCGATTTAGCCATGGACTACGCGGAGATTGTCATTGCGGGCAACCGCTTCGTTTACCGCTGTTCCTGACGGCACAGAACGCTGCGGCCATGGCTTGGCCGCAGCGTCAAGTGTTTACAGCATTTTCTACGTGGTGTAATCATACTGAAAGGCGGCGAGGTCTATAAACTACGGCTGTGAAGGCGACTAAATGCATTTTTTCCTGCACAACAGCTACACAGGCGAAAAATGTTGAAAATAAGCCAGTATATTCAATCTCTTGTTTGTGGCCCTTACTCTCGCCGGGATGACACTTATCTCATAAATATCTAGAATAGAAGGATATAGTTTGATATAATAACCTGCACATGGTATGCACAGGCACGGCAAATCAAGCACTTAGCCCTGCCTCCCTGCACAGAAACTGCACAGACGCGAGGCGAGAATGGCGTTCATTATCGACAAAGAGGAGCTTAAACCCGGCCTTATTATCTTCCGTAGAACCGACGTAGGGCATCGCAACTGGTATTGCCGCATCAAGCTCCCCAAGGCCGACCGCTACAAGACCTATTCCCTCAAGACCCCTAACGTAGAGGCCGCCAAGGACCGGGCCTTCGACTATGACGCCGACGTTCGTTTCCGCCTCAAGCACGACGTGCCAGTATTCAACCGTCCCTTCATTGACGTGGCAAGGGAGTATCTGGCCACGCAGGTCGCACGGGCGAAGCGCTGCGAGATAAGCGCCGAACGCCCCAAGAAACTGCGCGCCATCATCGAGGGGGCGCTCAATGACTATATGGGCGCGACGCAGGTGCATCTCATCGGCGACGAGCTATGGGGAGGATATCCCGGATGGCGGCGCGAAAACGGAGCCGGTCGCTACCGTCGCAACGGCACGCGGGAAGTCTCTACCGCCATGGCGGCAACTCTTGCAGAAAAGGACACCGCCGCCCGTGCTAAGGCTTTGCAGAGCCGTGGGATCCGTCACGTCAAGGCCACGAAGGCCGTGCCGGCAGCTTCGCTCGACGACAACAATACCGTGGCCTTTATCAGCGATTCCACGATCAAGCTCGAAATGTCCATCTTCGGCGCGGTGATGAACTTCGCCATCAAGAAGCGTTACGCCCCCCGCCAGCACGCGCTTCGACGACCGCCCCAAGCTCAAGGTCATGCGCCGGGACGAGTTCAACCTGGAGGAATACCGCAAGCTGCATACGGTCGGCCGCCAATGGATCAAGGCGGCCACAACGTCCAACAGCGTCTGGTATCGGACCGTCACCTACAATTTCATCCTCGTCATGTGCAATACGGGGATGCGACCGAGCGAGGCAAAGAACCTGCGCTGGCGCGACATCATGCCCGCAAAGGATCGCGAAGGCCGTGAGATCGTCGTCCTGTTTGTGCAGGGCAAGGGCAAGTCGCGCAAGCTCGTCGCGCCAAAGAGCGTTGGCGACTATCTCGACCGCATCCGCGCCCTTGCCAAGACAACGGCGCCGGATGGCCGCGTATTCACGACCATCGACGGCAAGCCGACGCAATCCCTGTATAAAGCCCTGATCGGCGATCTGCTGGACACCGCGGGATTGCGCGAGGGCGCGCAGGGGGTGCCGCGTTCGACCTATTGTTTCCGCCACACCTATGCGACCATGCGCCTGCATGAAGGCGTGGACGTATATTTCCTGGCCGAGCAGATGGGCACGTCGGTCAAGATGATCGAGGACCATTACGGCCATGTGAATACCGTCAAGCACGCGGATCGCGTGCTGACCGGCATGTCCGGCTGGGAGCCGACTGAGGCCAAACCCGAAAAGGATCGCGAGACGAACGCCAAGGCCGCGCAAGCCGTCAAAGCCAGACAGCCGAAACGGCCTTCCCGAAAACGCTAGCCTGCATCGAGCCAGCTATCGGGTCCGATAGCCGATGCCTTGAGGCGTGCGTTTCAGCCGGGCTCACAACGCGCCGCTGGCGCTTTTCCGTTGTGAACCGGCAGGGCGGCTTGGGGAGAGAGCGGCGTCGAGCTCGACGCCGCCCCCAATGCGCCCTTATCCCGCCCGTGCCGCTGGCACATTGAGGGCGGGACTGCGGATTAACCGCAACCTTCCTGCCATCCGTCTTAATTCTGCATCATAGCCTTTATGCGCACAGAAAGAGCCTTGGCGTCGCGTTGACGCCAAGGCTCTGACCGGAGCCGTCACTTGCGTCGGCGGTGATGAAACTCAACAAAGAAAGCTGCCGCAGCCAGAATGTCGGCGATTGCATGTATCAGTGTAAGAAAGTCGGTGAACGTCATGGTGTTTCTCCTCGATTTCGTCGGCCTTGATTGGCGCGACGTGAAAAAGCGGAGAGCCGGTTGAGAGGTTGCGAACGGAAGGGCCGCATTTTGCGCCGTGCCAGCGGGGCGAAGCTGCACAAGTCATTTAGACGCGGAAGCGAGCAGCCTTGAAGTTCGTAAATCACCGGCTAAGACTTTCACGAAGTCGCGGTCCCAGGGCCGACCGTGAGAGGAAACCAATGATGAATGCCGAAATCCGAAAAGATACCCTGCCGCCGCCTTGCTTTGGCGCACCGTAATTTGAGTTACATCGACAACGGAAACCTCAAGCTCCGTCGCTACAGCCAGAAACGGCTTGGCGAATTGGCCCGTCACATCAGGCGCTTGCTTGCCCAGGCTAGGTTGCTCGGTAGGCGGGCATCGGACCACACTGACAAATCATCTTATCCCGGATTTCCCAGATTCGCTTCACAAAACGATGTTAGCAAGATACGATTGGCCCGCATGAACAAAGGCTTTTGCAGATGTTGAAACAGGCACGTTATGTTAAAAAGGACATTCGTATCGAGTCGCGTATACTCAAGACCACATAGATGTCTTATGAGTCGCTTTTGGAGTGTTGTCTTGCCTGCATCGTTATTGCCGATGAGAACGTATAGCCAGCGTGTCTGCATTGTTTTACCTCATTTTAAACATTGTTCCACGAGTTCTTCGTCGATATTGGGTTTTCAGGGAGTATCTATTGGGAGCCGAGATTGTCAAACCCATCTCGCATGAGCCGATCAACGGCGAGCTACTCGGCTTCCGACTTTTCCAAAATGAATCGCAGCGGATTTCCAGGCAGATATCAAAGGAGCCAGCCGACGGAGAGCCGTCGATTTGTTCTTCGATTGCTTAATGGAAAAAAGATACAAGATCCTGAAATCCTTCCGATAGCCCCCTGAACTCGCACTTCACTTTGCTGTCTTCACCCGGAGCGAGGCCGAGCAGAATCCATGAATCGGGTTCGCCTGGGTGCGAATGGCTTGCGAAAACGCGAAGGATTCGCTGATATAGACGTTCACGAGTACTTTTGCGTCGCGGCTCGGAATAAATGAGACATTTTAGCGCAGCTTTTACGTCCAACAATTTCAATAAGTCACGGCATACTTCATTAAGAGTTCCAAGTTCAGATTCCACCGCAAGAAGCATTTCATAATTAACCGGCTGATCAATTATTTTCTGGCCAATCGCTTCGGGAATCGAGAAAGCGCTGAATGAAAAATCGACCAGATATTCCAGCGCGGTATGCTCTTCACAACGTCCCTGTAGATCGGGATCATTAATTGCCGCCTCCTTCGCGCCCGAAAAGCGGAAATAGACCTCTTCGTGGAGATATTCCTCAAAAAGTTCCCTAGTCGCCGCCAAAGACTTGAAGATTTCCCGCTTATCTATACGGATATCCTTCGACGCCAACCCACAGCGCTCCCGCAACTGATCCTCGAGTTTCTTTGCGAATATTTGCACGAAGGCTCCCTGAACAATATGCTCGGCTCTCATACCTGCATTTTCGCCTGTACTATCCCCGAGGGCAAGGAACGATCAGCGGACTTCCAAAGAACGCTGGCTTTAAGGCGGGGTTGTCCCCTCCGCTCTGGCCCCGTCTTCAACGCTAGACCGTGCCAGCCACCATATCTCGCCCTCTTGCGACGAGCACATAGTCTGAATCCGACGCTCCACCACCTTCCACGAAGTATCCGGTTTTAGACTTCCGCGCTCCACGCGCTTTAGATATGTGCGATTCCCGCCCACGGGAACCGCATGTGGATAATCGGTTTTCACGAGCACCTAGTCCAAATAATCGTTTTTCATGGCTTATAAACCTTTTTCATGATAGGCTGCTGGAAAGTAGCAATCCTTGGTTTTCGGAAAAATGACCTCCCATAACCCGTTTTCACAGACTGTAAGCAGTTTTCACGGCCTCGCTTTGCCCGAAGCAGAAATGTCTCTGGCCGGCTACGGCGCCATCATCCGCCATTTCAAGTTGAATCTGCCGTTACCCGACCGCCTCGCCGCGATCAGCGTGAAGCATCATAAGTACGAGAAAGAATCGTGGCTTGTCTTCACGCCAAAGTACAAACCGGAAGACACATTGGCAGGCCATCTGACATTCGCCTTCAAGCACGAGGGGATCGATCTTGCGGTCCTCAACGCTCTGTTCACCGTCCTTCCGCCATCTGATATCGCAGAAATAATCAAAGGCGAGCCGACCGGAGGATATACCCGCCGCCTTTGGTTTTTTTACGAATGGCTAAGGGAAAAAAAGCTCGATATTCCCGACGCGACGGCAGGCAACTACGTCGATGCCTTGGATCCAAAGTTTCAGTACGCGGGCGCGTCTAACGTCTCCAGGCGTCATCGCGTCCGCAATAACTTGCCCGGCGCGCGCAATTTCTGCCCGTTGATCCGGCGCACACAGAAGATCGAGGCGCTCATCGGAGCGCGTCTCGATGTCAAAGCCGAAAAGTCACTGGGAGCGGTTCACGCCGACATATTGTCGCGCGCAGCCGCCTTCCTGCTTCTGAAGGATTCAAAAGCCTCCTACGCCATCGAAGGCGAGAGACCGCCCTATAACCGCGCCGAACGATGGGGGCGCGCCATTGGGGAAGCGGGCCAGAGAAAGCTGACCGCCGATGAACTCCTACGTCTCCAGGATATTGTCATCGGCGACAAGCGATTCCTTTCGATGGGATGGAGGAAAGAAGGCGGCTTTATCGGCGTTCACGACAGATCGGCAAACGCCCCTATTCCCGATCATATCTCCGCGCGCTGGCAGGACGTGCCGGCTCTGATCGAGGGTCTCATCGAGACCAACAAAATTCTGGCGGACCCTCCCTACGATCCGGTGTTAGCCGCCACCCTGATCGCCTTCGGCTTTGTTTTCATCCATCCGTTCGAAGATGGCAATGGCCGGATTCACCGCTACCTCATTCATCACGTCCTGGCAGAAAAAGGATTTGCGCCGTCTGGCATCGTCTTCCCGGTTTCCGCGGTCATACTGGAGCGGATCCATGAATACCGGCGAACGCTCGAAGCCTATTCAAAACCTCGCCTGGACTTCATCGAATGGGAGCCGACATCATCGGGCAACGTCAAGGTCTTGAACGAGACGATTGATCTCTACCGTTACTTTGATGCGACGCGGCAAGCGGAGTTCCTTTATGAATGCGTTCAGCAGACGGTTGAAAAGACGTTGCCAGAAGAAGTCGCGTATCTGGAACGGCACGACCGTATGAAAGGCATCATCGCCGAACACTTTGACATGCCGGATAAACTTGCCGAGGCGTTGATAGCATTCCTGCGGCAAGGCGGTGGCAAATTCTCCAAGCGGGCTCGCGGCAAAGAGTTCAGCCGGCTGACAGAAAAGGAACTCGCAATGCTCGAAAAAAAATTCGCGGAGATATTTAGCGAATGAGTTGCGCTCCGCCTGCGGCGTCTCCGGGTACGCCCGCCCCGGTGGTGGACGTTGATCCAGCAGCCATAAGTCCGGCCATATCCAGCCATAAACGGGATCGAGTTCCCCTCCAAGACTGATTCTATGGCAGGAAAAACTTTGTCCCTGGGCCACTTCCCTGCCGCTTTAGGACTTTCGGATTGGCCTTGAGGAAACTGCGGATACGTTCCGGCGCCTGTCCTACCGCCTGAGCGATGTTCTTTGCGTTCATGCCATGTATCCCGTTGGCCGCGAACACCTCAAGAATTTTGCGCTTCAGGTCTTCATCGGAGATTGGGCCGCGGCGGATCCGAATGGTGCCGGTGGGTGCAGCGTGACCGGTGAGTTCCTCGATTTGCTTCTCCAAATCTGCCACTGCTCGACGTGCTGAGACCAGTTTCTCTTTCAGTTCGAGAACGGCGTCTTCCTTGAGTTGGCGGATTTGAAGTTCGAGTGATTGAATTTGTTCGAGAGCGTTTGCCATGGCGTTTAGTTCTACGGGCTATAGGTGGGTGCGTCAAATTGCAAGCTTCCTCGGTATCGCCGGAAGGGAACGCCCGATAAGGGAAAAGCCTTTCCCTCGCACCTACTGCGTGCGGCGCTACCCATTCGAGCGGGGACACCCCGCAACGCCCCGTCCACCGCCCGCCACTCGCAAGCCCGTCTTCCTCCGGGCCGGCACAGCCCTGTTCCCCTGCCGCCTCCGTCAGACCGGATTGCTCTCCCTTCCCCCTTTGAGCGCTTTAGGCCGGTGACTCTCCCACCTTTCCGCGAGAGACACGGGCCGAAAGCGTGTGTCTGGTGCCCGCCGCATGGCGCCGTCGCCAAGGCTCGACAGTGCCACCCACCGCGCCGCCCCTCTTGCGGCGAGCACAGAGTCTGAATCCGGCGCTCCACCCTCTTTCCGTAAGCTTTCCGGTTTCGGACTCTGCGCTCCACGCGCTTTAGAAATGTGCGATTCCCGCCTCTCGGGAACCGCGTGAAGAATGCCGCTTCTCTGCTTAAAGTTTCATTCTTTCGCCTTCACCGTCCGACTTCGCAGGGGGCCGGACGCGGTGCCCTCTGAAGACTACTCCCGCTGGCCGCCCTGCTTCGCGGTCTTTTTGGTTGAAGGGCGAAAGACCGAAACGAACAGTATGGCGCAAAAAAGACCATGAGAACCACCACGAAGAAAATTTGAGACTTCAGGACTCGAGAGCCGACCCGAACAGTTGCGCACGGAACCCAGACCGGAAATTGACTTCGTCCACCAGCGGGCTCCCTCTCAAAAGAATTGAAAAAAGATCAGAAACGCCGGATAAAACCTGCGTCCGGATCGTATTCTATCTAATTCCATGGCGGCTTTAAAATTCGCGGCGGCATCGACGGAGACGGCGGAGGCCGTATTTGAAAGGCGCGTTGCCGCTGTCAGCCAGTGTGTGGGCGATTACCATACCTATCTGCTGAATTACCTTTTTAGCCTCACCCGCCAATGGCAGGACGCCGAAAATTTATTGCAAGACCTCTGGCGTTACGTGCTGCTGAATTTTGACGAAGACAAAATCCACGCGCTGCCGCTTTTGCGGCGAAAAGCATATCATTTGTTTTTGGATCACTACCGACGCCAGGTGCGCCGCGGTGAAGTGCTGACCGACGAAATGCCGGAAGTGCCGGTGCAGCAACCGAATTTTGCACCTTTCACCGAGGACGGCGAAGCGGCCCTGCGGGAAAAATTCTGGGGCGAATATCCAGGCATCGATCTGAGCGAAAAACAAAAAGAAGTACTCTGGCTGCACGCCCGCTACGGATTTACGTTCAAGGAAATCGAAGAACGCATTGGCGTGGCCGCCTCCACGGTGGGAGATTGGATCGTGCTGGGCCGCAAGAGACTTGCCGAGATCATCAATAACGAACGAAGGAATTAATATGGCGCAGAATATCCCTAGTGGCCGGTTTGAGGAAAATGAGGCGGACAAGTTGATTGCCGCCTACGGCAAAAAGCCTGAGCCAGAGAAGCAGCAGGAAATCGCGGCGATGCTCAAAGAGCAGAAAGCGAAGTTTTTGGAGCAAGAAAGAACGAAGGGCCAGGAGCGCGGTAGATAGCGCCGTTGCGGGACTTTCGGGATTCCCTCCGTCGCAGCCTCCCTGTGACGAATTGCTTCATGCCCTCGGGCTTTTGGCCTTCACATTTTGCAACGGCGGAGCCCATACGAAACGAATATAAATCACCCGGCAAAAAAGAATTTTTCGTGTCTCCGGTTAAAGCGGGTGCGGCAAGCGTATCTCTGGCATGAAACCGGATGTTCAAGCTTTCGCGCAAATACTGGAAGCGCTATCAGCAGCACCGGCGATTGTGTCCATACTGGATGAGCACAGCCGCCAACTGGCGGCATTGCGGGCGGATTTGCAGCGCAAAGCGGAGGCTCCTCGTGAGAATGACGGCTATCTCGATGCAAAAGGGGCCGCAAAATATCTTTGTATATCCGCGACTACGTTTGATAAGTACCGCTATCAGTCCCGCGTCAAAATCAAAGGCTACAAGGTGGGCGGCAAAACGCTTTATCAGCGCAAGGATTTGGACAGTTTCGTGAAGTTGTTCGAGATCAATTCCGCTGTATAGAAAGATACACTTTGACGCGAGTCTCATACTCAGGAGGCGGCAAGATTGTTTCCCACTCGCTCACTTGTGTATCCGTCACATTCCGTTTGTAGGAATCAATCAATTCCTGTGGGCTGTTGCCCATCTCCGCCGCGACTTGCACGAGATTACCTTTCGTTTGCCGCACGCGGTAGGAGGCATAGGAATGCCGGAGGCCGTCATCGATGCGGGCGACCTTCGCCTTTTCGTGCAGAGAATTCATGCGGTAATCGAAGGCCTTTTTCTTTGTCCAGATTCGGCCTGCCGAGCTTTTGAATGGTTTGAGCCACTCTTGCGCCATCGCCTGCAAGGGAATGTCGCGCGTGGCCTTGCTGCGGATTTTCTGGCCCTTGAAGTGCACCTGCAAATCTGTCCAGTTGAAAGCCTCCCAGGACAGCGGCTCGCGCTTCAATCCTTCGCCGTGGAACTCGAAGGGGCGCAGGCCGAGGAAACCGCCGGCAACGAGCGCCGGGATCAATTCAACGTCGTTTTCCACGGCAGCATCAAACAGCTTTTTCAGGTCGCCGGGGGTGTAAATTTCCACCGCCGCCTTTTCATCCAGCTTCGGGATGGAGACGTTCTGAAATTCCGTGTCGCCCAAATCAGGAATGGCCTTGAGTTCCTTTTGCGCGAAGATCGAGATGCTGACAAGGGATCCCCGCACCTTGGTTTTCGTCATGGCCGTCCACGGCTGTTTTGTTTTTTCATCCCGGCGACTTTTGAGCCAGTTTGAGATTTCCAGCGTTGTGATTTCATGGATGAGACGGCTTCCGAAATCCTTGGCGAACCTGTTCAGGTGCTTTTTGAAGGTCTTTAACGACATCGGCGAAACATTGTCCGCTTCCCGATGTTCCAAAAACAAATCGACGCATTCTCGACAGGTCTTGGGATCGAGTTTTTTTGTCTTGTTGTGCATCAAATAAAACTGCACGGCATCGCGCAGCGTTGCGCCGTTGCCCTGCTCGCGCACAAGGTGCTCCAGTTCGGCGTAGGATTTCACGTTGCCGTTCAGGGGATGCAGCGCCAGCGAATTCTCGCGGTCGGAATCGAGCTTTGAAAACTCCCTGTCGAGATATTCAAACGCAGCCTGCGGCGTCTTGAACGTGTTCTGGTTCGGTAGGCCCGCGAAGGTGAACGCGGTCTTGAACGTGCCGTTCCCGAGCCTGTAGATTTTCCCGGTCCTGCCGTTTTTCTCGAATTTGAAGGGGAAGTGAAATTGCCGTGCGGAACGTGGCTTTGTCATATCGTTCCCGATATATACCGTTATATACCGAAACCGACAAGTGAAATCGGTATATGCCCGAAAATTTCTTTCACCGGCTATCGCTCCGAAGCCCTTATAAACACAGGCTTTGCGGTCGGTTTTGGGTGTGATTAAGAAATGCCAGGGGGGAGAGTTGAACTCCCGACCAAGGGCTTATGAGTCCCCTGCTCTACCACTGAGCTACCCTGGCTCCAAGGAGAGTGGCAAGCTATCGGAGCGAATCCGATGTTTCAAGGGGAGAAAGGAGGCTCTTACAAGCCGGTGTCCTGGGCCGTTTGCTTGTGAAGCTGGTCGAGGACTTCGTGCGTGCGATCCAGCGGGCGTTTCAGGTAATCGGTTGAGGAGGCGGAGGGGGTGGACGGGGCCGCTGAAACGGGGGCGGCCACGGGCGGCGCGGGAGCTTCCTTCTTCCCGGTGGGAGCGTAGATGAAATACGCGGCGCAGAGGAGCGCGGCAAAGGAAATGTATCTCATACCCGCCAAAAAAGCAGGCTTTGTGCCATAAAGGCGCGCCCGCGGGCTTAGCGCGGCCCGGGGGTTTCGGCAGGCTCGGCCCTTTTTATGGGGACATCCTTCCCAGAGGGCTGGGCCTGTTGCGCCGGCTCGGCTTTCTCCACCCGGTCGGCCTTGGTCTGATCCTTTTTCTTGTGTTCGGCTTTTTTAGGTTTGGCTTGATCCTTGAAGAGTTCGCGCAGGACTTTTGTAACCAGAGGCGCGGCATAGACTCCTCCGTGGACATCGGCGACATTTGCGGCTCCTTCGTAGAGCGCGGCGAAAGCGTATTTCGGTTTGTCCGCCGGGGCGAATCCGGCGAACCACGCGGCGGTTCGTTCGTGGTTTTTTGGCCCCCATTGCGCGGTCCCGGTTTTGCCCGCGACGTCCACGTTCTCGATGCGCGCCTCCGAGGCGGTGCCTCCGCGGCCCGAGACGACGTCCACCATCGCCTTTTTTATCACGGCGAGAATTTTAGGGTCGATGTCGAGCTGTTCCTTCACCCGGACTTCGTAAGCGGTGACGATCCTGCTGTCGATGGTCTGGACCTGGCGGACAAGCCGCGTCTGGTAGAGTGTGCCGCCGTTGCCGATGGCGCCCATCGCCTGGGCCAGTTGCAAAGGGGTTACGAGGAGATCGCCCTGGCCGATGGCGAGGTTGGCGATGTCGCCGTTGAGCAACTTCCTGCCGTACACTTTCTCCATATATTCGTCGGTCGGCACCCGCCCTTCCGCCTCGCCGAAGATGGGGATGCCCGTTTTTGCGCCTAAACCGTCCTTGGTCGCCCAATCGGTGATCGGCTTGCTGCCGGTCTTGATGCCGACCTGGTAGAAATAGGTGTCGCACGACTGCGTCAAGGCTTCGACGAAGTCGAGCATGCCCGAGCCTGTTTTCTTCCAATTGTGGAAGGTGCGGTTGCCGATCTCCAATGCCGCGGGGCAACTGAACTCGCTGTCGGGCTTTATCGAACCGGATTCGAGCGCCGCGAGGCCGACGATCACCTTGAATGTCGAGCCGGGCGGGTAAGCGGAGCGGAAGGCGCGCGGGAGCAGCGGGATGTTCGGGTCGCTCGCGAGGGCCTTGAACGCCTCCGGGGTTATCGTCGGCACGAAGGCGTTCGGATTGAACACGGGCCACGATGCCAGCGCCAGCACGTCGCCGGTGTTGGGGTCGAGAATGACGACGGCGCCGCGTTTGGCGCCCTTCTCGAGCGCCTCCTCGGCCATGCGCTGGATGTCCGCGTCGAGGGTGGTGACGACGTTGTAGCCCGGCTGCGGCGGAATGGCGACCTTCTCGCTGGTCTTCACGCCGTTCGCGTCGAAAGCGATGTTCATCTGGCCGACGCGCCCGGTGAGTTGGGCGTTGAAAGTCTGCTCGATGCCTTCGCGCCCCTCCGCGTTGGGCCAAAGGAGTTCGTTGTCCTGGATCGGCCCGTCGAGAGCGCGCCCCGACTTGCCGGCGTAACCGATCACGTGCCCGGCGAGGGAGCCGTTCGGATAAAAACGCTGGTAAACCGGGTGCAGGATGATGTGAGGAAGAGCGGCTCTCTGGATCGCCTCGACGTCCGCGGGCGACAGATCCAGGATGATGTCCAGCGGGATGACCCCCCGGTTGTGGTAATGCTTCAGGATTTGGGCGTCGGTCACCGCGGTCGGGCGGGCGACCACTTGCCGGACGGCGTCCATCTGGGCGCGCGCGTACTCGAGGACCGCGGCATCCGGATCATTTGGCCCGGGGAACTCCAGCGCGAGATTATAACTGACGCGCGTTTGCGCCAGCGGGTTGCCGTGGCAGTCGGTTATCTGGCCGCGCGGCGCGGGGATGCCGAGCGAATAAGTGCGCGCTTGCCTCTGCGTTTCCCAACTCGGCGCTTGCGCTTCGGCCGGCGTGGCAGCGGGCGACGGCTCCGGCTCCTGGGCTTCAAGTCCGGGAACCAGGAGGAGGCAGAAAGCGATCAGATGTCCCACCCGCAAAGGCGGCCACGCCGGATTTAAAGGCGGCCGTGCCGGATTTGCCGGCTCGAAATGGAAGGGTAATCGAAAACTCATCTCATTGTATCCCGCGTTTTTCACGGCAGGCGCGCGATCCCGCCAAGGGGTATCCAGGCGGACGGCTTGCAGACGCTCGATGGAAGCTAGAGCGAAAAGCGAAAAGCGAAAACTCAAAACTCGCCTCGCGACCGAAGGGGTTTGATTTTCAGGCAAACTCGGCCAGAGTCTCTCTTTCGCGAACAAATGAAATGGATCGACTCGCTCGAGGCAAAATACAGACATCTGGCCATCCCCAGGATCATCCGCGTCGTCGTTGCGTTCAACGCGCTGACATACATTCTGGGTGTCATCAACCCGGAATATGTCGGTCTCCTGACTCTTAACCCGGAGTTGATCAAGCACGGCCAGATCTGGCGGCTCTTCACGTACATCTTCGTCCCTCCCGCGGATTTCGGCACGCTCGGCCTCTTTTTCGCGCTCATGTTCCTCTGGTACATGGGTGAGGGGCTCGAACAGGCATGGGGATCCTTCAAGCTGAATCTCTTCTATTTCTGCGGCATGGCCGGGTGCACCGTCGCGGCATTCTTTTTTGGCGGCCGCTGGACGGATTTCTTCCTCAATCTGTCGGTCCTTTTCGCGTTCGGCACCGTGTTTCCCGACGAGATCATTTACATCCTCTTCATCATCCCCGTGAAGATCAAATGGATCGCCCTCTTCAGTTTTGTCCTTTTGCTGGCGGGATTTTTCGAGGCGGGATTGCAGGCGCAAATGGCGATCGTCGTCTCGTTTTCAAACTACCTGCTTTTTTTCGGCCCCCAATTGATTCACAACATTCGCCACCGGCAGGCCGTCGCCACACGCCGGACGGAATACGCCCGGCAGTCGGTGCCGGAAGATGAACCGCTGCATCGCTGTGTGGTTTGCAAGGAGACGGAAGTGACAAGCCCGGATCTCGATTTCCGCGTGGCGAAGGACGGGAACGAGTATTGCACCCGGCATCTGCCGAGCTTGCAGCCCGCCGTCGCCAAGCCGCAGGTTTGATAAAGCTTGATCCTTACGGAGGAGGCTGCCGCTTTCCTTCCGGATGCAATGAGGGATTTTCTTCCAGCGCCGCGAGGTCGGCATCGACCATTATCTTCACCAGTTCCGCGAAACGGACTTTTGCTTCCCATCCAAGCCGTTCCTTTGCCTTTGCGGCGTTGCCGATGAGCAGATCCACCTCCGCGGGCCGCTCGTACCGCGCGTCGTATTTCACGTATTGCTTCCAATCGAGGTTCGCGTGGGAAAATGCCGCTTCGACCAATTCCTGGATGCTGTGGGTCTCGTTCGTGGCCAGCACGTAATCCTCCGCCGTCTCCTGCTGGAGCATTCGCCACATTCCTTCGACATACTCGGGCGCATATCCCCAATCCCTCTTCGACTCGAGGTTCCCCAGGAAAAGCTCCTTTTGCAGGCCCCTTTTTATCCGGGCCACCGCGCGCGTGACTTTGCGCGTCACGAAAGTTTCACCCCGGCGCGGGCTTTCATGGTTGAACAGGATTCCGTTGCAGGCGTAGATGCCATAGCTTTCCCGGTAATTGAGGGTCGCCCAGAAGGCATACAGCTTCGCCACCGCGTAGGGGCTGCGCGGCCAGAACGGCGTCGTCTCCGTCTGCGGAACTTCCTGCACCTTGCCGTATAACTCGCTGCTGGATGCCTGGTAAAAGCGCGTTTTCACCCCGGTCTCCCGGATCGCCTCGAGCAGGCGGATCGTGCCCAGGCCGGTCACGTCGCCGGTGTATTCGGGTATGTCGAAACTCACGCGGACGTGGCTTTGGGCGCCGAGATGGTAAATCTCGTCCGGCTTCAAGTCGTAAACCAGCTTCACGAGGTTCACCGAGTCCGCGAGATCGCCGTAGTGCAAAAAGAGGTGCACCCCGTGGATATGCGGATCCAGATAAAGGTGATCGATGCGGGAAGTGTTGAAAGTGCTCGCCCGCCGAATGATCCCGTGAACCTCATACCCCTTCTTCAGCAACAACTCCGCAAGGTAGGACCCGTCTTGTCCTGTAATGCCTGTGACCAATGCTTTTTTCATAGTTTGGGTCGCGCGGCGGCGGAACATCCAACTTTCAGCGCGAGAGGGGAGAATGTGCTGGCTTTGGTCTTCCAGGTCAAGCCGAGCCTGAACCCTTGCAGGAAACCGCGAGCGCCTCTAGCCTCCTGCGATGCTGCATCCCACCCGGCTGTGCGCCGCATTTCTTGGCCTCTCCCTGGCTCTTGGAACGCTCCACGCGGAGCCTCCGCTCTATGCGCATCCGGCGCCGCCGCCCGCTTCCTTCTCGTGGCTCGAGGAGATAATGAAGAACGTCCCCGCTCTGCGCCATGAACGGGGCGGCCGCTGGCCAATGATCCTCTGGCAGGCCGGGCCGTTCGAACCGCAACCGATCTCCGTGTACAAGGAGCTTTTGGCTCGCGGCCTCACGCAGCACATCCATCTGGACGAAAAGATGATTCCCATCGCGAAGGCCCTCCAGGATGCTGGCTCTCCCGTCATCATGATGGAGGGTATCGGCGGCCAATGGCCCGCCTCGCTCGCGGGCGATCCGAAGGCATGGGCTCACCAGTTTGACCCCGGGTTTTCTCCCAGCGGGCCGGTTCATGCGTGCCCGGCGATCGCGACGGGCTGGGCGGTGAATGCGGACAATATTCTCTCGACATTGAAGAAATTCAAAAGCGCGGGTGTGACGGTTGACGCGGTCTGGATGGATTACGAAGGCGACCCCGCCGGCGGCGGGAGCGAAGCCTACGCCCAAGCCCTGCACTGCGCGCGCTGCCGGGCGACGCTCCCTCCGGAGGCGCTCGCGAGCGAACGGCAATTCGACGATTACTGCCTGCGGCGCTATCTTGATCTGGCGGGGGGATATCTGGCCGCCCCGGTTGCGGAAGTCTTCCCGAAATGCTCGACGACAAACTGGAGGGCGGCGATCTCCACTCCGGATCGGCCGCAGCGGTCATGGCCCGACCGCGTCATTCCCCCGGTGGTCCCGCCTTTCTTTACCGCGACGAACCCGGTTGCCTACGGGAATACACTCTTCTTTCAGGCGTGGAAACCGGAGTTCCATCTCGACCGGGAACACGTCGATGAATTCTATACGCACATCCTCCTGAACGATGTTTCCAACGACACCGCCAACCGGCTCGTGTGGGCGCCCGGAAGGCGCTCCGTTCCCTGGGTCTGCCGCTGGTGCCCGGACGACGAAGATCCCAAGATTCCCATCATGACGCGCGAGCGCTACAGGGAAGTGCTGCGGCATTTGTGGCTGCGGGGGATCAGCGGCATGCAGGTCTTTAATCCGGTGAACCGCGGCTATGAACAGATCGCCCTCGGCGAGGTGCAGGATGCCGTGGGCGTTTACGATGAGATGCTCGAATACCGGGATTTTATGGAAAGTGGAACCCCGCTCTGCCTGGACGTGCCCAAGGCGCAGGATGACGGAGTCCTCTGGTCCGGATTGCGCCTGGGAGACCGCGCGGTGGTGCGGACTTTCAAACAGGGCGGTTCAAAGTCGTCGGTCACGATCCAGCCGTGGCCGGGCAGGAAGATAACGCTGGAAGCGGACGGCGCGGGGCGCACGTACCTGCTCGTTTTGAAGAACGGCAGGATCCAGCCGACGAAGCCCGAAGCGAACGGGGCCGGAGCGCAATAATGGCCATGCCCGAAATTCCAAAAGCACGCGCTCCTGAACTCGCCCGCGAGGCGAAGGGCGATGATCCCGATTTCAAGCCGTGACGCATCCCGACAGAGCGAGAGAACTGCTCTCAAGATCAGACGTCCGGCTTTGGTTGAGCACGTGCAGCAGCGGAGGGTTCACCTCCGCTGCCCCACCCATGTCTACTGCTAAATCGTGCACCAAAACCGGCAATTCGTTGTAAATATTTAGCTCTTACACTACACTAGAAGACGCGCCACTTCGAGAAAAACAGCGTCGATATGAGAATCAAAACCGGCAGCAGGATGATTACTGAATATTTAAAAAGGTAAGTGAAAAAATCCGGCGTGTGCACCTTGGCGTGATCGGCGATGGCCTTGACCATGAGATTCGGGCCATTGCCGATATAAGTCATCGCGCCAAAGAAAACGGAACCGAGTGAAACAGCGGTGATATACCGGCCGTCGAGCGTCAGAAAACTGGCCACGTTCCGAGCATTGTTCAAGCTGAGATGTTTCAGGCCGAACGCCGCTGCGGCGAAGGTAAGATAAGTAGGCGCGTTATCGAGCACGCTCGAGAGCGCTCCGCTGACCCAATAGAACTGCATCGGCTCGCGGATGCCGAGCTTGCCCGCGTGAAGCTCAATAAAGTCCAGCGCCGGAACCATCGTCGCGAAGATTCCCGCGAAGAGCCATGCGATCTCCTTGATGGGGCCAAACGTAAAGTGATTCGCCTCGTGCACCGGCTTCGACGTGGCGCGGTAGGAAACAAACGCCGCGAGCGCCATGATCGCTTCCCGCAAGCCGGGCGGGTGCTTGATGAAGACCGCCGCGAGAATCGTGCCGAGGAACGGAAGGCTGAGCAAACCGTCGATCTTCCAGGTCTCCTCCCAGGTCTCCGCCTCTCGAACCTTCCTGGGCGCCTGCATGAAATTGTGCCGGTCGATTGCGTAGAACAGCGCGACCAGGCAAAATACCGCCACGGTCCACGCGGGGACGCAGCGCGCCGTGATCCACCAAAATGGCACGCCTTTCAAATAACCAAGAAACAATGGCGGATCGCCAATCGGAGTGAGACAGCCGCCCACGTTGCTGACAATGAATATGAAAAACGCGGTGTGATAATTGGTGAACCGGTATTTGTTCATTCGAATCCAGGGGCGAATGAGCAACATCGAGGCGCCAGTCGTGCCCGCTAGGTTCGCCAGGATCGCGCCAATCAATAGAAAGAGGCAGTTGACCGAGGGCTTTGCCGCGCCCTTTACTCGGATGTGTATGCCGCCCGAGACGACGAAGAGCGAACCGATGAAGACGATGAAGCTGATGTAATCGCCAGCCACATGGAGCATTCTCATCCCGGCGCCGAGTGCGAGGAGATAGTAGAGGACGCTGGTCGCGCCCAGGCCGATGACGACCTTCTTGTAGTGGCCCGCCCAGAAATCTCCGAAGGCAAGCGGCATCACCGCGATGCACGCCAGGAGCACCCCGAATGGGAGGAGCATCAGCGGATTGGGATCGATAGCCGTGCTCGTGGCTTGAATTTTTTGAAGGGTTGGCGGCGTTAAGAGGCGAACCAGGGAGTTACCGTGCGAAAAAGGCCGCGACGGACGCCAGCAACGCCGCCCCGGCGACCCCAAACAGGAACGTCGAGGGAAGGCGAAGAGCCTCTTCCTTGCGACTGCGCCAGAGTGTCCCAAACGCGCGTCCGCCAAACAGCATTGCGACGAAGAAAGGCACAAGGAACGTCGCCGCCGCCCCCGGATGGGTGGAAGAAATACGCGCGGCAAACAGCAGGGACGCCCCGCCCGCGAACGTGTTGAAAACAGTCGTCTTGCTGCTGGTCAACCTCCACGCCAGGAAGCCGAGGATTAAGGTCGCCGCACTGGCGACCACAAGGAGTATGCTGAGGGAGTTCATGACGGTTTCCGGATAGGCGTGGCCGCGCCGGGGGATTGAACCCGGCGCGGCCGCTGATGCTTTGCGATTACACGCCGCTCCACTGGCTAGTCGATCGGCGGCGAGGATTTGTCCGTGAGTTGGAAGTCCGGATAGGCCTGCGCGCCCATCTCGGGAATGTCCAATCCGGTGATTTCGTCTTCCCTCTTCGAGCGGATGGGGAAGATCAAGCTGGAGAGCTTGAACCAGACAAAGGCAAACCCGCCCACGAAGATCAAGCACGTTAGTGTTCCCGTCATCTCCGCGCCAAGCTGCGACCAATCGTTATAAGACGCGCCAAAGAATTTGCCCAAGGCTCCCGTAACGCCCTGGTCAACCCAACCGCCCTTGGGGCCGGTCCCGGTCAGATCGGCAAACTGCGCCGCGACCTGCGCCGAGCCGTCATTGATGAGGGTCATAATCTGGCCATCCTTGAAGAGCTTGTGGACCCCGTTCCACCCCTGGCCATAAGAGCCATTGGCGAAGAGGCCCAGGCTTAACACACCCCAGGAACCGCACGTCCCGTGAACCGAAATGGCACCCACCGGGTCATCCAGTTTCAGAACGCGCTCCACGAAGAAGACGGAAGCGACAACCAGCGCGCCCGCTATCCCTCCCAGCAACACCGCGCCGAAGGATGTGACAAACGCGCACGGCGCGGTGATCGCCACCAGGCCGGCCAGCATGCCGTTGCACATCATGCTCGGATCAGGCTTCCCGAAGGAAACCCACATTACCAGCGCCGCTACGACCGCGCCCGCGGCCGAAGCGAGCATCGTGTTCACCGCGATGATCGCGATTCGATTGTCGGCTCCGGCCAGGGTCGAACCCGGGTTGAATCCAAACCAGCCGAAGGCGAGAATAAAAGTTCCGAGCATCACCATCGGGATGTCGTGGCCGGGTATCGGTCGCGGCTTCCCATCCTTGCCGAACTTTCCGAGCCGGGCGCCGATGACCGTGGCGCCTGAAAGCCCGATCATTCCCCCGCATTGGTGCACAACCGATGAACCGGCGAAATCGACGTGTCCGTGACCCAGGCCGAAGTTGATGCCGAGCTGGGAGAGCCAGCCGCCGCCCCAGACCCAGTTGCCGAATATGGTGTAGCCGAACATCCCGACCCAGAAGCCGTAGATGAAGAAGTTCTTGAAGCTCCAGCGTTCGGCCATCGCGCCGGTTGGAATGGTCGCCGTCGTGTCCATGAAGACCATCTCGAAGAGGAAGAGCGTGAAAATGGCCGTGTCGAAAACGTCCGATCCCAGGAAGAAACCCTTGGTGCCGAAAAGGCCGAACGCCTTGCCGCCAAGATGAATCGTAAATTCTCCGCTCAACAGCGTAATGCCTTGTCCAAGCGAAGGCTGGCCGCCAATCGCGCCCGCGGCGGCTCCCGCCCCGCCGAACATGAGGGCGAACCCGCAAATCCAGAAGCCGAGCATGCCAAGGCCATAAATCATGAAATTCATGGACATCGTATGCGCCGCGCTCTTGGCGCGGCAGAGGCCCGTCTCGACAAGAGCAAAGCCCGCCTGCATGAACATAACCAGGAAGCCCGTGACGAGCGTCCAGACGACGTTGATGGAAATCTTGTTGTGGGCGACGTTGTTGATGACTTCGTCATTGGTGACCTTCGCGGCGTTAGCGGGGGCCGGCCACGTCAGGTCGATCGCGGACCCCGAGTTGCCTCCCGCGATGGTGCCGGCGGTGGAATCCGGCGCCTGCGGGACAGGCGTCGGGGAGGCTGCCGCCGCCGGCGAAGCCGCCGGCGCCGGAGAGGCCTGCGCACGGGCCTTGGGTGTCGAGACGAGGTAAAGGGAGACCAGGAATATCGTTAGGAAGCACAGTCCGACTTTTCCTCCGAAAGGCGTGAAGGTGGACTTCCGCTCCTTGCGATTCTGAATCGTTTCAAAAAACTTTTTCATATTTCTGTTCATTGCTTTCTTGTTGGTTATTTCAGTCCGCGGCTGGAAGCGCCTTGCTCAGGGCTCTTCCCTGCGCGTGGACGATTGCTATGGAACGAGCCGTCGCACAAGGCAGCGCGAGGACTGGTGGAGTTGTAACATGTTTATTGTTCTTCATCGGAGCACCCGCTCGCGATTTCTTTTACAGGTGCGGCACCTTAGCAATCGCTATGCCACCCAAGGGAAAATAGAGGCTGGCACTGGGGCGCAATTCGGCCCGTGTAACGGGATGCACTACATCTGGTAATGGCTCTAATGACACCAAAATATACAGAGAGACGCCCCTCGGGAACAAATGCGCCAGCTCTCTAGTTAGGTGAGGCCTTAGAGCAAGGCGGCTGGCACAGCCGCCTCTACGACGCAAAGAGGGGCTAGCCTTCGCGCTCGCGCAGCCAGCGGATGGCGAAATGCTGAAGCTCGAAGGCGTTCTGAAGTTTCATCTTTTCCTTGATCCGCGCCCGGTAGGTCTCGACGGTCGCCGTGCCCACGCCGAGCGCTTCGGAAATCGACCGCGCGGTGCGCCCGCGCCCGATCATCTCCAGGACGAGCAGTTCGCGGTCGCTGAGCCGGTCGATGGATGCTTTGGTCCGGTTGGGAATAAGTTGTTGGAGGACGTTTTCCGTCATTGCCGGCGAGAGATAGACCTTCCCCTCGAGGAGCTGCCGGGCCGCCTTGATCACTTCGCCCGAAGGGCTGTTCTTGGTGATGTAGCCGCTCGCCCCCGCCCGCAAGGCGCGCTGGGCATAGAGCGACTCCTGGTGCATGGAGAGCACGAGGATCGGGGTGGTGATGGAAAGGGCGCGCAGGGATTTAATCATCTCCAGACCGCTGGAAGATTTGAGGGTGATATCCAGGATGATCAGATCCGGCCGGAGCGAAAGGACGAGATCGATTCCGCTCTGCGCGTCATCCGCCTCGCCGCAGACTTCCATATCGCTCTCCCTGTTCACGAGTTCGCTCAGCCGCTCGCGAACAACCGGGTGGTCTTCGATGATGACGAAACGTTTTTTGGTTTCACTCATGGAAATATTTTTTTA
>Ga0302324_100007761_pt1 | contig 22748 bp, 21 predicted proteins | sample Palsa_T0_1_FD_201949 | JGI IMG/M metagenome (GOLD analysis project Ga0302324, IMG submission 201949) | Peat permafrost microbial communities from Stordalen Mire near Abisko, Sweden - Palsa_T0_1 | ecosystem: Environmental > Terrestrial > Soil > Palsa > Peat permafrost | place: Sweden: Abisko...
CGGCTTGCCATCGTTGCCCGCGCGCATTTCATCGCCGTTGTCCTCGCCGGAAAGCTCCGCCGCGCCGAAGCCGGCGCCGATTTCCACGCCCTTGACGGCATTGATACTCATCAGCGCCGCGGCAAGATCCGCGTCGAGCTTGCCATAGATCGGGGCACCAAGACCCGCCTGCACGCCGTCGGCGACGATTTCGATGACCGCGCCGACGGAGGAGCCGCGTTTGCGCACGCCATCAAGATACTCGGCGAAAAACTCGGTCTGCTCGGCATCGGGACAAAAGAACGGATTGCGCTCGACCTCGGCCCAATCCCAACGCGTGCGGTCGATACGATGTTCGCCCATCTGCACCAGCGCACCGCGCACCAGCAAGCCCGGTACGATCTTGCGCGCAATGGCGCCGGCTGCAACCCGCATCGCAGTTTCGCGCGCCGACTGACGGCCGCCGCCGCGAAAGTCCCGCAAGCCGTACTTTACGTCGTAGGTGTAATCGGCGTGACCGGGCCGATATTTGTCTTTGATATCGGAATAGTCCTTGGTCCGCTGATCGACGTTGTCGATGATGAGGGCAATCGGCGACCCGGTCGTCAGCTGCACGCCGGCCGCCTCATCCACAAATACGCCGGAGATGATCTTGACCGCGTCGGGCTCCTGGCGCTGCGTGGTGAAGCGTGACTGGCCCGGCCGGCGCCGATCGAGATAAGGCTGAATATCAGCCTCGGTGAGCGCGATGCGCGGTGGGCAGCCGTCGACCACGCAGCCGATCGCGGGCCCATGGCTCTCGCCGAAGGTGGTCACCCGGAAGGAATGTCCGAACGTATTGAAGGACATGGTGGAGGCTTTTATTGACGTTCTTGGCGCGCGGAAAGGACACTGAATGGCGTCAATCGCTCGGTGCAAGGCGCGACGGGCTTGGTAGCCCGTGGCCCCCATGGGGTCAAATCCCCGGTCCGGCCACGCCAACAAAGGCAGCCATCCGCGTTTGGGCGACGTTCATGTCGCATTCATCTGACTGAACGTCGATTAATAAAAAGCTGAACATCCGTTAAGCTACGGAAAAATCAGGGTTATTTTCGGTTTTTATATTGCGGCTGTGAACCGTTTATGCCATCGTGGTTTTCGGTCAGGGGGCTAAGCCGAAGGGGACCGAGACAACGCCCGCAAAGCTTGAACTCAACCCTGCCGTTGGATCATCACACTAGAAGGAATCACATCATGGCCACGAAGCCAAAGAAAAAGAAGAAGATGAAGAAGGAGTGACACGCGCGAACCTCGTATCGAGGTCGCACTGTCATATTCGGAATTCGCGAGGCGCCTTGAGCGGTGTTTCGTGACAGCGGCCGGACCCAAGGTCCGGCCGTTGCTCTTTTTGGTGGCGAGAATTCGTGCCGGACGATGGCTTAGAATCTGAAGTTCAATCCACCGCGAGCCACGACAAAGCCCACCGGCGACAATGATGCCGTAAAGGAAGATGGCGACGTTTTGGCTAACGTCGTTTGGGCAACCGCGGTCTCCTTCGGAACGCCAAGATCGACGTATAAAATCTCGGCCTTGAAAGTGAGATGGCTGGTCAGCGCAAACTCCGCGCCGCCGCCCGCGGTCCACCCGACCAACGTCGCCGACGACGAGCCGGAAAAGCAGGCGGAACTGCCGACAATGCAGCTATATGAGGACCCGCCTGATGAAAGCGAACCCGACCCCGTTGACTGCACATTGAGAGTTTCCCCGACCCGTCCGTAAGCCAGTCCACCAGTGCCATATAAAAGAATTGGATTGGCCAGCAATACGCCCATGCGCACGCGGGCCGTTCCAAACGACGTGATCGATTGGCTGGCGATCATATTCGTATTGGTCCCACTTCCCGGGCTAAAGCCCAGGTGAAATGGTGAGACGCCTTGCCCCGTGAGATTGGCCCACTGGTAGTCGGCCTCAACGCCCGTCAGCCACATCGAATTTATCTGCCAGTTTAATCCAGCCTGGCCGCCCGCGAGCGGGCCGTTCGTGTAGTAATCCGCCCGCGGAATGCATTTCCCCTTGCCGACGCCGCCGCACGTACCCGCCTGAGCTGCGGCATCGTTGGGACTATACGAGACGAATGAACTGGACCATCCGTATCCGCCGTTTCCGCCGATATAGAAGCCGGTCCAGGCAAGCGAACGCATCGGTGACGTGATGAAAGCCGCGGGCGCAACGGTCATTTCGTCGGCCAATGACCCGGCAGAACCGAGCACGCCGAACACAAGCAACGCGATGACACCACAAACGCGGTTTCTGTTCACAACAGCCCCGCCGATACAAAGATGAACCAGTGTATCGGACATCCGAAATCAGGACGCCGGATGCCCAGCACGCAGCGTAGGCCATTTGATGCGGCACCGCAATTCGGCGGGTTTCAGGGGCTTTTGATGGCTGACGCCCGCCGGCCGAGCCGCCGCAGGGAGCTCTCAGAACCTGCAAGACTGCGGAAGAAGGCTACTCTTTGCCGACGGTGATGTCGGGCGCGTCCGGGTGTTTCATGCCGACGATGTGATAGCCGGCATCGACGTGATGCACTTCGCCGGTGACGCCGCGCGACATGTCGGACAGGAGATAGGCGGCAGACTCACCGACGTCTTCGATCGTGACGTTGCGCCGCAGTGGCGCGTTGTATTCGTTCCATCTGAAAATATAGCGGAGGTCGCGGATGCCGGAAGCAGCAAGGGTTTTAATCGGCCCTGAAGATATGGCGTTGACGCGGATGTTTTTCACGCCGAGATCGGCGGCGAGATACCAGACAGACGCCTCCAGCGCGGCTTTGGCCACCCCCATCACGTTATAATGCGGCATCCATTTCTCGGCTCCATAATACGTGAGCGTGAGCATGGAGCCGCCATTCGGCATGATCTTCTCTGCGCGCTGCGCAATCGCGGTCAGCGAATAGCAGCTCACCAGCATGGTCTTGGTAAAATTGTCGGCGGTCGTATCGACGTAGCGTCCATCGAGCTGGTCCTTATCCGAGAACGCAATCGCGTGGACCAGAAAATCGATCGCACCCCAGGCTGAGTGGACCGCCGCGAACACCGCATCGATGGTGGCCGGCTCTGTGACGTCGCAATGGCCGACCACGATACCGTCGACCTCCCGGGCGAGCGGCTCGACGCGCTTCTTGAGCGCGTCACCCTGGTAGGTGAACGCGAGCTCAGCGCCGTGTTTGTGGCAGGCCTTGGCGATGCCCCAAGCCAGCGAGCGCTGGTTGGCCACTCCCGTAATCAAGCCGCGCTTGCCGCGCATGAGGCCCGAGATTTCCGGCATTTCTCCGACCCCGCTCGACAAGTCCGCCGCCGAGCCTCCTATGGCATAGGGCCGTAGCAACCATCAAGCGCGCCGGCGGGAACGCCAAATGTTCAGCTTGCTGAAAGCCCGGTACTTTCCGCCCCGGGCACCTTGGATATCCTGCCGATCAGCGAAAGGCTCGCCGGAGCGAGCAGCAGCAAGGCCCAGGTCATCGGCCCTATGACCTTCAGCCAGTTCCACGGCACTTCGAGCGCGATCATCGAAAGCCACGCAACAATTGTCCAGGCGGCCAGTCCCCCGCTGAAGACTTGCTCGCCGGCACGCCGCCACGCCTCGAGCCAGAGCACCGCCACCAGCGGTACCGCGAAGGTGACATATTGCGGCCCCGCGAATGAAATCATGAGCGGTATCGCGGCGAACAGAATGGCGCCGGCAACCAGGAACGGATAACCGTTGTCCGGCTGGGCGCCGCGCAAGCTCCAGAAGCCGCCGCGGCCGAGGACGACGACCGCCGCAACGACCGCGGCGTTGAAAAGAAATTGAATCGCCGATGCCCAACCCGGCAGCGGCGACGAATAGAACGCTCCGCCGGCGGCGACGCGCGCTACGACCGCGCCGACGCCGATGCTCGAATATGCTCCCGGCGAAACCTCGCTTGCAATCTTGGGGGACATCGCCCCGCTGATGATGCCGGCGAGATGATCGGTAAACAAACATCGTGCTGTACAGGTTGAGCGTTACCGTCGGCCCGAGGCAGATTGCAGGCAAGCCGATCAAAAGAAGGAAGCACCATCCGAAAGTCCAGCCGATGAACTTCCAATCACGTCGCAAGAACGGGAGGACGGCGAGCACGATTGGAAATACTTTGATGGTAACGGCGAGCGAAAAGGCAAAAGCGGCCGATGCCGGACGGTTCTCCGCGTACAGAGCAAAAAAAACGACGATCAAAAGAAGCAGGACCGGCGCCGGGCCGCGAGCCAATCCATCACCAACGAACGGCAAAAGCGCCATCAGTGAACCGAGCCGAAGCGCGAACGGGCCTTGCAAAAATCCGGCGCGCGCATGGACAGGCCGATGGCGCTCCAATGCGTTCGCCCAGACATGAATTGCGAGCAGCAGGCACGCCGCATTGATGAGGTACCAAACGACGACCGCCGCCGCAAACGGCAGCGCCCACGGCGGTTGCGGGTAGCCCGGAAGGGGATTCGCAAACGGCCCCATCAACAGTGCGAAGGTCGGCGGGTAATGGAACGTCCAACCGTGATGATCGATCACTTGGTAGAGCGGATAGCCGCTCCAGATAGCCCAACCGCCGCGAAAGAAGACCTGCACGTCGCCTTGCCCAAGGCCAACAACCTTCGACACGACCATCGGAAGAAACAACAGCGTGAGAGCGCCAACGAACACTATGGCGAGCCACCCGCGTCGGCCGGGTCGCGATATCGCGCCGAACGCGAAGACGCTGTTGCTCATCAGGGATCGGTACGCCGATCGTCCTGGCTGTGCAACCGGTGCAATCCGCATTCAGTCGGTACACAACGGCAGTGGCACGGTCACATGTCTTTGCGCGGATCGTAGGGCCTGTCGCTCCGCCATTTTTTCATCAGCGCCTCGAAATCGGGATCGCTGTATTCAGGCAGCATGATCCGGACCGTGGCGAGGAGATCGCCGCGGCCTTCCTTCGAGGGAAATCCCTTGCCCTTGAGGCGGAAAGTGCGGCCGCTGCTTGTCCCGGCAGGGATCGCGATCTCAACGGGCTTGTCGAGCGTCGGAACGCGCACCGTTGCGCCGAGCGCCGCCTCGTAAAGCGTGACCGGCAGATCGAGCCGGACGTCGGCGCCATCGAGCGTGAAGACCGCGTGAGGTGCAATGGAGACCGTAATCAGCAGATCGCCGGCGCCGCCCTGCCCGGCCATGCCCTGGCCGCGCAGCCGGATTTGCTGGCCATTGCTGATCCCTGCGGGAATCTTGACTTCGACGTCCTTGCCGGACGGCAGCCGCACACGCTGCGTGACGCCATGCGCCGCGTCCGGCAGCGACACTGTCAGCGCCGCCGCGACATGCGCCCCGACACCGAAATCCTCCGGCTCGAAGCCCGCCGCACCGGCACCGCCCCGGCGCGCACCGCCGCCGAAGGCCTCTCTGAGGATGTCCTCAAAGCCGGCACCACTGGCCCCACCACCGCCGGCGCGGCCGCGCCGGGTCCCGCGCGTAAAACCTTCAGGGCCGAAGTTGAAAGTCTCGAATTCCGTCTCGGGACCAAACCCGGCGCCCGGGCGCGCCCCGGCACCACCGCCGAACCCCTGAAACCGCGGTTTGCCTTCAGCGTCAATCTCGCCACGGTCAAACGCCTTCCGCTTGTCCTCCTCACCGAGGATTTCGTAAGCCGCGTTGAGTTCGGCAAAGCGCGACGCGGCCTTCGGGTCGTTCTTGTTGGCGTCGGGATGCAGTTTTTTCGCCTGGCGCCGGAAGGCACTCTTGACGTCGGCTGCGCTCGCTTTGCGATCGACTCCCAGCACCTCATAGGGATCACGCATTCCCCATGGACTCCGTTCGGTTTTGGGGCCGGCCCCGCCCGCCCATGCGGCTCAATGTGGGACTTTGGCGACCGCTCTGCAATGCAGCGCCCCACTCGGCACAGCCGCAATCACGGCTGGGTCAGCCCTGCTTGAGGGGCTTTAGGCTCTTCACCTCCCACTTGCCGTGCTCGGTACGGCAGGCCTCGCCCTGCAGCCAGGCTTGCGCTTCCCCGCGCACGTAGCTCGCGAGGAAATCGCGGCAAGTAGAAGTGCCCGCGCCGTAAGCGACGGCAAGCGGCGTGATATTGCCACCGGCTCCGGTGTGCGGATTTTCCCAAGGTATGCTGGAGTCCTTCGAACCGCGACCAAGCGCATCCGCAGCAACGGCTCGCGCGTATGCCAAATCGACCTCCGACGGAGGGGCGTTCGCCATTTCGGGCTGATGACCGGAGCGGCGCGCGGAACCGGTCTGGTCCACATCCGTGTCGCTTTTTGAGAACATCGTGTCGAGTTGGTAAGAGCAGCCGGCACCCGCTAATGCCGCGGACACGGCTAATGCCACGGCGAGCCGGTTCAGCGGCCAACATAGGCGCGGCGCTCCGGTTCCATTATATAGAGACCGGCGGCCAGGTTGCCGATCGCCGCACGCGAGCACTTGGGTACTCCGACAGAATGTCCGACACCGCGTCCATAGAACACCCCGGATGGTTAACGGGCGGTGACTTCACCGAAGCCGACGAGCCGTTTCGCCTGTTTGCGGCGTGGTTTACCGAGGCCAAACGCGCCGAACCGGTTAATCCCGATGCCATGGCTCTTGCCACCGTTGACGCCGACGGATTGCCAAACGCGCGCATGGTTTTGTTGAAGGGCCTCGATGAGCGCGGCTTCGTCTTCTATACGAACCTCGGCAGCGTCAAGGGCAACGAGTTGGCGGGAGCGCCACTGGCGGCGCTGACGTTTTATTGGAAGTCGCTGCAGCGCCAGGTGCGCGTGCGCGGACATGTCGAGCCGGTCTCGGGCGAAGAAGCGGACAGTTATTTCGCCACCCGCTCGCGCATGGCGCAGATCGGTGCCTGGGCGAGCAAACAATCCACCGCGCTCGAAAGTCGCATGGCGTTCGAGAAGGCAGTCGCGCGCTACACGGCAAAATTTGCGGTCGGCGCGGTGCCACGGCCGCCGCATTGGTCGGGCTATCGCGTGCTGCCGCAGGAAATCGAGTTCTGGCAGGAGCGGCCTTTCCGCCTGCACGACCGCATTAGGTTTCGGCGCACCGATCCAAATGCGCCATGGAGCAAGACGCAGCTATACCCGTGAGGCAGGATTGGAAAAGCAAAAAATGCCACTGAGCAACCGGCCGGGCCGGACGCTCCTTCTCACCGGGGCAAGCCGCGGCATTGGCCACGCGACGGTCAAGCGGTTTTCCGCGGCCGGCTGGCGCGTCCTTACCTGTTCGCGACACCCATTTCCGGAAAATTGTCCGTGGGAGGCGGGACCTGAGGATCATATCCAGGTCGATCTCGCCGACACCAAAAACACCGGCGCGGCGATAGCGGAGATCAAGCGGCGACTCAAGGGCGAGCTGCACGCGCTCGTCAACAACGCCGCGATCTCGCCGAAGGCAGATGGCGGCAAGCGGCTCGATTCGATCGATACCTCGCAGGACGATTGGCACCGCGTTTTTCAGGTGAATTTTTTCGCTCCGATCATGCTGGCGCGCGGGTTGCTCGACGAGTTGAAGGCCGCAAAAGGCTCCGTCGTCAACGTAACCTCGATCGCAGGCTCCCGCGTGCATCCGTTCGCCGGCGCGGCTTACGCGACCTCGAAGGCGGCGCTCGCCGCGCTCACGCGCGAGATGGCGGCTGATTTCGGCGCGGTCGGTGTCCGCGTCAACGCCATCGCACCGGGCGAGATCGACACGGCGATGCTATCGCCCGGAACCGAAAAGATTGTCGAAGTGATCCCGATGCACCGCCTCGGAACGCCCGACGAGGTTGCAAAGATCATCTACGTGCTGTGCACGGAGACGTCTTCCTACGTGAACGGCGCCGAGATCCATATTAACGGCGGCCAGCACGTGTGAGGCGCCGAGCTGCAATTTTGCCAGAACGACCTTCAGGGTAGCCGGCGGCCGGCATACGACCCCCGGTGCAGCCGTTTGCGCCGGGCTCGCGGGCAATATCCGCTACGCGGGAAACTCGCTTAATAGCAGCCTCAGCGCCGCTTTCCCCGCACGGTTGGCCTCTGTCGCAGACTCGAAAAAGATCTTCGAGTGCTCGATCGGGCTAGTTCGGCCAGCACGATAAATCTCCCACCTCCACGACTTCGGAGGCGGCGCCCTATTCTTTACGACAACGGAAAAGTCTTCGTGCTCGATCATTCTTCACACAATACTGCAAAATCTATCCAAAACCACAATATTAAAAAATAAAATCGGGGAATCGCACTTGTTTAATATTTTCACCCTTCCCACCTCGGGTACGACGATAATGCTGACATTTCGTTCCTTGAAAGGATATTTCGACGGCAAATCCCATACCGAGCGCCAACGAAACCCCAAGGCTTCCACTCCTGCAAATCCGCAGCGGAATTCAGAGCAATCCCAAGCCCGGCGAGACCAAACCGGCGAGCAGCAAAAGTAAGTCGTTCGAGCCCGAAAGTTGGAAGCCGGCCCGGCGCCGGGCTTCTCTGTCTCCTTTCCAGGATCGAGACAATTTTGCTTGAGAGGCTTCAACAAATTTTGGGAAGTCTGAGTGATATTCTCCTGGTCTCGCTGAGGCGCGGTCCCTGTCTCCGGATATCGAGAGTCGTAGACCATGAATGAGATGATCGGTTTCTGGACCAACTGGATCGAGACTGTGCGGTTCGCCTGCGAGGCGCAGGGTGTCATCGTGGCGCGGCTCGCGCTTCTTGCGTCGGGCGGCCCGAGCGCGGCCGCGGAAGCGGACCTCATGATTTCGGAAAAAGTCGTCGCTTTCGCTGATGCGAAAGCCGCAGCCGAAGGGGCCTTGGCAGACGGGCTGGGCATCTATATTGCCGCCGAACGGGCCTACTCCCCCGTTGCGGCATCGGGTGCACGTCAACAGCCGCAGACTGCTGCGCACACCCCGTCCACAAGCTTATTGGGCAGACTAGCGGGCATTCTCCGCCAACCCGCTCAATCCACAGCCGCACTGCCCTGCGTCTGAGGTGTGCCGCTTTCAATATAGTTCCGAATCATATCCTTTCTGCCATGGCGCATGTCGCGCTTTAGAAGGTATTTCACTATGGCGATTTCACGGACGTCCAAGGCCTCGAAAAAACCAGCGCCTCCCAAGGTAGGCCGACCGGTTACGCTGAAGCATCTCGCGGCCACACTGGCCGAAGACCACCAATTGACAAAACGCGGCGGCGAGGCCCTGCTCGGCGAACTGGTGGCGCTGATCACGAAGCATCTGAAGAAAGGCGAACGGGTCCGGATCGCCGGCCTCGGTATCCTCCAGGTGCGGAAGCGCGCAGCGCGCATGGGGCGCAATCCCGCGACCGGCGAGGTCATCAAGATCAAGGCAAGCAAGAAAGTCGCATTCCGGGCGGCCAAAGACCTGAAACTCGCGATTTGACATCGCGCCCTGGATATCTCGGCGGAACAACATCCCGGCGGAAGACCCGCCGGGGCTGACCGAGCGACCCGGTCGGCTGAGCGTCGCCGCTGCACCGCCGCGGGCGCGTTTAGGCATACAAAAAATCCAACACCGCGGTTTCGGCGAGGACCGCTTCCGGAATGCCGTGCCGCGCGGAGCGCGTTCGCTCCTCGGCGCTTTGTGTCGCCTGCAGATAGGCACCGAGGTGGCGCGCCCGTTCGATGATCCGGTTGTTTTCCGGCAGTCGTTCCCCCTCGAAGCGGCGGAGCGCGTCTTCAACATCGCCGGCGTCGAGTGCCAGAGCGAGCGCCGCCGCATCGTCAGCCGCCTTGGAAACTCCGGCGGCAACGTGCGGGCGCGCCACGAAGGCGGCGTCGCCGATGACGACCGCCCGCCCGAAAGCAAGACGCGGGGTGGCTAGATCGTAGATCGGTTGCAAAAGCGGCTCTTCGATCAATCGCACGATCGCGCGGAATTGCGGCGCCAACAGTTGCTCCGCCGCCTCGCGCATACCCGCAATGGCGTCGCGGCGGATGAGCGGCGGCGGAATTGAGATCGCATGCGATGCGCCGCGGTCGTCGGTGAGAAGCCACGAAAGCTCTTTCGTTTCGTCCGCGGGGCGGTACCAGACGATGTTGTAACGGAGGCGTCCCGGCCGCAAATCGTTGTCGGGGCCGGCGACCGGATAGCCCAAAAATTGTTCTCCCGGCGGCATGCAAAACGTCATCGCTCCGAAAAGCTCGCTGTGAATCGCGTCCGGCAGCGCGCTTTCCGGAATGAGCGCGCGCCACGCCACGTAACCCGCGTAGAGCGGCACAGCCGCGGGCAGGCATTGCTGTCGCACGGTTGAGCGCAGCCCGTCGGCGCCGATGAGCACGTCGCCTGCGGCGGTATGACCGTCGCCAAAATGGGCAACGACGCCGAAGCCATTTTGGTCGAATGCCTCAAGACTGCGGCCGCGATGATAGCGGTCCGCCGCGAACGCATCACGTAGCACCCGGTAAGCCCGCTCCCAGGCGGTCAACACCTGCGGGCAGGCACTTTTGGCGGTCACACGGCCCTCACGATCAAGCATCTGACGCCGCGTTATCGCCACGCCGAGATCGCGCGTATCGAGCCCGAGATTGCCGAGCCGTGCGATCAGCTCGGGTTGCGCCACGATCCCGGCGCCGCGGCCGGCAAGCTCCCCGGAAACGCGCTCGAAAACGTCGACCTCCCAGCCGCGCCGCTTGAGCATGACGGCCGCTAACAGGCCGCTCATCGAGCCACCGATAACCAACGCGCGGCGCTGCGACATGCCAACACCTTGCTATTCCACCAAAAGCGAAGCTCCTGTAGTGTATTGTGACAACAATTCGTGGAGGAGCGCCATGGCCCTGACAATGCTTGATAAGACGAGCGACACGGCCGAAAAGTCAGCATGGCCGGCGGCGATCGCCGCTGAATTCGAGCGCGAGCGACAGAACCCGAATGGCTGCGTCGGCAACATGTTTCTGTCGGAAACCGAGCGCGCGCGGGTCTGGATGATCCGGCTCGCCCCCGGCCAGCGGTTCGGCTTTCATCGACATGTGCTCGATTACTTCTGGACCAACGTGACTGGCGGGCGCGGGCGTCAGCATGTCCACGACGGCACGACCATTGAATATACCTATAAGCCCGGCGAGACCCGGCACGAGACCTATGGGCCCGGCCAGTACAAGGTCCATGACCTGGAAAATATCGGCGACAAGGAGATGGTCTTCATGACCATCGAATTTCTCGATAGCGCCAACAAGCCGCTTGCGATTCCCGATCAAGCACGGGCCGCGGCGTAGGGCGCGTGCGGCTTTCCTTCGATCGTACGCATCCGCAACATATCCGGGAGACAAGCCGGCACGTCGTGCGGGCGCGCAGGGCTGAGGGATGATATTTTCGTTCGATCTTCTGATTAACGCCATCGTATCGGGGATACTGATCGGCTCGTTCTACGCGGCGGTAACGGCCGGGGTATCGATTTCATTCGGTATTCTCGATATCGTCAACATAGCGCACCCGGCCTTCATCATTCTCGGCTCTTACATCGCCTATATCATCAACATCACATTCGGACTCGACCCGATCCTCACCAGCATTGTCGTGACGCCGGCGTTTTACGCGCTCGGAGCGGGCATTTATCAGATCTACTATGTTTCATTCGAGAAACGCGGTCAGGAATCGCTGCGCGGCCTCGCTTTCTTTTTCGGTCTGTTGTTCATCACCGAAGTGACGCTCGTCCTCTATTTCGGCGTCGACTACCGCTACGTCGAAGCGCCCTATATCGGCCCGACCCTGCACTTCGCCTTCCTCGATATTCCGCTGCGTATTCTGGTGCCGAGCCTGGTGTCGCTGTTGCTGATCGCAGTGCTGCAGCTCCTGCTCACGCGTACCTTCGTCGGCCGGGCGATCATGGCGGTTGCGCAAGACCAATACGCGCTAAAATTGATGGCGGTCGATCCAATCCGCATCAAGCGCATCGCCTTCGGCATCTCGATCGCGACCGCCTCACTGGCTGGTGCATTCCTTATCATCATCCAGCCGGTCGAGCCGTCAGTCGGCCGCGAATATATCGGCCGCGTATTCGCGATTTGCGTGCTCGGCGGCATGGGAAGTCTGCCGGGAACCGTGATCGCGGCCATGCTGGTCGGCGTCGTCGAGAGCCTGACCTCGACATTCTACGGGCCCTCGTGGGCGCCGGCCGTCTCGTTCGGATTTTTGCTGTTGACGCTGGCGGTGCGGCCAGCCGGGCTGTTGGGACGCTAGACGTGCGCACGGACCTGTTCTTTCTCATCTGCCTCGTCGTCGGCGGCGCCGTATTCGCCGCCGCGATCGCACTCGGCAACGACTATTATTTCTTCGCCGGCTATGTCGTTCTGCAATACGTCGTGCTCTCGACGGCCTGGAACATCCTTGGTGGCTATTGCGGCTACGTGAATTTCGGCTCGGCCGCGTTCTTTGCGCTCGGCGCCTATTCAACCGTCGCCATGCACAAGCTCGCTCCGGTACCGATTCCCGTCTTGGTCGTCATCGGCGGCCTGGTCTCCGGAGTCGTCGGCTTCGGCATGGGCTACCTGACGCTGCGGCTGCGCGGCGCTTTTTTCGCCATTGCGACGCTCGCGCTTGCGGTTGTTTTGCAGACGCTGATCGTCAACTGGGACTTTGTCGGCGGCTCGCGAGGCGCCTATATCGTGCGACCCGAGGCGATCGCCCCGTTCGGCAGCTACATCAAATATCTCTTCCTGATCATGATGCTGCTCGCCGTCGGTGCAATTACGGTGGCGCGGCTGATCGAGCGCTCGCGGCTTGGTTACGGCTTCGCCACCATTCGCGACGACGAATTGGCGGCGGAGGCCTGCGGCGTGCCGACGCTGACGCTCAAGCTGATCGCGACCACGATATCCGGTGGACTCATGGGAATGGCTGGAGCGCCATTCCCCTACTACATCGGCTTCCTCCAGCCGTCCTCGGCGTTCGGCCTGGACTATGCCGTCAACTCCATAGCCATGCCGCTGATCGGCGGCACCACGAGCTGGGTGGGCCCTCTGATCGGCGCCATCCTGCTCGGATCGCTGCAGCAGATCGCGACGGTGACGATCTCGTCCGCGGTCAATCTCCTGATCGTCGGCTTTTTGCTCGTCGGCTTTGTCATCGTCGCGCCGAACGGCATTGTCGGGCTGGTAGACGCATACGTCCGACGCCGGGTCGGTCAGGTCGGCCGGCGGCACGTCAAAGCCGATGCGCCAAAACCTACGCCAGGACATGCGCCATGACTCAACTGCTCGCCGTCGACAACCTCAGCAAGCGCTTCGGCGGCTTTGTCGCACTTGATGGCATTTCGATCTCGGTCAATCCGGGCGAGCGCATCGGCCTTATCGGGCCCAATGGCTCCGGCAAGAGCACGTTGGTCAATTGCATCTGCGGCACGCTCCAAAACGAGGCAGGTTCCGTGCGTTTCGACGGCCATTTGATCGATGGCACCACCGCGCATCAACGCACGCGCCGCGGTCTTGCCCGCACCTTTCAACTGCCGCGGCCGTTCGCAAGCCTTACCCTTGCCGACAACATGCGCATTCCGTTGCTCTACACCGTCGCCGCGCGCAGTGCCGGCCGCGCCGCCGGCGACATAGAAGCGCGTTGCGTCGACCTCTTGCGTGAGGTAGGTCTCGACGGCAAGGCAAATCGGCTGCCGCGCGAGCTCACCCAGGTCGAGATGCGCAAGCTCGAACTCGCCCGCGCCATGGCGGCGGAGCCGAAGCTTTTGATCGCTGACGAATCGATGGCCGGACTTACCCATTCCGAGGTTGAGGAAATACTGACGCTCCTCCAACGCTTGAACGGACAGGGCGTCACCATCATCCTCATTGAGCACATCATGCGGGCGGTGATGAGCTTCTCGCAGAGACTTATCGTGCTGGTGTCGGGGCGCAAGATCGCGGATGGCGACCCGAACGAGGTGGTGCGCGATCCGGAAGTAGAGAGAGCTTACCTTGGCCAGTAGCCTCACCATCGCCGGCATCCACGCCGCCTACGGAGCGGTGCGCGTGATCGAAGACGTGTCGGTCAAGATCGGCGCCGGCGAGACCGTGGTGCTGCTTGGCACCAACGGCAACGGCAAGTCAACGCTCATGAAATGCATCATGGGCATGGTGCAGCCGAGCGAAGGATCAATCATCGCCGAGATCGACGGCGTCCATCACGATCTGGTCGGCCGCACCACCGAAGAAATCGTCGATCTCGGCATTGCGCTGGTGCCAGAGGGCCGCCGGCTGTTTCCGAAGCTGACAGTCGAGGAGAACCTGATGCTCGGCGCCTTCCGCCGCACGGCGCGCCGCGAACTCGCCCAGAACCTCGCCGTTTGTTTCGAAACCTTCCCGCGTCTGGCCGAGCGCCGCGGGCAGCTCGCCGGCAGCATGAGCGGCGGGGAACAACAGATGCTCGCGCTCGGCCGCGCCCTGATGCTGGCGCCGAAAATCCTGCTGGTCGACGAACCCTCCGTTGGGCTCGCGCCGATTCTGGTGAGCCGTACCATCGACGCGATCGCCGAGATGAAAGCGCGCTACAATCTCACCGTGCTGATGGCGGAACAGAACTTCACCCAGGCGATCCGCATCGCCGACCGAGGCTACGTCATCGTGCACGGCAAGATTGCCTTTGAAGGCGCGACCGAAGCGCTTAACAACAACGATCTTATCAAGAAATTTTACTTGGGATTGTGACCTGTGCCGTCGGGCACTTCGGTTCCCTTGACGTGAAAAATGACCGGCAAAGTGAACGTCAGCCCATCGTCGGCGACGAGCGGCGGCGGGACGGGATAGGCGCGTTGCAACATGTCGAGGGCCGCAGCGTCGAACGAGGCGTCGCCGGACCCTTTCACAACGCGGGTCGACAACACATGCCCAACGCGGTCGAAGACGAAGCTGACAACAACCTCCGCACGTCGCATCACACGATCCTGCGGATAGCGCTTTGTATTTGTTGAAATGAGCGGCCAATTCCTTTTGCCACCTGCGGCCGGGGACACAAAATCGTTCGGAACACCGCGTTTTACCGCGGTAACTCTGGTGCTCCGCAAGATGCCGAACTAGTGTACGAGCGCGGCGGAGACATCGATCGAAATGGAGGCAAGGGCGCTGACAATCCGGCTGGTGCGGCTTGCGATGGCAGCATCTCTGCTCGTTCCCTGCCTGCTTTTCGCATTTGCTTCATGGAACAGCTTTCGCAACCTCAAAGCGCTGACCGATGAGCGGCTCACACGCTCGCTCGACGTGCAGCAAGAAGAGGCCCAGAAGACTTTTGAACTGGTCAATCTGGCGTTGAATGCCGCAAACGACCTTGTCGAGGGAATGTCGGACTCAGAAATTCGGAAAAACGACGGGCGGCTCAATCTCGTGCTCAAAAAGCTCGTCGGCGAGATTCCAATCATCCAGTCCATTTGGATTTACGGCCGAGACGGACGGGCGTTGATTTCATCCTGGCTCGATCCTCCGCCCGAAGAGATTTTTTCTGACCGAGATTATTTTCAAGCCCATGTCAACGCCGACGTCGGGACTTACTACGGTCGGGTCTACGAATCGCGATTCAATGCCCAGCCGTTCTTTACGGTGAGTCGGCGGCTGGTTCGCGATGGCGCATTCGCGGGCGTCGTTGAGATTTCCGTTCTACCGAGCAATTTTTTCCGCTTCTTCTCGACGCTGGCGTCCACCGAGGGCCAGCAATATGCCCTCATCCGCAATGACGGTCTCATTCTGGCCCGCTACCCGGTCGCCCCGCCGAGCGCAACCGACCGCCTCGACGAACATACCGGATTTCGCCGGTCTATAGCGCGATCGCCGAAGGACGGACTTTACACGGCGACTTCTCCGCTCGATCACATTGAACGGCGTTTTGCCTTCCGCCGTTTTGGCACAACCCCGCTCTATTTGACCTCCGGTATTGCGATTTCCGCCGTGAGGGACGAGTGGATTTGGGGGATGGCGCCGCATCTGATATTCGGCATCCCAGTGACCCTCATACTTTTTCTGACGCTGTTCGCAGTGCTGCGCAGAACGGAACGCCTTTGCGGGGAAATCAACCGGCGGTCGGCCGCCGAAGAGGCGCTCCGCCAATCTCAAAAACTCGACGCAATCGGTCATCTCACAGGCGGCGTCGCGCATGACTTCAACAATCTGCTCACGATCATCATCGGCAATCTCGAAGCCGCGCAACGTCAGTTGGAAACGTGGACTGACGGGTCGCAGATCAAGCTCGGGCGCCGCCTGGAAAGCGCCATGCGCGGCGCCCAGCGGGCTGCGACACTCACCAAGCGGCTTTTGGCGTTTTCCCGGCAGCAACCGCTTAGCCCGATGATACTCGACGTCAATCGGGCGCTGAACGGCCTCTCAGATTTCTTGCGGCGCGCGCTTGGAGAAGACGTCTCGCTCGAGATTGTGGGCGGCGGCGGCGTATGGCCGGTGGAGGCCGATCCCGCCGAGCTCGAGGCCGCTATCCTCAATCTCGCGGTCAACGCCCGGGATGCCATGCCTGACGGCGGCAAGTTGACGATCGAAGCAAGTAACTCCTACCTCGACGACGCCTATTGCAAACAGAATGTCGATATCCAGCCCGGACAATATGTGCAGATCGCAGCGACCGACACCGGTTCGGGAATGACGAAGGAGGTCATCGACAGAGCCTTCGAGCCGTTCTTTACAACCAAACAGACCGGCCAGGGTACCGGACTTGGTCTCAGTCAGGTGTATGGCTTTGTCAAGCAATCAGGCGGGCACATCAAAATCTACAGTGAGGCGGGTGACGGCACCACTATCAAGATCTACTTACCCCGCTTCTTTGGAAAATCTTCGGCGTTGGAAGAAGACAAAAGTGATCCAAGCCGTGGCCGTCCGGGCGAATGCGTTCTGGTCGTCGAGGATGACGCCGACGTGCGGAGCTATGTCGTCGAGACGCTCGGAACCCTTGGATACGATGTTCTCGAAGCTGCAGACGCCGAGGACGCTCTCCGCCTCCTCGACGAATACAAGACCGTCCAGCTCCTTTTGACCGACGTCGTCATGCCCGGCATGAATGGCCGCAAACTCGCGGAAGAAGCAACGCGACGTCAGCCGTCGCTCAAGGTCCTGTATATGACCGGGTATTCGCGCAACGCCATCGTCCATCAAGGTCGTCTCGATACGGGCGTCGAATTGATCCAAAAGCCCGTCACCAGCGAGCATCTCGCCGCAACGGTTCGAAAGGTGCTGGACGCGGCGTGAGTCAACGCCGCCTCGTCGATCCATGGTCATCCCAACAGCTATCCTGTGGGACCAATTTCACGTGTCTCCGTTGGCCGCGGGCATGGCGTCCTTTCGGTCTCGACTCTGCCAATTTTTTTTGGCCGATGTTGGTGACGGCCATGGTCTTTATTTCGCAATCTATTTGCTCACGAATCAAAAATGGAAGACTTGCGCACTGCCTGGCTCTATACCACGGTTGGCAGAGCTGTTCAGATAGGCGCGACACTCTAATCGCTAATCTTCGGAATTTGCCAACACAGTGAAACTGCGGGAGGCGGGTCATGACGGATCGGGACCACACGTTGAACTACGGCACGACCGAACAACTCGTCGACGCGCTTGCGACCCGAAAGATTTCCGCCCTGGAACTCACCGACCATGTCATCGCGCGGATCGAAGCTCTCGATACGAAAATCAACGCCGTCGTCGTGCGCGACTTCGAACGTGGTCGTGAAGCCGCGCGGACCGCCGATGCCGCGCTTGGACGCGGCGAGCGGCGGCCGCTTCTTGGGATTCCGATGGTGGTCAAGGAATCCTTCGACGTCGCCGGCCTGCCGACAACCTGGGGCGTGCCGGCGTTCAAGGATTTCGTGCCGCAGGAAGACGCGGTCATGATCGCCCGCGTCAAAGCGGCGGGCGCGGTGATCCTGGGTAAGACCAATGTGCCGCTGCTCTTGGGCGATTGGCAAAGCTACAACGATATCTATGGGACGACCAACAACCCGTGGGATCTCGGCCGCACGCCGGGCGGATCATCGGGCGGATCGTCGGCAGCTTTGGCCGCCGGCTTCGGACCGCTGTCGCTCGGCTCGGATATCGGTGGCTCACTCCGCGTACCAGCCCACTATTGCGGCATTTACGCCCACAAGCCGACGTTAAATCTCGTTGCCCCCCGCGGTCACCGGGTGCCTACGACCGTGCAGCGGGAAAGCGATCTTGCCGTCGTCGGCCCAATGGCGCGGAGCGCCGCCGATCTCGATCTTGCGCTGGCAGTGACCGCCGGTCCGGACGAAGCGGGTGCCGGGATCGCGTTTCGTCTCGCTTTGCCGACGCCGCGCCACGAGAAACTCTCGGACTATCGCGTCCTTGTCATTGACGATCACCCGTTGTTGCCGACAGAAGCGACTATCCGCACGGCGCTCGATAGCCTATCGCGGCGGCTCGTCCAAGCGGGCGTCAAGGTCGCGCATGCGAGCCCGCTCCTGCCCGATCTCACGCAATCGGCAAGGCTTTACATGCGGCTGTTGCTGGCAGCTTTGTCCGAACGATGGCCGCAGGAGATATACGAACTGGAACAAGCCAGTGCCGCAGCGCTCAAGGCCGACGACAACAGCCTGGCGGCCGAACGTCACCGCGGCGCGGCGTTGAGCCATCGCGGGTGGGCGGAGGCCGACATGGTGCGGATCGCGCTCCGGCAACAATGGGCCAAACTATTCCGCGAGTGGGATGTGGTGCTCTGCCCGCCGATGCCGACGATAGCGTTTCCTCACGATCATTCACTGATGGCCGAGCGCCAGATCGAAATTGACGGAAAACATTTCTCGTTTTTCGATCAACTGGTCTGGCCGGAGCTCGCGACGACCCCGGGCCTTCCGGCAACAGCGGCGCCGATCGGTCTTTCGGAGAGCGGCCTTCCGATCGGAGTTCAGATCATCGGTCCGTATCTCGAAGACCGCACGCCAATTGCCTTTGCCGCTCTGATGGAGCGGGAATTCGGTGGCTTCGTACCGGCCCCCGGTTACGCCGACTAAGGCTGCGGGTAGGATTTTGGTGCTATCCCTCGCCCCGAAAAGTTCATTCGAGATTCACCGATGTATCTACAAACGTTCCGCGCGCGCGGTCCGAATTACGCTGGGCGTACCAGGGTCATCTTCGCCCGGCAGGGCTTTCTTGCGGCATGTCGGCATGGCAATTGAGACGGTCCGCGTCGTTCCTTCGTATGCTCATCGCACCGGAAAGTCGAAATACGTGTCGGGAAAGGGCTCGTGCGACAGCGTGAAATGCCACCATTCCTTCTCGTAAGGGCGAAAACCTCGGCGGCGCATGGCCGCGGCAAGCAACGCGCGGTTGGCCCTGGCTTCGCCGCTGCTTGCTGCTGCAGCCCATGATCGCGGACTGAAAAAATCGAACGGCGTGCCCATGTCGAGTTCGTGGCCGTCCGCTCGCCCCAGCGTGAGATCGATGGTCGAGCCGCGCGAATGGCCGGATCGCGAGGAGATAAAGCCGTCGCGAAACAGCGTGCGCTTGTCGACGTCGGGATAGAACTCGGGCTTGGCGGTGGTGTCGCTAAGATCGCGCGCCCAACGCTCAAAATTTGCGACAGCGCGCGTCGGGCGGTAGCAGTCGAACACTTTGAGCACGAGGCCGCTCGGGGCGAGGTCGCGCGCCACCTGGGCAAGCGCGTCTGCCGCTGCTTTCGTAAGCAGGCACCGTGGCCTCTCGTAACCGTCGATCGGCCGGCCGACGAAGTTGTGCGACCCGGCATAGCGCATGTCGGCGATGAGCCCGGGCACGATTGTCGCGGCGTCCACGAACGCAGCTGGACGTTCCTGGGTTAGCGCTGGCTGGACGTTGAACGCCACGAGAAACGCGATCGAGAGTTTCAGCATAGTCTTTTTGCTCCTTATCCAGCCCCGTAAGGCGGGGAAGGATAAGCGACCCTACCTGCACTCCGAGATCCACTGGCCTTCGAGCATGTCCTGGGAATCGATCATGGTCGTCCCGGATACGGCGGCCCGGGTCTGCATCGTCGCGGTATAGTGGCGCGGACTGTCGAAATTGAATTCGCCGGTTTCTTCCATGTCGAGCTGTCCCCTGCATGTGATCCGCCAGGTAAGCTTTTGGCCGTTCAAGCTATGCTCGATCGGTGTGCAACTGGAATTTTCAACGCTGGTCGGCGGCGCGAACGTCGCCGCCACATCCTGCGCCTCCTCGGTTGTCAGGCAACGCGAGCTTTCGTGCGGAGGGCCGATGACGCCGCCAGTCTGGGTACGGCTGACGATGCGCCACAGACCGGGCGTGATGCCGGCGGCGAATGCGGCCGAAGCGGCCAGCCCCGGAACGGCGGCGAGCCCAAGCACCAAGACCAAAGCAGTGCGAAAAGGCGCAGACATCTTTCCCTCTAGCAGTGGGCCCGTAATTCGCGTCGCGATTCGGCCGATATTAACCACCCGGTAACCATATACCCGGCACATTTTGCCGGGGAGGTAAAAGCGTTTCCACCGCACCTTTCGGGGGCAGCCTTTTGGACGCGAGCGCGGCTCCTCTCTTCCGTGCCGGCGGCACGTCAGCCGCGGCGCATACTTTTGAAACACGTGACCGCAACCGACGGGCTCGATCAACCGACATGACCGACGCAACTTCGGCGCAGGGCGCCGAGGGATCAGTGGCGCTCTCGCGCCTCGCCGATCTCGGCACCATGCTCAAGCGCAGCGACCTCGGGCTTGCGCTCGGCATGATGGCCATTCTCGTGGTCCTCATCCTGCCGCTGCCGTCGCTCCTGCTCGACTTCGCGCTCGCCATTTCCATCACGTTCTCGGTGCTGATCCTGATGACGTCGCTGTTCATCCAGGCACCGCTCGAATTCTCGGCATTTCCAACCGTATTGCTGATCGCCACCATGCTGCGCCTGGCGCTCAATCTCGCCTCGACGCGACTGATCCTTGCGCATGGTCACGAGGGAGCGGCCGCCGCCGGTCACGTCATCGAGGCGTTTGGCCGCTTCGTCATGGGCGGCAACTTCGTGATTGGCATCATCGTTTTCACCATCCTGGTGATCGTCAATTTCGTGGTCATCACCAAGGGCTCGGGGCGCATCGCGGAAGTAGCCGCGCGCTTCCACCTCGATGCGATGCCGGGCAAGCAGATGGCGATCGACGCCGACCTTTCCGCCGGCCTCATTGACGAGAAGGACGCGCGACGGCGGCGCAAAAACCTGGAAGACGAGTCCGGCTTCTTCGGCGCCATGGACGGCGCCTCCAAATTCGTTCGTGGCGACGCCATCGCCGGCCTGCTGGTCGTGATGATCAACGTCATCGGCGGCATGGTCATCGGCATCATGCAGCAGGGCCTGTCTTTCGCAGAGGCTGCCCAAGACTACACCTTGCTCACCGTCGGCGATGGCTTGGTCACCCAGGTCCCGGCACTCATCGTATCGATCGCCGCCGGCCTTCTGGTTTCGAAAGCGGGAGTGTCCGGCGCCGCCGACAAGGCATTGCTCAGCCAGTTTTCCGGCTATCCCAAGGCGCTCGGCATGTCGGGCGCCGTGATGCTGGTCATGGCGCTCCTGCCGGGCATTCCGATGCTGCCGTTCCTGGCGCTCGGCGGCGGCACTGCGAGCCTCGCTTATCTGATCGACCGCCGCAACAAGCAGGCGGTTACCGCCGATGCGAAAAAGGCCGACGCCGCCAAGCCGGAGCCGGCGGAAGAGCCGATGTCGGCGACGCTCAAAATGGACGATCTCAAGATCGAACTCGGCTATGCGCTGTTGCCGCTGGTCAACAGCCCCGACGGTGGTGATCGCCTCACCGAACAGATCAAGGCGCTGCGGCGCTCGCTCGCCACCGAAATGGGATTCGTCATGCCGGCGGTACGTATCCTCGACAACGTCCAGCTCGACGCCAACAGCTACGTCATCAAGATCAAGGAGGTCGAGTCCGGCACCGGCAAAGTGTGGCACGGCCAATACATGGTCATGGATCCGGCCGGGAAGCAGGTGACGCTCCCCGGGGTACACACGACCGAACCGACTTTCGGCCTGCCGGCGACCTGGATCGAAGGATCGCTCAAGGAGGAAGCTTCCGTCAAAGGCTACACCGTCGTCGACGCGGCCACCGTCCTCGCTACCCACCTCACCGAGTTGATCAAGGCCAACATGTCCGAGCTTCTCTCCTACCGCGAGGTGCAGAAATTGATCAAAGAACTGCCGAAGGAGCAGGGCGAATTGATCAAGGATATCGTGCCTGCGCAGATCACCATTTCCGGCATCCAGCGGGTATTGCAGATTTTGCTCGCCGAGCGGATATCGATCCGAGATCTCGCTACGGTTCTCGAGGGCATCGCCGACGGGGTCGCGGCGACGCGCAATCCGGCGATGCTCTCCGAGCACGTGCGGGCGCGGCTCTCACGCCAGCTTTGCGCCCAGCACACCAGTGCCGCCGGCTATCTGCCGATCATCGCGCTCACGGCCAAGTGGGAGCAGGCTTTTGCCGAATCGATTGTCGGCCAAGGCGACGATCGCAACCTCGCAATGCAACCTTCGAAGCTCACCGAGTTCATCAACCTGGTGCGCGAGAAATTCGAGCAGGCGGCACGCGACGGCGAGGCGCCGGTGCTGGTGACCTCTTCCGGCATCAGGCCTTTCGTACGCGGTATCGTCGAGCGTTTCCGGGCGCAGACGAGCGTTCTGGCGCAATCGGAAATCCACCCGCGGGCGCGTTTGAAGACAGTCGCGAGCATTTGAAAGACCGTCATACCGGCAGACGGCGCGGTTCCCCGTTATAAATCTCAATCGAAAACAATGATTTGGGCGCCCGGAACGACTGGGCCATTCGCCCGTT